>Ga0222668_1000553_pt1 | contig 22626 bp, 16 predicted proteins | sample AntAcemetagen728_FD_179823 | JGI IMG/M metagenome (GOLD analysis project Ga0222668, IMG submission 179823) | Saline water microbial communities from Ace Lake, Antarctica - #728 | ecosystem: Environmental > Aquatic > Non-marine Saline and Alkaline > Saline | place: Antarctica: Ace Lake... | reverse complement strand
ATCGTCTCAATGAATCCCGTGCGAAGGCGGCAGCCAAACGCGACCGACGACAACGCCGACGTATCCAGACTCATCGTGTACGCTAACCAAATTCAGCCCCACTACCATGGGCAGGCCGGACGCTTACGTCGTTTAATACATTGCAGGACTTTTTTGTGCGAACCGGTTTACAGGATTCGAAGTCGATAACCAGTTCTGCGTTACCTTCAGGGAATATTGCAGCATTGAAACAACTCTCAGAGTGGGAATCCCTCGCGGGATGGAACGCCGCCATACTCTGGGCGACTCTTGATCCGACGACGGCACTGGAGACCGTTCCCATCCTCGAAAAAGTCATTTTTGAGGATGTCGTTTATGCGCCCTTAACATCAGACGCCACTCGCAAGACAGCCATTCAAGAAAATCTCTCAGACCAGAAAACGGAACAAGACAAATCCAAGTCTGATCTGGTCCCGATCTCCCCGGCGATGAAACATGCAGCCGTGAACGGAATCTGCATGGTACTCTCACAGGCAAATGCAGTTCCCTTCGATACAAAAAACAGGCTCACACAATTACTGCAACGCCCCGATATCTCAATTGAACTTCGTGGCGAACTCTATCGAGGGCTGGCTCGTTTCATTCCGCCGACTGAGATTCCATCGTTGGCACGATCCCTGGAGGTCAGCGACAGTAGAACGCTGCCTCCCAAATATTTACGCCGGGCAGCCATGGATGCCTGTATCATTCACGGACTTTGGTTTTACGCAGAACCAAATCAATTCTCGCAACGCGATCACTCACAAAATCAATCTCAAGAATTTGAATCGTCGGTCTGGCCCACAGATATCATGCAGGTACGCTGGGATTCAGATTCCGTGATGCGCTGGAATTTTGGATACTGGGTCGCCCTGGTTCGACATCCCGATGCAGAAGCGATCCTGATAGCCCAATTAAAAGACGCCGACTCGCTGGTTCAAAATAAAGCGATTGAGCACCTGGGAATTTTGGGAACCGAGAAAGCACTGGAAATTCTCCAGGAACAGACAAAGCGTCCTCAAGAAAGCGCCCGGATTGCTGCCATCCTTGGTCTGACTCCCTGGGGAGCACACTATCTGGCACCACTGAAAGACGACTCTTCTGCATCTGTGCGTCGTACCGTGGCAGAAGGATTAAGTCGGACTGCTTCTCCGGAAGCCGCGCTCATACTGCGATCATTAATCAATGACCGCAGTTCAGCAGTGCAACTTACAGTGATTCAAAGCATCTCCCAATGGCCCGACGAACTTGCCATCCCGCTATTACTGGAAGCAATTCAGGAAGGCGCTTATAAAACGCGGCGAAAAAGTGTCATCGCGTTGATCGACCGCACTGGATCGGGAGGTTCCATATCAATCGAAGCCCCTAAAGCAGAGCGGATTGCCGCTGTCAGAGAACTGGTTCGAACCGAACAGCTTCCTGCCGGCTTCTGGGATCAACTCATGCAACAGGGTTTACAAAATACAAGTGAAGTCAATCAGAGCCGACTTGCAGAAATTCAAGCATACTTTCAGGAAGTGTTGAACCAGTCGAGTACCTCCACCGAATATCATCACGCTTACCAGGAACTCGCGAATATTTCTCCAACGGAAATAGGAGTACTGGAGAAATTGATCCTGGAAACATCCATCGAGATACCAAACGAAATCTATACCGAACTGCTCCCCCAATTGGATTCGAACTATATCGCCTTGAATCAGCTGACCAGTTCTCACATCTCTGACCGTCGCAAGGCAGCCCAACAACTTTTAATCAATTCACAAAACGTATCACTCAGTCCGACGATTGTGAAACGCCTTCGAAAACTGATGACCCACGAGCAGGATCGTCTGGTCTGGCGGATCGTCATGTCAGCAATTGCAAAAGACAACTATGACGCAACCGCCCAACTTGCTCTCCTGGCGATCAACCATAACTGGCCCGATATCAGAATTCTGGGCTGTGAATACTTTGGCACATACGGATTACCGGAATATGCAGTCTGGTTACTACCGCTGTTAAATGACAAGAACGATTCCGTTCGACTCGCTGCCATCAATGCCATCGGACATTGCCATAATCCGATTGCGATCGCAGGCGCTTTCAATTCCTCACCAGACCAAAGCCCTGGACCTTCGCTCCGCGCATTGATGACACACTCCAACCAGAGAATTCGCTTTGAGACGGTCGCCGCTTTGAGTCGCCTGGGTGATGTTGAAGGCATGCAGGAAATGGTACGGCTCTCCACCGACAAGCTGAATTCGACACGTCTCGATGCCGTTCGAGAAATGGGGGACTCCGGGCAAACTCGTTTTGTAGAACCCTTGATCAAATTAGCGTGGACGGAGCGCAACCATGTGACTCTCAAAGAAATTCTAAGCAGTCTCGAAAAACTGGTCCCGAATTCAGAGCAGCCAGCAAATCTGAACCCCCAAATAAACCATTCCGAACAGGCCAAAATCTGGATGAATTGGTGGCAAACTCAACACTCTGGACCGTCTTCGCGGCTGTTTACAGGCCGTTAAGTGTGAAATCTTGTTTTTGATGTACTTGAAGACTGTTCTCACTTCCGGGTTCACAGTATCATGGAGCCTGATTATAAGACTTCTCTATCCAAAGAATATTTCAAATCGCTGCGGAATTACTACATGGCTAACTACCACGACGACTTTCAATTGGAATGGCATGGGAATACTGTCGTAATCATTCCGGCAAGCAATGTCGAGTCGATGAGTTGGGACCTGATTGAGCAGGCAGCCGACATCGTCATGGCTCCTTTGCAGGAAGTAGAAATCCCGATGGTGGTCTTTGATTTGAGCGACGTCAGCTACTTCGGTTCCGTGTTCTTAGCCCTCTTACTGCGTTGCCACAAACATGTCCGCAGCAGGGGTGGTGAATTGGTTTTGTGCGGAGCCAGTAAAATGGCGAACGAATTATTACGCATCACCGCTTTGGACACACTTTGGGCAATCTACAACACCAGAGATGAAGCTCTGGAAGCCCTGATGGGGTAGTTGACATTAAGACCGCAGACAGTCATCTCGACCTGTTGTGTTAAAGGATTAATAATTCATGGCGAGAAAATATCGCAAAACACGTCCCGAAGTTTCTGAATCAGACGTACTGCCCACAGAGCATAGCACGGAACTTTATCCGCTTCAGTCAATCATAGCGAGTATTAAAGAGACGGCAGATAAGCTAAAGCAGGATCAGGCGACGCGGGGTGATCTGAAAATTCTTGATCGTGCTCTGAAAGAACTCAGATACGCTTTCAAAGTTTTTACGCCGTACCGCAAGCAGCGGAAAGTGACCGTATTTGGTTCTGCCAGAACTCTGCCCGATGATCCGGCTTATCAGCAGGCACTCCAGTTTGGTCGCCGCATGGCGGAAGAAAAATGGATGATCGTCACCGGCGCTGGTCCGGGAATCATGGAAGCCGCCCATGTGGGAGCAGGCACTGACATGTCAATGGGTGTCAACATTGTGCTGCCCTTCGAACAGGAGCCCAATTACGTCATTCATAAAAATGAAAAACTGGTCAACCTGAATTACTTCTTCACACGTAAACTGCTCTTCGTTAAAGAAGTCCATGCAATCGTCTGCTGTGCCGGCGGATTCGGAACATTGGACGAGGCGTTCGAAACGCTGACATTAGTTCAAACGGGGAAACGCGACCCCATGCCGATCGTACTGTTGGATGCCCCCGGCAATACGTACTGGAAAGATTGGGAAGCATTTCTGAAAAACAATCTTTTGAAACAGGAGTTGATCTCCAAGGAAGATTTATCCCTGTTTTACGTCACGGATAATATTGAAGATGCCGTTGATGAAGTGATTGGCTTTTATAGTGTCTACAACAGCATGCGATACGTCAAAGGCCGCCTGGTTCTGCGGTTGCATGTTGAGCCAAGTGACCAGTTTGTCGAACAATTGAACAATGAATTCAAAGACATACTCGAATCAGGCATCATCACAAAAGTAAAAGCGCACGAGTTAGAAAAAGATGATGAACACCTGGCTGACTTACCCCGTCTTTCCCTGCTCTTCAACCGGAAGAACCTGGGACGACTTCGGCAAATGATCGATATGATCAACGACCAGCTCGCCCCGAATCCTGATGACGAAGAAGACGAGAAAGAATAATCATTTGCCAAGCATGCTTTTGAATTCGTCTTCGTGTTTCAGAATTTCTTGAAGCTTCGCCATCGATCGACTGATCATCACGCGGACGGCGACATCCGATTTATTCAATTGTACGGCGATCTCTTTCGTCGGGAGACCTTCGACGTATTTCAGGCGGATCGCTTCCCGGTTCTCCTCAGGTAAGCTTTCCAGCGCGACCAACAGCTTCATTTCCTTGGCACCGCGCGAGAATGCCTGGCTGGGACTGGTGATGCTGGCAACCAGCAAATCCATGAAGCCTTGCCCCTCACCATCGCCGGCTGCCCTCTGATTGACTTCCCGACCGGCAGCGCGTTTTTGTACCTGGAAATATTTCCGGTGATTATCAATGATCCGCCGCTCAGCGAGGTGACACAGCCAGTTAAAAGGCGTTTTCTGCTCAAAATCCATGCTGGCTAACGACTCAACCGCATTGAGCGAAACTTCCTGCAGAATATCTGCTGCTTCCACTTTGCTTTTTAACGCATCACTCATGTTCTTATTGATGAAGGCCAACAGAGGCGCACGATGCGTTTCAATAAACTCAAGTAAAGCCGGTTCGCTCCCCTGCCTGATCTGCTTGAGGAGAACTTCGATATCCGTCGTCATGAAAACTTCTCACTTCCTGCAATGAGTCAATCAAGTCTGGCGCGTTCTACTTTCCACGCAGTCCCTCATCGGTTACCATGAGGCAGATTCAGGTGGAAGAGTTAGTCCCTTTATACCATTGGCGGATCGAGCCAGCTACTGATTTTCACAAGAATCAGAGTAGAATTGCCTTTCAACATCACAGGAGTGAACTGTTGCCTGCCCCTTTGCAACAACGGGATTCATCAGACAGCGAAAGCGCACTCGTTGCGCTGACTGAAATCATGGAACAGTTTGTCAGCGACTGGGAAACGAAAGAAGCGCCTCCTGATTTACACCACTATCTGCAGAACCGGGAGCAGCCCAACCGCTTCCTGTTAATTGAACTGATTAAAATTGATCTCGAATTTCGCTGGCAGCAATTTAATTTTCCCAAACGGGTCCAGGAGTATCTCGAAGAATTCCCCACGATTCTGGCAGAAGCAGTTCCCGTGGATCTACTCTATGAAGAATACCATCTGCGATGCCAAAACGGTTTTGTTGTTGATCCTGCTGAATACCTCAGTCTGTTCCCCACAGCCAGCCCACAACTCAAGCAACTGTTTGACTTGAACCATGACTATAGCACCACAAAAATGGTGAGCCATTCCAGACCACAGTTATTTGACCATTTTCAACCAGGGCAGACGGTTGATGATTTTGACTTGTTGACATTATTAGGCACAGGCGCATTCGCCAAAGTGTATCAGGCACGTCAGAATTCCATGCAGCGTCTGGTTGCTTTGAAAATCTCTGAGGATTCGAGTAGCGAACCGCAAACGCTCGCCCAATTAGATCATGATAATATCGTACGTGTGTTTGACCAGCGGGTGATCGCAGATAAAAAAATCCGTCTGCTGTATATGCAGTATCTTCCCGGCGGAACGCTGCAGACGGTGATTGAAATTGTTCGAAACACAGCACCGGCAGAAAGATCAGGCAAAGTCGTACTGACTGCCATCAAGCAATCTCTGGAATTGCGGGGAGAATCCCGGCCCGCTGAATCTTTAACCTGCCAGACGTTGAACTCTCTGTCGTGGTCGGAAACCATTTGCTGGTTAGGCGCGCGTCTGGCCAGGGCACTCGACTATGCTCATCGCAAAGGAATTTTACATCGAGATATTAAGCCGGCCAATGTACTGCTGACGGCAGAAGGGGTCCCGAAACTGGCTGATTTCAATATCAGTTTCAGTGCACACGTCGTTGGCACAACACCAGCCGCTTATTTTGGCGGCAGTCTGGCTTACATGTCGCCAGAACAACTGGAAGCCTATGACCCGACCCACCCCCGACAGCCGGAAAGCCTCGATGAAAGCAGCGATCTTTATTCGCTGGGTTTGATGCTGTGGGAACTGTTAACAGGAAAACGGTCTTTTCAAGATCCTGCCATTGATGCGGGCTGGTCAACCCTGTTGAAGCAGATGATTCAACAACGGAACACTGGTTCTACTTTAAGAGACACACCTCAGCATCTGCCCCCTGACTGCCCGGAGCATCTGGTAACGGTTCTCCAAAAGTGCCTGGCTCCCGCGCCGGAAGCGCGCTGGAACTCTGGTGCCGAACTTGCCAGCCAACTGGATTTATGCCTGAACCCCAGAGCACAAAAGATTTTGTTCCCCCCGTCTACGAGTTGGTTCACACACTTGAAAGGCTGGGAAATTCCGCTGGTGATCTTGATTGTCGCGATCCCGAATATCCTGGCCGGTTTATTCAACTTCGTTCATAACCAGAAACATATCATTGAACACCTGCAGAATTCACAAGCCGCGTTCTGGCAAATCCAATCGATCATCAACCTGATTGCCTATCCTCTGGGGCTGGGCTTAATCGGTTGGCTGACCTGGACCACTTTGCGATTTCGAAATAAGAACACGACGGGAGCGGATTCGGATGATGAGAAATTAGCAGCCCTGCAAAAGCGGTGTCTCCGTTTAGGGCATTATGCTGCCTTGATCTGTACCACAGAATGGATCATTGCAGGTATCGCCTATCCTGTCAGTATGCACTATGCGATTGGTTCTTTGTCTGTCTCCAACTACTTACATTTTCTGGGATCACTCTTACTGTGTGGCTTAATCGCTGCCAGTTATCCTTTTTTTGGAGTCACGTACATTAGTCTGCACATGATTTACCCCCGTTTGCTGCAGACAAATGAATTTCGTCAACAGGCCCCCAAAATCTACCTGCAAATCAAGCGTCTGACCTGGATTTACCTGATGATGGCTTTCTTAGTGCCCACGCTCAGCATTGCCGCTCTGGCCATGATTAATCTGGATGACAAAATCGCGATCGGCATTCTGACAGTCGCCGGAACTCTTGGCGCTATCAGCATTTTCCGGGTTTTCCAGTCGCTCCAGGCTGATTGGGATGCACTCAATCAGCTCTACCCTAAAAACCAGTGATCATTCGCTGCTTTTCTTTTTTTCAAAAAAGGGTGTAACAGATTTTGATCGTTCCCGCTTGGTGAAGTGTGAGACAACGAACTCAACACAAACCAATCAAAACCAAAGGAACGAATCAATGAAATTTGCAGCCACCTTCATCACCTGTGTCGTAGTCACTTTAATCGCCATCACAACAGACGCTTCTGCCGGAAATCATCGAAATTCAGGAAAGTCCTCAGGCCAGTCTTCAAGTCGCTCTTCCAGCAATCGCAGCTACCAGAACAACAACCACAAAAACCGTAATTACAGTCACCGCTCATCTTCTTCCCAACGAAATCGCACTTCATCCGTGCAGCGATCTTCGTCAATGAAGAATTTGAATTACAAATCCAACTACGGTCACAAGTATGGTCACAACCACGGGTACAAAAATAGTCACAACTTCGGATACAAATATGGCCACAACCACGGATACCACTATGGCCATCGTTATGGGCACCACAACAGTCATCGTAACTGGTAACATCCTGCGTGACTTGAAATTCACCGCCTTCAATGTCCAGGTGAACTTACAACGCAGACAATATTCCGATGTGAATCGAGTCGTAGCAAATGAGTTGATTCAGAGTCAATACGATGTCTCCCACACCAAAAAGAGCCTCCGAAATCATCGGAGGCTCTTTTTTTATCAATAGTACAAATCGAACACGATTTTATGTTTTCAACGAGGAAAAGATCGCCCCTCCCTGATATCCAGCCTGGCCCAGCAGTTGTTCTTCCAGCCTGAGCAATTGATTGTATTTTGCTAAACGCTCACTGCGGCCCACAGAACCCACTTTTAACTGCCCTGCCCCCGTTGCGACAACAAGATCGGCAATCGTAGTATCTTCTGTTTCGCCACTGCGCGCTGAAACAATTGGCCAATAACCATGATCAATGGCCATTCTCAGCGTTTCCAGCGTTTCAGAGAGTGTTCCGATCTGGTTCAGTTTCACCAGAACACTATTCGCCGTCTGACTGTCGATTCCCTGTTGCAATCGACGACGATTGGTCACAAACAGATCATCGCCAATCAACTGGACGCGATGCCCTAACCGCTCGGTCAGTTTTTTCCAGCCTTCCCAATCATCTTCTGCCAAACCATCTTCGATGCTGATAATCGGATACGTATTCACCCAGCGTTCCAGCATATCGATGACATCATCGGATGAGAGTGCCTCATCTCCTGTCGCATTCAAATGGTATGTTCCCGTTTCCGCATCGTAAAAATGAGTGCTGGCAACATCTAAACCAATGGCAACATCCTCACCAGGATTCAATCCCGCCGCTTCAATGGCTGCCACAACAAATTTTACCGCTTCACTGTTACAGCTTAATTTAGGGCCATATCCCCCTTCGTCTCCGATCAAGGTTCCTTCGTGTCCGGTTTTATCCAGTATTTGACCGAGTCTGCGATAAATTGTCACAATCCATTCAAAAGCCTGTCGATAAGAAGTTGCTCCGACTGGTAAGATCAAAAAATCCTGAAAGTCAAGATTCCGCCCCGCATGCAGTCCGCCTGAAATCATGTTGACCATTGGCAGTGGAAGTAACATTGACTGGGCTAATAATGAAGTTCGTTGTGTTTGGTGCGTCTCACTCGCAGGAGTTTGACTGACATATTCGGACCAGATTTCAGCAAAACGTTCAACGGGCGTCTGCCGCTGAGATTCCGCCGCCGCATAGGCCGTCGCCAGAGATGCGCCCAGAATCGCATTGGCGCCCAGTCGCGATTTATTTTCCGTGCCATCCAACTCCAGTAAAATCGAATCGATGGCACGCTGATCGGAAGCATCCTGACCGATTAACGCATCGGCAATCTCCGTGCGCACGTTTTCGACTGCCTGGGTCACCCCAAGTCCATCGAAGCGCTGTGCATCCTGATCGCGCAATTCCACAGCTTCGAATTTTCCGGTACTGGCGCCACTGGGAACAATGGCCCTGCCAGGACGGGAATTCGCGCAACAGATTTCAACTTCAACCGTGGGATTACCGCGGCTGTCAAAGACTTCACGCGCATGAACATATTCAATTTGTGTCATGACAGATCAGGCTCCAGACTGTCGTTATAAATAGTATCGTAAACAAATCCAGCAGATCAATTCTGTGATCTAACATAACAGGATTCCCGTTCATCGTCACCAGACTTTTACTCAGGAATTCAGCATCTCCGCTAATCGGAGATTCGCTTTTTGTATTGTGGAAGGAGGATCGAGAATCAACGAGAGTGCAAAAGAACGAACCTGATCCTGCATCAATGGATCTGGGAGGTAGTCGACAGTGCTCTTGCCATCGACACGCGCTAACAGACACGCCGCCAGATGGCGGATCGTTCGCCGCCCTAATTCCTGTTCTTCCATCTTAATGGTCGCGGAACTGTCATCTGCAGGCAAAGGAAATCCGTGATTTACATATTGATCCCAGAAAGACTCCGCCAGTTGAATACAAGCAGTTCCCTCCTGTTGAAAATGAATTGCTTTCAGTAACAGATGGCTGAGGAAAAAACCAAGATCAAAAGCCGGATCACCATAATGAGCGGTCTCAAAATCGACTAAATGAATTCCCTGATCGGTAATCAGAATGTTTTTGGGACTGAAGTCTGCCAGCACAAGACAGATTCGATGCGCAGACATTTCCTCGATTAAATCATCAACCCAGGCTTTGATTTCCGGGTGCGCTTTGACGATAAATCGATAAAAAGGATCGATGCGGAGTTGATCAAATACTTTCCAATCCCCCCAGTCGGCTTCATATTGCGGATTCAAAAAAGTCTTGCGATGAATGGCACTCAGATAGTCACCTAGCTCACGCGCAATTTTTAAATCGATCTTTCCATCCAGCAAAACCGCTTTCCAGACTTGATGGTGTTCGTCAATGGCCTCCATGGCAAACAGATAGTTCTCTCGATCTTCAAACAGAACGCGCGGTACAACTCCCTCTGGCAGCAGGTTCTGTAATTCCTGCATGACTTCCAGCTCTCGCCAGATTCGATCGAGCTGACTAAACCACTGTGCCTGCGTCCGCAGTTGCTCGCGCGACTGCTTGAGCACAAAATCGTCTCCCGCATCGCGGCGTATACGAATGACTACATTAGAGACACCCCACGCCAGCGCTTCCGCAGACGCTGCTTCCTCTGAATTCAGGTAGTGGTTCTCTTTCAAATACGCGACGACATTCTCTGCTGTGATCTCGCGGAGCATGAAACTTTCCCATAAGTACAAAACACCAAAGTGTTAATGATTGTTAACGCTTAGAAACAATATAAGCGTTTCCTAAATCAAAATCAGCCGTTTTCAGGTAACTCAACGAAAATTATGACCGCCCGTTCGAGGTTCTGCCACTGATATGTACCACATAATCGTCACAATCTGATGTGTGTCATGATTTGCCTGACCCGTCCCACGTAAATAGCCGTCATACTGACTTCCGAAAAAGTTCGTTTCCTGACAACTTTTTATTGCCAGGACCGTTTTATATGCTGTAAGATGTTAGTAGTGGAATAGTTCTTAAAACCTATTTCTGACCAATCGATGAAATCTATGCTTACATCACGCTTGCGTGGTATTCTCTAAGTGAACCACAGGAACAATTTCTATGTTGTCCACAAAATCTACCGTATCCCGATTAATGATGTGTCTGTCAGTTGGCTGTCTGGCACTTAGCCTGAGCACCAGCCTCGAAGCCGCAAAGAAATCGATTCGGCCTCAAAAATATGACCCTTCTGCAGAAAAGGTCGAAGATATTTTTGCTGCCATGGAAGCCGGTACGGTCGATGTCAAAATCGTTGCCAAGGATTCAACGGGCGGAAATGTTCTGATCACGAACAACAATGCGAAGCCACTGAATGTGAAACTTCCCGAAACGTTTCTCGCGGTTCAGGTTCTTAAACAGGGCGGCGGTCTGGGAGGCGGCTTGGGTGGTGGTCTGGGCGGTGGACTCGGTGGTCAAGGCGGCCAGGGTGGTGGCGCTCAAACAACAGGCGGCGGTGCAGGTGGTGCAGGCGGCGGATTAGGCGGTGGTATGGGCGGCGGTGCCGGTGGTGCAGGCGGCGGGTTTTTCTCGATTCCTCCAGAGAAAACCGTTTATGTTTCCTACACTTCAGTTTGCCTGGAACATGGAAAAACAGAACCCGCACCTCGTATGGAATACCGAATGGTCAAAACAGAAACTCTGGTCAAAGACCCTGCTCTTCAAGAATTGCTCAAATTTGTTGCGACAGGTCGGGTTCATCAACAAGCGGGTCAAGCAGCTGCCTGGCATTTGGCAGATAAAATGAGCTGGCGAGAGCTGGCAGCCAAATCGATTAAGCATTTAGGCGGCTCTCCCCCTTCACCTTACTTTAAGTCTGCTGAATTGCAATTTGCATCGCAATTAGTTGCTGTCGCGCACGAACGTGCTCGCAATCGAAAAGAAACGGACAGCAACAGTGAAGAAAAAACTCCAGCTCGAACTGAGACAGTCCGCAGCTTCTCGCGGTAATCAGTCGGAAACAACGCGGACGAAACCATCAACCAATCAAGGCTCGTTTTAACGAGCCTTTTTTTGTGCGCAGCACTACCACTTGGTCTACAACTGCGGTATTTTGGAATAATGTTAATATATTAATTCAATCGTAGCCGGAGATATGGACCATGATGCTGAAACCGAAAAAACGAACCTGGACCACACTCGTTCTCATCTTCCCCCTGTGCTTCCTCCCCTCTTTCGTGAGAGCTGATGAAGCCGCGCCGTTACGCATCATTTGCTTTGGTGCGCATCCGGATGATGCGGAATATAAAAATGGAGGAACGGCTGCACTCTGGGCACAGCAAGGACATAAAGTCAAACTGGTCTCCGTCACGAACGGTGATATTGGTCACTTTGAAATGGCAGGGGGAACTCTCGCCCAAAGAAGGGCCGCAGAAGTTAAAGCCGCTGGTAAAATTCTCGGCGTAGAAGCAGAAGTACTGGATATTCATGATGGCGAATTGCTGCCCACACTGGAAAACCGAAAAAAGATTGTGAAACTGATTCGCGAATGGAAAGCCGATCTGGTCATCTCACATCGCCCCTGGGATTATCATCCTGACCATCGTTATGTTGGCATACTGGTTCAGGATGCCGCGTTTATGGTGACGGTCCCTTATTTCTGTCCGGATATTCCTCGTCTGAAAAAAAATCCGGTCTTTATGTATTCCAGTGATGGATTTCAAAAGCCGTATCCTTTTCGCCCTGATGTCGTCGTGGCCGTTGATAATGTATTCGATCAGAAACTCAAAGCAGTCGCGCAACTCGTTTCGCAATCACTGGAAGGTGGCGCAGGAGGAAATCCGGAACGTGCCGCGAAAGTCCCTCCCGCAAATCCTCCCGAATTACGAATTGAACATATTCGCCCTTCCTGGTCTCGCAGACAATCTTCTGAGGCAAATAAGTTTCGAACCGACCTCATTAGCATTTATGGCGAAGAGGTTGGAAAGCAGGTGAAATACGCTGAAGCGTTTGAATTATGCGAGTACGGCTCACGACCGGGCAAAAAAGCGCTCTTAAAGCTATTTCCGATTGAAGCATCTATCCCCGATGCCAGCAAATAGTGACCGACAAGCGTACGTCGAATTCCGCTTATGATTCCAACCTGAGAGATGTTTCTGAAGCATCTCTCAGGTTTTTTCGGTTAGGGACTGGTCAAACGCAACCGGGCGGTAAATAATTGACAATAGTAGTATTCTCAGATTAGTATATACTACACAGCGATCACCAAGGGGACTTACCTGTTCTCCCATGTTGCGATGGCGCAGCACTGGCCTTCCAGAGACGCACCCGGATCGTTGAATTGCCTGATAACAATGAGGGCAAATAAATGAATTTTCGTGTTCTGCATTTCACCGGTTGCGTATTATTACTGCTCAACCTGGTCACTCAGCCGTCTTTCATCTACGCCAATGATACTGGCACGGATGCTTCGAAGATCGACTTTCTGAAACAAATCAAACCCCTGTTTCAGGCAAAATGTAACTCCTGTCACGGTCGGGAATCACAGGAAGGCGGTTTTCGACTTGATCTCAAAAGTCGTGCGCTGGAAGGGGGAGACAGCGGGCTGGCAATTACTCCCGGCAACAGTCACAAAAGCGAACTCTACCATCGGATTGCCGGAACAGGTGATGGCGATAAAATGCCTCCCGAAGGTGAAGGAACCCCGCTCTCTACCGCTGAATTAGCGATTGTCAAACGCTGGATCGATCAGGGAGCCAAGTGGCCAGCGACTGCGAACTCCCAAGGTCAACTCCCCGGTGCGGATCACTGGTCGTTCCAGCCAATCAAAACAGTGCCGCTTCCCCAGGTCCAACAATCGTCCTGGGTCAAAAATGGAATTGATGCATTCATTCTCCAGAAACTGGAACAGGAAAATATACGCCCTGCTGCTGAAACGGACCGCAGCACTTTAATCAGAAGGGTCTATCTGGATTTAATCGGCCTGCCGCCCTCAGTGGATGAATGGGAGCGTTGGACATCCGACACGAATCCCAACTGGTATGAAAAACTGGTTGAATCTCTCCTTGCATCACCGCATTACGGCGAACGCTGGGGTCGACACTGGATGGACTTGGCCCGCTATGCGGACAGTGATGGATTTGAAAAAGACAGCAAACGACCTCATGCCTGGCGCTGGCGTACCTGGGTCATTAATGCATTAAACGAAGACCTGCCTTTCGATCAGTTTTCCATTGAACAGTTGGCAGGAGATTTACTGCCGAACCCGGTTACCAATCAGTTAGTCGCCACCGGTTTTCATCGAAATACCTTAATCAATCGGGAAGGGGGAACTGATCCGGAAGAAGATCGCGTGAAACGCACCGTAGATCGCACCAATACTTTGGGATCTGTCTGGCTGGGAATTACTGTCGAATGTGCCCAATGTCATACGCACAAGTATGACCCACTCACACAGCGCGAATATTATCGGCTGTATGCCTTCTTCAATTCATTGACCGAACCGGACATCGGCGCACCTTTGCCTGAAGAACGGGCCGCTTATGAAAAAACAAATCAGATTTATCAAAACGAGCATGCACCACTCGTCAAAGCCATCCAAGAATATGAGCAGCAGCAGCTCACCAATTCACTTTTAGAATGGGAAAAACAAAACACAGATCACAATCCGGTCTGGACCATTCTCAAGCCTGAAACAGTGCACGCCAAACAAAACACCACACTGAAGATCCTGCCCGATCATTCGATACTGGCAGCAGGCGAAAATCCAGGCCGTGCAGAAATCTATACAATCACCTTCAAAACGGATTTGAAGAATATCAATGGAATCCGTTTTGAAGCGCTGCCTGACCCCAGTCTTCCGAAAAACGGCCCCGGCCGCAGCCCCTCCGGTGATTTCGAATTAACATTACTCACAGTCAAAGCGGCACCGCTGCCAACTCCCAAATCAACGCAAGATATCCCGTTGCAAAAAGCTCAGGCAAGTTTTGAAACGGCCGGCTATAAAGTCGACCGCGTGATTAACAACAGTCCTCACTCTGGCTGGTCGATTGGGCCGCAGCAGGGAAAGAAACAGATTGCCACATTTGAAACCAAAACCGCTTTCGGCGATGAAACAGGGACACTCATCACGGTATCTCTCCAGCAATCAAGCACGCGCAAGCTTTATCATAATCTGGGTCGATTTCGCCTGTCTCTCACGACTGCATCCAAGCCGTTATCTCTGACCGGAATGACGGATTTACTTGTGGAAACACTTAAGACGCCCCGCGATCAACGCACCAGCGAACAGCAACAGGAACTGCGGGAGTATTACCGTACGATCGACCCGCAGCTTATCAAGCTGAAAGCAGCTGAACTCGCTCACAGAAAAAAAGCACCGCGTAATCCTGCGGAAACTACAAAAGCACAGATCGTAGATCACCTTAAAGTTCCCCGCAAAACACACTTGCTGGTTCGGGGAGATTTCCTGAATCCCGCAGACGAAGTTCAACCTGCCACGCCAGCCATTCTGCCTCCCCTGGAGTCGCAAGCCCCCAGTCGTCTTGAACTGGCACGTTGGCTGTTCAATCCGCAGCACCCTTTAACAGCGCGGGTGACCGTCAATCGAATCTGGAATCGGTATTTCGGGCGTGGGATTGTCTCAACCATTAATGATTTTGGAACTCAAGGCGCAGCGCCTTCACATCCGGAGTTACTGGATTGGTTGTCCACGCAATTCCGTGAAAACAACTGGAGCTTAAAACAACTCCATAAATTGATCGTCATGTCTGCCACTTATCGACAATCGTCACACAGCCGGCCCGCGCTTGTGGAACGAGATCCCTATAATACCTGGTTGTCACATCAGAATCGCCAGCGCGTCGAAGCGGAAATTGTTCGCGACCAGGCACTGACTGTCAGTGGACTCATCAAGCATAAAATCGGCGGTCGCAGCGTGAATCCTCCACAACCGGCGGGAATCGCCAACCTGGGATATGCCAACTCGGTCAAATGGCCTACCAGTAAAGGCGATGATCGTTATCGAAGGGGCTTATACACGTTCTTCCAGAGAACGGTCCCGTATCCCATGCTGATGACCTTTGATTCCCCGGATTCGAATCTCAGTTGTACCCGCCGAGAAAAATCCAACACTCCGCTACAGGCACTTACGATCTTGAACGATCCCGCTTTCTTCGAATGTGCCCAGGCATTGGGAAAACGCATCGTCGCTGAAACACAAGATAAAGACTCGAGCCTTGAAACTCGCATCAATCGCGCGTTTCAACTCTGCCTGTCACGAGAACCCTCGACTGAGGAATCCAGTATCATCAAACAACTTTATCAGGATCAGGTTCAACTCCTCGAATCTGATCAAGGTGCCGTCAGCCAGTTGACAAACGCCCAATCGATTCCTGCTGGCAGCACACCGCAAGAGGTGGCAGCCTGGATCATCATTGGACGGGTTTTAATGAATCTGGATGAGTTTGTGACGCGTGGGTGATCGACCAGAGATTTGAGCTGCGTTTTTGAATCACATGTTTTTAATGTTCGGACAGATGAGATGATGAATACAAATCCCGACTCCTTAAATCTGGCACGTCGCCGCTTCCTGATGAACTCTTCCTGCAGTATTGCCAGCTTCGCTCTGGCTGCGATGCTGGAAAAAGAAGGATTACTCGCTGCTGAATCGAGCCTGACCAATCCCCTGGCCCCCAAAGACGCGCATTTTCCTGGCACCGCGAAAAACTGTATTTTCATTTTTCTGGCAGGTGGCCCCAGCCAAATCGACCTGTATGACCCGAAGCCAAAACTTCAGGAATTAAACGGGCAACCCCTGCCGAAAGAATTGACCGACAAGGTTCGCTTCGCGTTTATCAATAAAGAAACCGCCACCTTGAGCGGCAGTTCCCGAAAATTCAGCAAGCATGGAGAATGTGGAACGGAGTTTTCCGACGCAATTCCGAATATCGCGTCCTGTGCTGATGATATCGCGTTGATTCGCTCCATGCATACGGAGCAGTTCAATCATCATCCCGCGCAATTAATGATGAATACAGGCGTTGGTCGCTTTGGCAGACCCAGTGTGGGTTCCTGGCTGACCTACGGCTTGGGAAGTCAATCCAATAACCTGCCGGGATATGTCGTCCTGACAGCCGGTCGCGGTGCCAGCGGTGGTGCCTCGCTGTGGTCAAGCGGTTCCCTGCCTTCCACCTATGCCGGTGTGTTATTCCGAAACAAAGGCGAACCGGTTCTCAATCTGAATAACCCGCCTGGAATCAGTTCGGAAATTCAGAAATCCGGATTAGATGCCATTAAACAACTGAACCGTGCGCAGCTTGGTCTGACAGGTGATAATGAAATCGCCAGCCGGATTGCCAGTTATGAACTCGCATTTCAGATGCAATCCTCGGCTCCGGAACTGATTGATTTATCCAGTGAAACCAAAGAGACGCAAGATGCGTACGGCGTTAATCGCAAGGGAAACACTAAAACAGGTAAACGGGGTGGCGGCTCGGATACGGAAGCCGCATTTGCCCGAAACTGTCTTCTGGCACGCAGACTGGTAGAACGGGGAGTTCGGTTTATCAATCTCTACCACGCCTCCTGGGATCACCACAGCGGTCTTGACGCCGGTATTTCTCGAAATGCTGGGATTGTAGATCAACCCGTTGCCGCACTTTTGAAAGATCTCAAACAACGCGGACTGCTCGATTCGACTCTGGTCGTGATGGCGGGAGAATTCGGACGCACGCCACTGGGTGAAAATCGTACCGGTTCCAAAGCAGTCACGGGGCGGGATCATCACCCCGGCGCATTCAGTCTCTGGATGGCGGGCGGCGGTGTTAAGGGAGGACAGGTGATCGGAAAAACAAGCGAACTAGGCTGGTCTGTTGAAGAAGATCCCGTGCACATCAACGATTTTCATGCAACGCTGCTGCATCTGTTCGGCTTGAACCACCTGAAACTGGCCCAGAAATTTGGCGGCCTGGATATCCGATTGACGAATGTCGGCGGAAAAATCGTTGAAAAACTCATCGCCTGATTAAACAATCGCTGACTGCTGAAGAGACCAGACAGAACATCAAATGTTACGGGAAGCGGAATTCACCACCGATGACCAGACCATGCAGCGTATAACTATCAAGGCTGTTCTGGGCTTGTAGTGAGACACCATTGGTTAAGTTCGCAGAGGACTCGTTGTAGTAAGTGATAGTTCCCGGCCTAGCGATCTGATTCGCCCACAAGAAATTGTACCCCACATTAAACGTGAAGTTTTCGGTCAGATTAACACGGGCATTCACACCAAATTCGAATGTGGGTGAAAATCTGGTTTCCGAAATCGTAGTCACGTGAGTCGGATCAGCTGCACTTAAAAACTGATTCGTTAATACACTTCCATTATAATTATTTACACCAAAACCCACTTTAGGCTCTGCTGAAATGGTAAACCAGGGATGTACAAATTCCATGCGAATCCCTGCTTGAGGCACATAGAGTTTATTGTTGGTTGCCGAATCGATGGTGGTTTCGAACAAGGCGACTGGAGTCGTTGCCGTTGCAGCCTGGTCCTCGAAAGACCCTTTAATTAACATCTCCTCGCCAATTTTTAAATACCGAAACCCAACCAGAGGTCGTATCTGAAGTCCACCTGCCCCATAATAGGTTCGAAACATGAGACGTTCGGTATTGATCACATAATTACTCTCAACTCCCCAAGCCTGGGTCTGATAGTCTACAGAAAACTTTTGATTAAACCTTCGACCAGCGAGTGATACTTGACCGTCCAGTAGAGTTTGAATTGCAATACTGTTTGCTAGGTCATAATTAGTATTGATTAAATCAGCTGCTGAAAAGTTAGTACGCATCAAATCTGATTTTCCATAGGAAACGGAACTATGATCTGACTTCATCCCAAAAAAAATGGCCTCGATCGTTCCACTATTAAAATCAATTCCAAATGTACCGCGGATTCCATTTGAACCCTTACGACCGATGCTACCGAGATCAGCTTCTCTTGCCTCGAGATTAAAGGTGCCATCGGGGTCTTCAATCGCATAAGGCAGCCGCGGATCATTTCCTGATGGTAGCTCTGCACCGATCAACTGATTTCCGGGAGGCGCTTTCCACAGCAGATACTCCAGTCTCATCCAACTGTTCTGAACGACTTTCTTAAACAGGCCGTCCATGGGATGATCATAGGCCCAACCCCGATCGACGGGTAATGCCCGGGAAATCATTTCTGATTCACCACCAGATCCGTAATAAGGGTCTCGCTCATAACCGGAAGGATATTGATCCAGCGTTTGATAATAGTCTGGCTCTGCGTTGTAGTTTTGTTGCGCAGAATAGTCAGGTTGATAAGCGGCGGATGAAAAGATGGTTCCCGAAGGACCTGGTGCCTCAGCAGCAGGACCATACTGAGCCTGCGCAGAACGAAATCCCACTCCTGACAGGAGAACAATCATTCCAAGCAATAATCGGTAGGCCGGATTTACCATGTTGTACTTCAATCTCATTTTCAAGAAGTCTACAAGCCAGAGGCACTACGAAACTGCCTTCAATGCAAGGCAGATCCAGCAAATAACGACCCTGCAGCGCAGAAATTCCTGCGTGAAGAGTATCAGATATATCAAAGGTATCGGTTGTGATGGTTATTAGACTTGTAGGAATCCTGCCTTCTTGGGCAGAAAGTTCGGAACCAAAGCACGCCACCGCAACACAATGGATAAGATAGGACGCCAGGAAAAAGAAAGGGCCCAGATTGCAACAGTTACAATTCTTGAAAGGGCTCAGATTTTGAACTCAGGCTTTCCTGAGTGCCTGTTTCAACCGGCCGCGTTTCCCAGTGCGATACAGCACGAAAAGCGGCACCACACCAGCCAGCAGCATGATTGCCCCAAACACAGGCCGTGATACCATCCAGACGGCAGAGACAAGAATGAATGAGAGACTCAATGAGCTCAGAAAAGCAAACACAGTAATACCGCGCCCCACAAAATTTCCCAGCAAGGGAATTTTGTCAACGAGGACCACCAAAGGACGAAACAAGGTCGCCAACCCCAGGAAAAGAATGATCCAGCCTGCAATCCGAATGCCCCAGTTGAACACCGTTGTTGTCTTCCCCCCCTGATTTTCGGTTGAAGTCTCCTGTTTCTCGCCTGCCGTATTTTCCTGGTTTTCCGAGAGCACAGACTCTGCCTGGGCGATGCTCAACTCGCGTTCCAGAATTTTTGTTTCGTTATGCCACAGTAAAAAAAGACCAGCGATTAAAAAAACGCTTCCCACACCCAGGTTTTTCAAAGCCGTTTTCAAACGCTGACTATATTGATTCGTTGAACTGTCTTCAGTTTTTGAGGTCATCAGATTCGGCTTTTTGAACGGAGAACGGGAAGTAAGTAAGCATATTAATCAGGGGGCAGGTGGCTGACTCGAAAGCGACTCCAGCACTTCCTGCGTCCTCTGAATCTGGTCGGGGGTGACAGTCAGAAAACGATGATTCCCTTTCTGGTCAAGAGAATGCTCTAATTTACCCTGGTCGTTAATCGCCAATTTCCCCGATTCCGATAGTCCAAAATAGCCTCTCTCCGGTCTGACTGCATAGAGGACGCTTGTTAAATCGTATGTCGGACGATCATAAGGCATCTTATGCCAATACTCATACCCAATCTTGACAGGGTGGTATTTTACATAGTTGTAATCGTTGATGATGCTGGTTGCACGATTCTGAATCGCACGGCCGACTTCCCAACCGCTCACTACGACCGGTACATTGGCGGGCCACAACTCATATAATGTACGTGCCGCGGGAATATCGATTCTAACATTGTACTCATGAAAAGACGCTGGCTTATCTTTATCAAACCGGCCAATCATCTGTGAAAGCAACTTTACTTTCTGAGACACTAATTCTTTGCCCGTCAGAGAGCAGGCTTCATCGGCGGGAGATTGTAGCAGACGCGCAATATTCGTCGAAAATCCAACAACGACCAGAACCACTGATTGATCTGGTTGCGCAGCCAGGGTTTTTCTCAAAAGGGCCACCGCTTCGAGAATATCCTCTGCATCTTGATAGTGACGCGGGAAGACTGGTTTTCCCTGTTCCGAATACTCGACTACCTTGCGCACATACGAACCATCCTTGGGAGTCAACCCCTGATGAACGCGCCCTAATGGAATCTCAGGTCGACCATAAAAAGTATTAATGACATCACAACACTGTAATGCAAAAGGATTATCTTTGCTGCTGGTCACAGCCAGTAGTTCACATTCTCCCCTCGATTGCAAAGCGTGAATGACAGCTAACGCCAAGGCGTCATCGATATCATTTCCAATATCCGTATCAAAGATCAGTTTGACTGGCTCTCCTGCCGCAACAGGGAACTGAAACCCTAAAACACAAATAATCAGAGAAAACAGGACCGGAATCGTTTTCATAATTAAACGCTTCTAAATAATCTCGGGGATTTCGGAAACAAATATTTTGCGTTCAGGATAGATTCTGATCATAAAAACTACAATCATTCAGACTTATGTTTCCATGATCTGGAATTCTTTGTACGGAGACAACCGGTATCGAATGAAATTCCAGTGAAGTTTTTGTATTATGTGAGATTCAGAAAATTATTTTTCAATAGAATATCAGCAAAGTGACGTTCCAGGATCATAAGGATTATTCAATGCCAGAGCAGTGTTTTTTGGGAGTTGATCTAGGTGCAGAAAGTGGTCGCGTAGTCGCGGGATTACTGGACGGAAAGCAGATTCGGCTGGAAGAAATCTATCGCTTCAGCAATGGACCGGTTACTGTTGCGGGAACGCGTCGCTGGAATGTGATCGGCCTTTGGTCATCCATTCTCAAAGGCTTATCTTTAGCTGCTCAAAAATATGGTGACCGTATCATTTCCGTAGGCGTCGATACCTGGGGAGTCGATTATGCGCTGCTGTCTCGAAATCAGGAACTACTGGGGCAGCCTTATCACTACCGCGATCCCCGCACCGAAGGCATGCTGAACCTGGCAACTTCGCGTATTCCTCAGCAGGAAATATTTGACGCGACCGGTCTGCAATTTATGGAGATCAACACGCTCTATCAATTATTGTCCATGCAACAGACGGACCCCGAATTATTAAATCAGGCTGATACGTTTCTACTGATGCCCGATTTCTTTCACTGGCTGCTGTCCGGTAGTCAAGTCGTAGAATTTACGAACGCGACCACAACACAATGCCTGAACCCCAAGACGGGAGACTGGGCAATGGATTTATTAAGACGTCTCGAAATCCCCACAGGCATGTTTCCCAAAATTGTTCCTCCGGGTACGAAACTCGGTACACTTCGTGATGAAGTCATGCAGCAGACCGGTCTCGGTAAAATCGACGTCGTTGCTCCTGCTACGCACGATACTGCCTCTGCTGTTGCCGCGATCCCGACTTCCCATACAGGAAAAGCGGACTGGGCTTATATCAGTTCAGGAACCTGGTCGTTGATGGGAGTCGAAGTCAATTCTGCTGTGCTGGGGCAGCGTGCATTTGAATTGAATGTTACGAATGAAGGGGGCATCGACGGAACATACCGCTTGTTAAAGAATATCATGGGACTCTGGTTGGTTCAGGAATGCCGACGTGCCTATGAACGACGCGGAAAAACTCTCGATTATTCAGAGCTGGCCGACGCTGCCACATCTGCCGACGCCTTTCGGTCTCTCGTGGACCCGGATGATCCCAGGTTTCTCAGCCCCGACGATATGCTGGAAGCCATCACAGGCTATTGTGAAGAAACCCAGCAGCCTGTGCCGGAGACAGCAGGCCAGTTCATTCGCTGTGCATTAGAGAGCCTCGCTTTGAAATATCGCAAAGTGCTGGGTTGGCTTGAAGAACTGACAGGCACGCCGATCGAGGTCATCCACATCGTCGGAGGTGGTACGAAAAATGAACTTTTAAATCAGTTCGCAGCAAATGCATGTCAGATTCC
>Ga0222668_1000543_pt1 | contig 22978 bp, 20 predicted proteins | sample AntAcemetagen728_FD_179823 | JGI IMG/M metagenome (GOLD analysis project Ga0222668, IMG submission 179823) | Saline water microbial communities from Ace Lake, Antarctica - #728 | ecosystem: Environmental > Aquatic > Non-marine Saline and Alkaline > Saline | place: Antarctica: Ace Lake... | reverse complement strand
ATTCCTCTTCGTTGTTAACTCTACGCATTGACTTCGCCTTTATTGATGTGAAATACCTTTACGCTATCGGTGATTTCCTCAAATATACGCTCAATCCTCTCAGAATGGGTATCGGTAATAAAGATCTGCCCGAAGTTGTGATCGCTCACTAGCTGCATTAAATGCTGAACCCGCACGTCGTCGATCTTATCGAAGATATCATCGAGCAAAAGCACAGGCACTTTATGGGTGACTTCCTTTACCAAATCGAACTGTGCTAGCTTCAGCGCAATCAAAAAAGTCTTTTGCTGTCCCTGCGATCCAAACTTCTTCAAAGGATAGCCGCCGCCTATTCCAAATTTCAAATCGTCTTTGTGAGAACCTACATTGGAGTAGTGATTCCTCCTGTCTTTGTCGAGGCTTTCCTTAAGTACTTGCGAAAAGTCGCCTTCGTTTAAATGCGACTTATAGCGTATCTCTACTTCTTCAGCTTTCCCACTGATGGATGCATAGTGACCTTGAAAAATCGGCTCAAATGACTCGACGAACTTTTTTCTTTCGGTGTGAATCCTTTCGGCAATGGCGACCAATTGCATACTCCAAACTTCCAGGTTATCGGGATCGAAGGTTCGATTCTCCCAGAAATACTTGAGCAGACTATTGCGCTGCCGCAACACTTGATTGTAAGCAATCAAATCTTCCAGGTAAGGACGATTGTACTGTGAAATGATGCTGTCCATCAACTTACGGCGCACCTCACTCCCTTCGCTGATCAGATCCTTATCGTATGGTGATATGACGACAGACGGAAATTGACCAATGTGCTCAGCCAATCGCTCGTACTCCGTTTTATTTTTCTTAAAAGTCTTTTTCTGTCCTTTCTTAACCCCACAGTAAATTTTGTCCCTGTCGCCGTTTTGTGTGAAAACACCTTCCACCACAAAGAAGTCTTCACCGTGCCGGATGTTCTGGCTATCAATAGGATTGAAATAACTCCTGCAAAAGGAGAGGTAATGAATCGCGTCAAGAAGGTTCGTTTTTCCCTGTCCGTTTAATCCTGTGAAGATATTGACATGCGGATCGGGATAAATGATGGCTTCTCCGTAATTCTTGAAATTCAGTACACTTAGCTGGTCTAACGTCATATTGAAACAGCAAAATTACCAATTCCTAAGGGTGCTTAGCCATTGGCAATTAAAAAAGTCTATTTTTGCACACCGAATAAAAAAAGCCCGTAATGGCGAAAAAGAAAAATCAAAGCGAAGAAACAATTGTAGACGTACAAGAAGTATACTCTAAGACAGAGAGGTACGTCGACGAAAACCGCAATACGATAATTATCGTAGCTGCTATTTTAGTAGCATTATTTGTGGGATATTTTGCATTTACCCGTCTTTATCTAATGCCCAAAAACGAGGAGGGAATGAATCTCCTCTGGAAAGCGGAGTATTGGTACGAGATCGATTCCTTGGATAAGGCCCTCGTTGGAAACGAGTCTTATTACGGTTTTGCGTTCATTGCTGACGATTACAGCGGGACCCAAGCGGGAGAACTTGCATCATACTACACTGGTCTTATCTACATGAAACAAGGGGAATATGGTTTAGCCATCGAATCCTTAAAAGATGCGGATCTAAATGACGAGTTGACTTCAGCTGTCGCAAAGGGTGCCATTGGAGATTGTTACGTAGAATTAGGTAATCTTGACGATGCATTAAGCCATTTCAATGATGCCATTGGTTCTTCAGCAAATCTACTCACCACACCTATCTACTTGAAAAAAGCAGCTTTGGTGTATGTTGACAAAGGAGATTTCGAAAATGCTTTGGCGAATTTCAAACGTATTAAGAAAGACTTTCCAAGCAGTACTGAGGCTAGAAATATTGACTCATACATATCGCACTACGGCGGATAATTATGGCAACCCTAGGAAAAAATCTTTCTCAACTTGATAAAAGGAGCACGCCATCAGCGGCTCCTTTTCGTTTTGGTATCGTTTCATCCGTATGGAACGAAGAGATCACAGACGCCTTAACCAAAGGCGCAGGTGAAACACTTCTTGAACTCGGCGCTCGACGCTACCACATTAACGTCAAGAAAGTACCAGGTAGTTTCGAACTCCCTGTTGGCGCTAAGCTTTTAATCGATTCAGGCAAGTACGACGCCGTCATTGCCATCGGATCGGTGATTCAGGGCGAAACGCGTCACTTTGAGTTTGTTTGCCAAGCGGTAGCCAAAGGTATCATGGATGTGAGCCTCCAAACAGGAGTTCCCATAATATTTTGTGTCCTCACCGATGATACCCTTGAACAAGCGCGAGCTCGCTCGGGTGGAATACACGGCAATAAAGGTGTAGAATCCGCTATTGCTGCCGTGAAGATGGCTTACATGAAAAGCCAATTGTCTAAGCCGTTCTCGGACGAATACGAGTAGCACCTGTTTCCTCTTTCTTTATTTATTTAAGAACGAGTGCCAATAAAGACATTTGTCTTGAATGCGGTTTCAACTTTAAGGATAAATCAATTCTTCAGTATTGAAGCCAAGTCAGGTTTAGAGTACAAATCACTCTTCAGCACTTTTCCGTCTTCGCGGTAAATCGCGTTTCCATCTTTATCGAGCTTACTCATGTTGCTCCGTTGAATCTCTTCGAAGACCTCCGCCATCTTTCCTTCCAGACCGTGAGACAGAATTGTGCCACAAAGAATGTAGAGCATATCTCCCAAGGCATCGGCAATTTCAACCAGATCTCCCTGCTCCGCTGCTTCAAGATATTCTTCATTTTCTTCCCGCATCAGCTTGTAGCGCAACACGATATCAGATTCTGAAAGCTGTGCTGTTGGTGCTTCAGCATTCTTAATTCCGAAGGCATCGTGGAATTCCCGCACCTTCTCAATGGCGTCATTTAAGGTCATAAAACATTCTTTTCACGAAAATAAGAATTCACTCTATCTATTTGACTTCATGTGGAAAACTAGCGGTTTCGTCTAAAAGCCCCGTCATTACTGAAATGCTTAACATCTTTTAACTGCACGAGCTTGCATCGGGAAAGGCTTTCACCTCATTTTTGCGTTGTTCAAAAGTCGCCTCTTAAATTTGCGGCGTAAAACCCAATTTTTCATTGTTGAAACTTAAATTCGCGGTATGAATACCGAAGAGATAAACGACACTACTGAGACTCCTATAAATCAAGGAGCTACTACGGGAACAGTTGACATAAAAGCGCTGAATGAGAAAATCCAGAAAGAAAGTGCCTTCATAAAGTTGGTTACTCTCGAAATGGAGAAAGTCATTATCGGTCAGCGCGACATGGTAGATAAACTTCTTATTGCCTTATTGGCAGATGGCCACATCCTTTTAGAAGGCGTGCCTGGACTGGCAAAAACACTTGCCATAAAAGCACTGTCTGGCTGTATCGATGTTCAATTTAGTCGCGTTCAGTTTACCCCCGACCTTCTTCCTGCCGATGTGGTAGGAACGATGATTTACAGTCCCAAAGACCAAGGATTCAGCGTAAAGAAAGGGCCTGTCTTTGCCAACTTCGTTTTGGCAGATGAGATCAACCGCGCTCCCGCCAAGGTGCAGAGTGCGCTGCTGGAGGCCATGCAAGAAAGACAGGTGACCATCGGTGGCGAAACATTCAAATTGCCCGAACCATTTTTGGTTTTAGCTACCCAGAACCCAATAGAACAAGAAGGCACCTACCCTCTTCCCGAGGCGCAAGTAGACCGTTTCATGCTTAAGGTAGTATTGGACTACCCCAAAATTGAAGAGGAAAGATTGATCATTAGAAACAATGTTTCCTTGGCTCCTTTCCCAAAGACGCAGAAGGTAGTAGACGCAGCGCAGATTCTCAGGGCGAGGCAAATCGTAAGAGAAGTCTACATGGACGAGAAAATCGAGAAGTACATCGTGGATCTGGTAAATGCTACTAGAAATCCCGAAGACTATAATCTTAAGAATCTCAAAGAACTCATTGGTGTTGGAGCTTCGCCACGTGCTAGTATCAGCATGGCAATGGCGGCTAAGGCTTATGCTTTCTTGAACCAACGTGGATTTGTGATTCCCGAAGATGTGCGCGCCGTTGCACCTGATGTAATGCGCCACCGAATCGGTCTTACCTACGAGGCGGAAGCCGAAAACGTAACTGTAGGAGATGTTATTCAACAAGTACTGAACACAGTAGAAGTACCGTAGATGGCAACAGACACCGCAGAGCTTCTTAAAAAAGTTAGGCGCATCGAGCTGAAAACCAAAGGTCTCTCCAACCAGATTTTTTCTGGAGAGTATCACTCGGCGTTTAAAGGACGTGGAATGGCTTTCAGCGAAGTGCGGGAGTATGCCGTGGGCGACGAAGTGCGAACCATCGATTGGAACGTTACCGCCCGCTTCGGTCATCCCTATGTCAAAATTTTTGAAGAGGAACGCGAGCTTACGGTGATCTTGGTAGTCGATGTTTCTGCCAGCGATAGTTTTGGAACCACCCAACAAATCAAGAAATCACTCATTACCGAAATCTGTGCCGTACTGGCCTTTTCGGCAATAACCAATAACGATAAGATCGGGGTGATCTTCTTTAGCAATAAGGTGGAGAAGTTCATCTCACCTAAAAAAGGAAAATCGCATATCCTTCGTATCATTCGCGAGTTGATAGAATTCAAGCCCGAAGAACAAGGAACCAATATTAGCGAAGCCTTGCGGTACTTGAATAATGTGGTTAAGAAGCGCAGCATCGCCTTCCTCATTTCCGATTTTATGGATCAGGATTACGAGGATTCGCTCAAGCTGGCCAACAAAAAGCACGACATGGTGGCCCTGCGCATATACGATGAGCGAGAAACCGAAATGCCCAATGTGGGCATGGCGCAATTTACCGATCCCGAAACGGGAGAAGTTCGGTGGGTGAATACCTCTTCCAGAAAAATACGAGAAGGTTATCGAGAGGCGGCGCTTAATCGCGAGATGAGAGCTGACAACGCCCTGCGCAGAGCAGGGATCGACATGGCTGCCATCGCCACCAACGAGTCCTATATAAAACCATTGAGAAACCTATTTAGCAAAAGATCATAGTGTTATCGACAAAACACATATCTATTTTGATGCTGGCCTTTACGCTAGCAATTGGTCTCAAGGCCCAAAAGGCCGACGCTACGTTCACGCCAAAGCAAATCCTCATAGGAGAGCAGGCAGTAATGACACTCAGCGTTAGTTACCAAAAAGATCAGCTTCCAGTGGTCGTGTTTCCTTTATTTGGCGATACGCTAATTACCAATGTTGAGATTGTCCGCACGACTGATGTTGATACCCTATCGACAGCCGAGGACGTTTCGGAAACGCGTTTGGAGAAAAAGATTTACCTCACATCATGGGATACGGGGTTCTACGCGATACCCCCAATTGAGATCACCATAAACGGCGAGAAGCAAAGTACCGAGGCTTTTCTCCTTACAGTCAAAACAGTGGAAATTGATACGACTGGAGGCATCAAAGCTCCCTCAGAAATCTACGATGTCGAGGTTGGCTATCAAGACTATTTGGAAGCATATTGGTACTATCCAGTAGGTGCTTTATCCTTGGCAGGACTGATCGTTGCGATCATATTACTGGTTCGCGCTCAGCGAAAAAAGAGAGATGCGAGACCTGAAGTCATCCAGCAAGAACCTACTCGTCCTGCTAATGAGATAGCCCAAGAACGATTGCTAGAAATACAACACGATAAAATATACAGCAGAGGAAAAATCAAGCAATACCATACTGAAATTACAGACGTACTGCGCGATTATTTGGAAGTTATTTACGAGATCCCTGCGCACGAACTTACTTCAAACGAGATTTTGACGAGGCTTCGATACGTTGGTCTCACCGATCAAGAAGCGCTGCAACTACGGGTCGTCTTGAACCGAGCCGATATGGTGAAGTTTGCCAAAGATCGACCCGATAACAACGAAAATGAAGAGGCCATAAACCAGACTTTGGGTTTTGTAACTACAACGGCTGAGAGAATGCTAACTGACAAAGAAATCAATGAATAAAAGTCAGCAAATAGGGTTATTCTTCGCTGTGCTGTCCACCATTGGTGCGGGTTCACTCTGGCTATACTTCCGAGGCGAATACAGCTATGCTTATCCTATGGTCTTCTTGCTTCTTTTGATCATACCCGTTTTAGGTTTTTATCACGTGTTCTCCCTTCCAGGAAAAACACCCAAAGTGACGCTTTCATCCTTGAGCCAGTTTTCTACCGATGGAGCGTTTACAAATGAGTTACTCGTCCACACTCCTCTTCTATTGAGAAGTTTGGGCTTAGCAATGATTATTATCGCTTTGGCGCGCCCACAGTCCAGCCTGAGTTGGCAAAACACCAGCACCGAAGGAATCGATATAGTTGTGGCTATGGACATCTCGGCATCTATGTTGGCGCAGGATTTTAAGCCGAACAGACTGGAGAGTTCAAAACAGGTAGCCATTGACTTTATCGAGGCCCGTCCAAATGACCGAATGGGTTTGGTAGTATACGAAGGCGAGAGTTTTACCCAAAGTCCGTTGACGACAGATCACCGTGTTTTGGTGAATCTTTTCAAAGACATCAAAACGGGAATGGTACAAGGTGGAACCGCCATCGGGATGGGACTGGCAACAGCCGTAAACCGTCTTCGCGACAGCGATGCCAAAAGCAAAATCATCATTCTCCTCACCGACGGTGACAACAATGCTGGTTCGATTGCTCCACTCACCGCCGCAGAAATTGCCAAGGGATTTGATATCCGCGTTTACACCATCGGAGTTGGCTCAGAGGGCCGAGCACTTTCTCCAGTTGCAGTATACCCCGATGGGCGATACAAATACGATCTCGTAGAAGTAAAAATAGACGAGCCTACACTCAAAGAAATTGCCAAAATAACCAATGGTGCTTATTTCAGAGCTACCGATGAAAAGGCGCTAGCAAAGATTTACGCCCAAATCGACAGGCTTGAGAAAACAAAAATTAACGTAACCGAGCACAGCCGAAAGGCAGAAGAATACTACTTTATAGCTCTGATCGGCAGCCTGCTCTTATTGACGGAATTCTTTTTCAGAAAAACGGTTTTACAAACGCTCCCATAAGTGAAAAACGCTTCAAAATATAACCTCACTGGCATCCTCATTGCTGCTTCCATCTTGGAGGTGGTATTCTGGTTACTCTTTGGCGTGGTGTATTTGGTGCTAATGGATGCCGTTCCTGGATTGCAAATAGGTAGACCAGAATTGTGGTGGTTGTTTTTGATAGGCCCGTTGATGTTGCTCTTCTTTTGGATTTCAATTTGGTCCAAAAACCGAAGACTGGATCGTTTTGGCGAAAGCAGCCTACTGAGCAATTTGGTTACTGATCTGTCCAGTGTATATACGGCCATTAAATACATTCTTTGGCGACTAGCCGCAGCTTTTCTAGTGTTGGCATTGATCAACCCACAGCTCGGATCGAAAATGGCCGAAGCCAAAGTGAAGGGAATCGACATTATAGTAGCACTCGATGTAAGCAATAGTATGATGGCGGAAGATCTCTCACCCAACCGTCTCGTGAGTGCCAAAAGAGCTATTTCTAAAATGCTGGAGAAACTCCAAGGCGATCGCGTTGGAATTATCGTCTTTGCTGGGCAAGCATATGTGCAATTGCCCATTACCAGCGATTATGCAGCTGGGAAGCTTTTCCTCTCTACGATCGATACCGATGTGGTACCCGTGCAAGGAACCGATATCGGCGCGGCGATCGACTTATCGATGAAGAGCTTTAGCGAAGAAAGCCCAGCGCAGAAAGCAATCGTAATTATTACCGACGGAGAAAACCACGAAGCTGATGCCGTCGTGGCGGCTCAAGAAGCTGCCGAGCAAGGCATCCGGGTTTTCACCATTGGAATGGGTTCTCAGGACGGAACGCCTATACCTCAATACAACGGAAACACGAGAACGGGCTTCAAGAAAGACCAAGAAGGAAACATCGTAGTTTCTAAACTCAATGAGCAGATGTTACGAGAAATCGCCAATGCTGGAAATGGTGCCTACATTCGCGCCTCCAATGCTGAAGTTGGACTTGAGCCACTGCTAGCTGAACTCAATCAAATCGAGAAAACTGATATGGGTACCGTGGCTTACGCCGAATACGAAGATCGATTCCAAATATTTTTGGCCTTGGCTTTGCTGTGCCTCGTGGTAGAATTTTTCTTAAGCAATCAAAAAGGAAAAGTTGCTAAACGCTTAAAACTGTTTGATAGATGAGAATGAAATTGGTCATACTAATTTGTCTTCTCCTCCCCTTCTCAGCGTGGAGTCAAATGGAGAAGATCGACACCAAAAAAGGCAACGACGAATACCGCAGCGGGCGTTATGACGAGGCTATTAAAGACTATACCAAGGCTTTGGAAAATGACCCCGAATACATGGAGGCGATTTTCAATACGGGAAATGCTCTGCAGCAAATGGCACGTAGACTTCAGGAGCAAGCCCAAAACGCAGGATCGGAAGAAGAGAAAAAAGAGCTCATTACTGGTGCTAAAACTGCCAGTGAAAAAGCGGCCTCTCAGTTTGCCTCGGTGGCTAAGATGGCGAAGACTAACGAAGAGATCAATAAAGCTCAGTACAACTTAGGGAACTCTCGATTAATGAGTGGGGAGCTCGATGCGGGTATCGAAGCATACAAAGAAGCACTTCGCAAAGTGCCTGGTGACGATGACGCACGCTACAACTTAGCATATGCCCAGCACCTGAAGAAACAACAAGAGCAGCAGCAGCAGCAAGATCAGAAGCAAGACGAGCAACAAGATCAGAAGCAAGACGAGCAGCAAGATCAAGAGAAGAAGGATCAAGACCAAAATCAAGATCAACAAAATCAAGAACAACAGAATCAAGAGCAACAGGAACCGCAGCAGCTCTCGAAAGAGGAAGCTGAGCAATTGCTCCAAGCTTTAATGAAGCAGGAGAAAGACTTACAAGAAGAATTGAAAAAGAAGAAAAACCGAAAAGCGCAAAGGATAAAAATTGAAAAGGACTGGTAGACATAGTTGGATCGTATTTCTTTCAATGGTTCTCTTCCCACTCATTTCTTGGGGCCAGAGCGCTACGTTGGTGGCCACGGTAGATAAAAACCCCGTTTCGGTGAGTGATGTCTTTACATTAAAAATCACACTTACCAACGGAAAAGCAACTATCCAGACTCCCGACTTAAACGATTTCCAAGTGGTCTTCGGGCCATCGCGGTCATCGAGTTATCGAATTGTGAATGGACGCCAGTCGAGTTCCATTACTTTTTCCTACACCCTTCGCCCCAAGCAAACTGGAAGCTTTGAAATAGGTGTAGCAAAAGCCAATGTGGATGGCAATATGCTTACAACCTCACCCATTAAAATTGAGGTGATAAAAGGTGCCAGTGCTTCATCGTCTTCATCTAAAAGTGCACAAAATAGTACTCAAAAAGCTGCACCTAAAAGTACGAATCAAAATTTGATCGTTCGAACACAATTGTCGAAAACAAGTGTGTATAAAGGTGAGCAAATCGTGGTATCATTTATTTTACTCAGTCGCTACAACAATATTGATCTGGGAGATATCGATTTCCCTACTTTCAACGGATTTTGGACGGAAGACTTACCAGAGCAGCAGACCTCTTGGGAACCGAATTTAGAAGTCATCAACGGATTGCAATACAGAAAGGCCATCCTCAGACAGCATGTCATTTTCCCGCAAAGAAGCGGTACAATTCAAATTGAATCTCTGTCACTTTCGGCCAATGTCAATCGCTCCTTCTTCAATCCAGGCGATAACATTACCGTGAAGAGTAACTCTCCAAAAATCACTGTAAAGGAACTTCCTGATGGAGCTCCAAAATCGTTTAATGGTGCAGTTGGCGCCTTTGACTTTTCCGCCACGGTAGATAAGTCGGAGGCGAAAGCCAATGAAGCTATCAACCTAAAAGTGAAAGTGGTTGGGGTGGGAAATTTAAGATTGATCGATGAGCCAAAGTTCAAATTCCCTGAGGATTTTGAGGTTTATGACCCTGAGACAAATGACCGTATCTCGGTTTCAACCGGGGGTGTGCGGGGAACGCGCAGCTTTCAGTACTTGATCATTCCGCGATACCCTGGCGAGTATACCATTCCCGAATTCCAGTTCTCCTTCTTCAATACCAACACGGCAAAATATCAATCTGCCACCGCAGGACCCTTCAAGTTTGTTATTTCCGATAATAAAGGAAACGTACCGACAGCAGGAACTCCTAGAGCGAAAAACATCGTGGAGCAATCGGGATTGGACATCCGCTACATCATAACAGACGAGAATATGCTTTCCACTGCACGTAGTCAGTTTTTTGGCACCTCTCTTTTCTGGGCTGGATCGGTGGGCCCATTTGCCTTGCTTCTTGTATTTTTAATTTACCGCAGAAGGAAAGAGGCACAGTACAAGGATGTAAGAGGAAGAAAGAAACGCGGCGCGGGCAGAATGGCCCAGAAAAGACTCAAGGCCGCCCAAGCTGCTTTGAAGTCGGGAGATTCTCAGGTGTTCTACCAAGAAATTTTTAAAGGACTATACGGCTACCTGGGCGACAAGCTAGGGATTCCTATCGGGCAGCTATCTCGACAGAAGATCCTTCTAGAGCTTCAACGCAATGGTGCGCAAGAAGCTATCTTCAATGATGTAACTTATGTGATTGATACGTGCGAGATGGCACGCTTTGCGCCAGTGACTGAAGTGAGCGACGAGGTGTTCTACAAACGCACTGCAGAACTTATTGAAAACCTAGAGGGAAGATTAAAATGAAAAAGCTCGTCGTCTTCTTTTTCGTATTACTTGTTTCAATATTGGCTATTGGCCAAAGTCTAGACTATGCCAACGATCAATTCTCTCTGGGCAATGAGGCCTACATGAAGGGAGATTACGAGACTGCGTTGAATCACTTCCTGGAAGCCGAACCAAATACCGAGGGTTTGGCTATCAATTACAACTTGGGCAATGCCTACTTCAAGCTTGGTGAAATACCAGAAAGCATTCTTCATTACGAACGAGCTTTGCGTTTTGACCCATCAAACGAAGACGTTCAGTACAACCTGAGTATTTCCAATGATCTAATCGCAGACAAGATTGAGGTGCTGCCAAAAAGTAAACTCCAAATCTGGTGGAAAACTTTTCGCTACAGCCTTGGACCCGATGGATGGGCACAGATTTGTATCCTTTTGGCATTGGCATCGGTTTTACTTTTCCTCCTCTACTATTTCAGTCGGTCTAAGAATCTTCGCCGATCCGGCTTCTTTGGTGGATTGTTGGCTTTCATGTTTTTGATCCTCACTTATACCTTGGCTGTTTCGGCCGAGAATTACCGTTATGCTCAAAAATCAGCCATCGTTTTTACCGACAAGGTGGACGTGAAAAGCGAACCACGCGGAGGAAGTGTCAACGTATTCGTTCTGCATTCAGGCACTAAGGTGGAAATCCTAAGTCAAGAAGGCGAATGGTACGAAGTGGAAATCGCCAGCGGCGCCCAAGGGTGGATTTACCAAGATGAGTTGAGGCTGGTTTAGTTCTTACATATTGAGTGGGTGAGGGTGGAATGTAACCCAAACACCATAATCGCGTAAGTTAGTTAACCCCTTAACTATGAATCGTGTGCAAAATACCTACTCGAGTTAAAAAACTCATCGATAACGGACACCCACCCCACTGTCAGTGTTGTGGCACTATGGAAAGACTCACTTTCGATCACATCTATCCCAAGAGCAAAGGTGGCCCAGATTGCGATAGCAATGGCCAGATACTCTGTTGCAAGTGCAATGGCACCAAAAGCAACTTGATCCTTTCCTTACCAGAACTCCGCCAAATTCTATTTATTCGCAAGGAAGCCAATGCCACACCGTGGTACGAGCCTTATAGACTTACGGCTTAGTCTGTATATAAAGCCCGATAGCTTCCTTTCACTTATTTTAAAAACAGTCATTGACCAATGTCAACTACTTGGTTTTTAAAACTGCGTGTGCTTCGGTATCGAACTTTCTAGTTCAGACTTTTAATATAGACAGATGGTATGAGCAGTATCTCTTAAGGACATAATCTGTCTATAAAGCCCGATAGCTTCATCCCGCCATACCGCTGGCTTGGTCTGAGGACTTGTTTAAAAAAAGTCAATGACCATAGTCAACTCTTTGGTTTTTAAACTGCGTACGCGTCTCTGCCGAACTTTCTAGTTCAGACTCTCTAGCGTCACGTTCAAAGGTTTCTATTATGGTACTGAAGCTTTGTAGTACCATGCACAAATTAATTGGGCGGTAAGGCATACCACTTTTAGCCACAACTACGACCTTCTTAATTTTTCATTGCAGAGTTGAAAATATCCCAGCACACATTATATGTTCTCCAAGTGTGCAGATAACTGATTACGTTGCTATGAGCAAAGGCCACTGTCCCGATGGGTTTCTACTACGAAAGGGGTATCCTATTTCCCCCTTCTGCTCAAGATATCTGGGATTTTTTTTGTGGCTATGGACTAGGTTTCGAATCGGTTGGGTTATATTTAGAGAGAAACTAAAGAGTTGGATACATAAGTATGACAAACCCAATTAGGAAGTTATTTATCCAGATGTTGGAAAGCAGAATAATAGAAATCTCTAAATAAGACATGAACGAACACATCAAAGTACTCACCAATAGCGCGATTGTAATCAATAGGATCGTCCAACTTTTAGAGGAGAATAAAATTCAATCGCTAGTAAAAGACAATGTTGAATCTTCGAAACTTGCTGGATTCGGAACGTCTTATTTTGACGTAGATCTTTATGTATACAAGTCAGACGTCGAAAAAGCCCAAGAAATCATTAAAGCTGCATTGGAAGAGAAATAGGATGGCAACAGTTACACACCTCGACAAATCGGTTTTTAAGTTTTTAAAAGACATTGAGAAAAACAATAACCGCGATTGGTTTGCGGAGAACAAGCCCACATACGTAGATGCTCACGAACATTTTAAGGCACTAGCCGAAACGATTAATGCAGGCATGCAGAAGCAAGATCATATTGAGAAAATGAAGTTGTACCGTATTTACCGCGATGTCCGTTTCTCGAAAAATAAAGCCCCGTACAAGAATAGTTTCTCTGGAGGATTCAGTCGAGCGACTAAGGCGCTCAGAGGCGGATATTATTTTCATTTACAGCCTGGCGGGAAGTCCATGGTGGGCGGTGGATTTTGGCAACCAGAAGCATCGGACTTGCAACGAGTTCGCGAAGAAATTGCGTCTGATGTAGCCCCATTTCGTAAGATTCTAAACTCTGCAAGTTTCAAAAAGCACTTTGGAAAATTGGAAGGTCATCAGTTGAAAACAGCGCCGAAGGGTTACCCCAAGGATCACCCCGACATTGACTTGTTACGCTACAAGTCCTTCGTGGTGTCCAACTATTTTACAGATGAAGAAGTACTAAGTCCAGGTTTTGCAGAAGAAGTTTTGAAATACTTCAAAGCCACCCGCCCATTCTTTGATTACATGAGTGAAGTATTAACCACAGACATCAATGGCGCTTCTTTGCTGGACTGATGGCCTTGTCGGAATTTTCTTTGACAAAGGGCTCATTCCAAATGAATTAATCCATACCCCATAGTTCGCGCTGGTGCAAGACTTAGTCTAGCGTAGACTCGGCCTTATCCTCTGCTTTTTTTGTTGCTTTTGGTCTTGCTGCTTTCTTCAGAGGAGGCTTTTTGGTGGACTCCTTCTTATCCAATATTTCTCTTTTCGGGATAGGCATTCTAATACCTGCCTCTTTGAGCGCATTGTAGATGCCAATGGAAACAGAGCTTGTAGTAGATAATATGTTCTCGGTAACCCAAAACAGAACTCTGAAATCTGCAGAAAACTCTTTGAAACCCAAGAATAAAATCATTGGCGCAGGATCTTTGATCACAGTATCATGCTCTGCAATGACCGCTTTAATAATGTCGATCACCTGATTTGGATCTGTGCCGTACTCCACTTTAATAAAGAGTTGACTTCTACGTTTGGAGTCAGATAAAGTCCAGTTGGTGACATGTTGTGAAATCAATTCCATATTCGGAACAATCACCTCTGCGCCGTCCCAATCGCGGATTCTACTTGCTCTAATCCCAATTTCAACAATGGTACCTTCTACGACTCCCGAAGTGATAACATCACCCACGCGCACGGGCCTTTCAAAAATGAGTATCAAACCGGAGACAAAATTTCCAACAACATTCTGCAGACCAAAACCTATCCCCACACCAACTGCACCTACAATAAATCCAAGTTTATCTAAACTAATCCCAGCAGCGGCAACAGCCATTAAAAATCCAAGAACCAATATCGTGTAGCGAGTGATTAATCCCGCCGCCATCGGGATACCTTTTTTCAAATTTAACCTGGGTAAGATTTCTATAGTCAACAGGTCTCTTAAGATGTTAGCTATGACGGAAAAAATGAGCAAGATGATGATGAAATTGAACACTTGACCTATGCTCAGGTAGACATCACCAAAGTTTTGACCTATATCTAAAAAGCTATCAAAACTATCGGTGATGTATGAAAATAGACCTATTTGAGTCAAGAAAGCCCTGATCCAGACCCAATAAAAAAATATGCTTGTGTAAAATAAAACCTTCCTTTCAATAAGCCAACCTTGCACATTAATGAGGCGAATATAATTTCTAGCATTGCTCGCCATCAAGAGCTTTACTAAACTAGCGAAGATTCCGTAAACCAAAATCAGAATAACACCCACAGTGATCGATATGACAATGGTTTTGGTTAGAGTACGTGCTAAGAACAAACTACCAATAATATTGCCGTAGATGGCAACCGAAGCAAGCAGCGCATAGAACGGAAACAAGGTTCGGGTATACTTGCCGAGTGCGTTAACATCACTTTTTAACAAACGCTTTCTATTCCAGAATGAATAAACCATTGCTGCCAAAACAAGAATAGATTGAATGAGCACAAATATCCTCTGCGAGAAAGGAAAGCTTGTCATAAAGGTTTCAGTAAAGCTGAGCACATAAAGCAAGGCCATGTACAAATACATGTAACGAACTCTTTTCTCTGCTGTACCCTTTAAAAGTGGAATAAAACCTAATACAATAAAGAGCAATAGAATGCTTGTGATAAAGTCTGGCGGATCTTTGTAAATCCAAAAACCGAGAAATATGGCAAACAAAATTCCAACCAATACTGGATGGTTAATTAGGTAAACAGCTGTGTCATTGTATCGACTAGTATCTTGGTTATTTTTGTAAAAAATCCGTTTGAAATAGAAAAAACTCAAACACAATAGAATAAATAGCGCAACATGAACCTGAGCAAATCCACTATTTTCTGACAAGTAATTCATCGTCCTTTCGTAACTCGAAGAATAGCTGCTGTTCAGCTGTTTGAAAATGTTTTCACTCTTATCATCTGCTCTAAGTGAGACGTGGAGTGGTCGGCTATCTCTGGCAAAAATGTTTAATTTTTTATCGTTTGATATTTTTTGAATTTGCTGCTTGACATCGAGTATATATCCGTGCTCTGTGGCTACATCATCATACAAGGTTAAGATGATACCCAGGGAATCTTTTAAGCCAGAGTTGGCAACTTCAAGATTCAATACCATACCATCTATCCTCACCATTAAAGGCTCTGGAATATCATTGCGACTCTGATCCCTCGTGAGATTCCAGCGAGAAGTGTAATCCGTAGTTAACAATAAGGCATCTTGATAAGAATCTGAAAGTTTACTAAAATCTTTTTTTATCTTTTCTATTTCATTCTCATAATTACTCCAATTGTCGTCAATGTCATTAAGCGCCCATAAATTGTAACTTTCTAGTTGCTCATTGACAGTATCGTTCCTTAAATCGCTATTTTTTTCTAAGGCCCTTTGATAACGCTTGTTAATGTTAAACGAGTCCTCATTTTTTTCAATCGCTTCTCTTGCCCTTCTAAGCGCTTCATCTGTTTCTTCGGCAGCAGTCGTTAAGTTGGTGAGCTCAAAAGATTGTATTCTAACGCTATCTGGACTGGCAGCTTCTTGCCCTTTGGCAATTTGAAATGAGAGTAAAACCAGTAAAAACCATAATTTCTTCATGCAGCAGGGTTTGAGCCGAAAATACTAATGTTTTCTCCAACCGACCCAAGCCTCGTCAATATCTTTATCGCGCCTGCACCTTGCGCACACTGCAAAGCCATTATACTCTAATTCAACTACATAAATATCTGAGACATTCACAGATTCCTGCCACAGATTGGCTCTAGCAACAAAGGCCTGTAAATCATCAGCTCTGGCCACTATCCATTGAATAATCTTCGATAGCAAATTGGATAGCAGCATTGATTCATTTAGATTTGGAAAGAAACGAAAACAGGAATGAGCATGAGAGAAATAAATGCAATAGTGCCTCTACTCATTGAGTTTACCAAATCTTGCAGCCAATTTTAAATGGATTAATCAGCTTACCAATGGATAAAGAAAATAGTCTCCCTGAGGCACAACCCAATAACCCATTACACGGGGTAAAATTGCTAACGATACTAGAGGTTCTGGTGGATCATTATGGTTGGGAAGAATTAGCAATGAAGGTTAATATCAATTGTTTTAAAATTGACCCTTCGATAAAGTCGAGTCTGACGTTTTTAAGAAAAACACCATGGGCAAGAGATAAGGTGGAGCGGATTTACCTCAACTTGGAAAAGAGAAAATAGTCAAGACAGGTTACAACAAGTCCTGAATAGTGTTACTCCACACTTTATTCAACCTACTGCAGTTCGGCATCTTACCTAATACCCAACCTCACTTGAGCAGGCGGTCTGCTGAAATCCTGGTCGCTATTCACCAACATCCCTAGATGAAGCTCCCTAATTACATCTTACCCGTCATCGTCTTCTCGCAGTTCTGCTGCACCTCACTTTGGTTTGCGGGGAATGGGGTAATCAATGACTTGGTCATCAATTTTGATCTTGAAGTCAGCGCCTTGGGACACCTCACCTCGGCAGTGCAATTTGGGTTTATCATCGGCACGCTCATCTTCGCTGTGCTTACCATCGCCGATCGATTTCCACCGTCAAAAGTGCTTGTGATCAGCGTCCTGCTGGGCTCGCTTTTCAACCTCGGGGTCCTTTGGGAAGGCAACGATTTAGCAAGTCTCTTGACGCTTCGATTTATGACCGGCTTCTTCTTGGCGGGAATCTATCCTGTAGGTATGAAAATAGCCGCCGACTACTTTGAAAAAGGCCTCGGTAAGTCATTGGGCTTTTTGGTTGGCGCCTTAGTCATTGGCACCGCCTTTCCGCATTTGCTCAAGGAAGTATCTGGCAGTTTATCGTGGAAATCCGTCTTGGTGGCCACTTCGTCGCTGGCAGCGCTCGGTGGACTCCTGATGGTAACGCTCGTGCCCAATGGCCCTTACAGAAAAGCCAGTCAACAAACAGATCTATCTGCATTTTTCAGCGTTTTCCGCAAACGAGAATTTCGTTCAGCGGCCATGGGCTATTTTGGCCACATGTGGGAACTGTATGCCTTTTGGGCTTTTATACCAGTCATGCTCAAGACCTACAGAATGGCCCACCCCGAAACCACCTTCAACATTCCACTCTGGTCTTTTCTCATTATCGGAATAGGAGGAGTGGGTTGTGTGCTAGGTGGCTATTTGGCTCAAAGTGAAGGAACCAAGCGAACAGCTGCCGCAGCTCTACTCCTATCTGGTGCCTGCTGCCTCCTTTCGCCATGGGTATTTGCCAGTGCATCTGAAACCTTGTTTATCGGGTTTCTGCTTTTTTGGGGCATGGTGGTCATTGCCGACTCTCCTCTCCTATCTACTCTGGTGGCACAAAACGCACCAGCAGAAATAAAGGGAACGGCGCTCACCATTGTCAATAGCATTGGATTTGCTATCACGATCATCAGCATCCAGTTGATCACCGCCATGACGGAATGGACAGATTCAACTGGCATCTATGCTGTTTTGGCAATTGGACCTGTTCTGGGTTTGGTGGCGTTGAGGGGGAAACCCTCTTAAGAGAAGGGTGGACGAATTCGACCGCTATATGTACAGTCTTGTCGGTGACAGATAAAGCAATTTTCGATCTGCTAAGGCTGCATTGAAACCGAAAGGTAAAAACGAAGCGAACGAAACAACGACCATCGACAGGTGGGCAATCAAATGGATATCATTTTCAAATAAAATTAACCGTATCAAAACATTTTGTGTTTAGGTAGAGGGAACGCATCTATCCCAGTCAAACCACTGTTTTTCATCTCTTCTCAAGGGCACTTTTCTAAAAGCTTGTGAACATAAAGACTTGAATGTTAATTGTAATGACCACCTTTATATGGATCACATGAAATACAAAAACCTTAATTCAAAAGAATGGTAAAAGAAAGAAAGGACAGTTTTCTAGAGTAAAATCACGCATCATTTCTCTATTGGATAAATAATCCAATTATTGAATAGAAGAATTTGATACATATTCAAAATGGATAAAAAAGCAGAAGAAAAAATATTCGAACATAATAAGGAGCTTCAAAGAGTCAAGGAAAAAGCAAAGAGAAGCGGAAAAGAAATAGATCGAGTTTTGGGAATTACGCATGTAGGATCGTGGTACCTAGATATCGCTACCAATGGAGTAACCTGGTCAAAAGAGCTGTTTAAGATGTATGGGGCTGATCCTGCACTTTCTGCTCCTTCTTTAACCGAACAACAAAAACTCTTTACTCCTAAAAGCTGGAAATCTCTTTCTATCGAGCTTGCTAAGACAATTAAAACGGGTATCCCTTACGAACTTGAATTGAAAACAATACGAGAGAATGGTACCAATGGCTGGATGCGGGTTAGAGGTGAAACAGTAATGGATAAAGACCATAAAACTATTGGACTTTGGGCCGCTACTCAAGATATTTCTGAACGAAAACAATTGGAACTTGATTTAATTCTTGCTGAAGAAAGATTAAAAGATTTTTTCAACCTATCACCGTATTTGATGATGGTCACAAATAAAAATGGAAAAATTTTAAAATTCAATAAGTCCTGCAGTACTATTCTTGGATATACCGAAAAAGAGATTTTAAATATTGGTTTGTGGTCTTTGGTCCACCCAGATGATTTAAAAAAGAATAATAAGGCTGTTGAGCGGCAAAGAACAGATGGTATAATTTTCAATTTCACCAATAGATATAAAAATAAAGATGGTTCATACAGGACTTTAGAATGGCACACCACAGTAGTTAAGGATGGTTCTACTTATGCGTATGCATATGACGTCACCAAACAAAATGAAGCAACAGCGGAGCTCCTCCTTCCAAACGAAAAAAAAGAAAAAGAAAAATACGCAGCAGAACTTGCACTCACAAATAAAGAACTTGCTTTTCAAATCGAGGAAAAGGATAAACGGGCAAGCGAACTGTCCATCGCTTACAATACAATTTCCGATTATAAATATGCCCTAGATGAATCTTCCATCGTAGCCATTACTGACCAAAAGGGAATCATTCATACCGTAAACAACAATTTCTGTAATATCTCAAAATATAGCAGGGAAGAATTAATTGGAAAAGACCATCGAATAATAAGTTCAGGTTATCATTCCAAAGAATTTATCAAAGAATTGTGGTCAACAATCACGGCTGGAAAAGTATGGAAAGGCGAACTCAAAAACAAAGCAAAAGACGGAACCATTTACTGGGTAGATACGATCATAGTTCCATTTCTTGACCGAGAAAGAAAACCTTATCAATACATCGCTATAAGAACAGAAATTACTGATAGAAAACGAGCTGATGAACAACTTAAGGCAGTCAACAAGGAACTGGACGCATTCTCTTATTCCGTTTCACACGATTTACGCGCACCGCTCCGTGCGATAAACGGATACACCAAAATACTGGGAGAAGATTACGACACCGTGCTTGACTCCGAAGGCAAAAGATTATTAGATGTGCTGAGAGCTAATTCTTTAAGAATGGGTGCGCTGATAGACGACCTTCTTACATTCTCCCGATTGGGGCGAAAAGAAATTACAAAATCAAGCGTAGACATGAACAGGTTGGTTGAAAATTATCTTGCAGAAATCAATCATAGTCCTACTCTTGGTCGCGAAATAAAGTTTAACAACTTGATTCCAGCGGTAGGTGACGACAATTTACTACAGTATGTAATCACCAACCTTCTTTCTAACGCAATTAAATATTCTTCTAAAAAAGAAAGCCCGCTCATTGAAATAAAATCGGAGCAAAAAAACGGAACGCTTATTTATTCTGTTCGCGACAATGGTGTAGGCTTCGATATGCACTACGCGGATAAACTATTTGGGGTGTTTCAACGGCTTCATGCCGATGATGAATTTTCAGGAAATGGCGTAGGGCTTGCGATCGTTCAACGCATCATTCAGAAACACGAGGGTAAAGTATGGGCAGAAGGCAAAGAAGGGCACGGCGCAACCTTCTTTTTCAGTATGCCAGACATAAAAAAAACAGAATCGCCCATAACCAGTAATGGAATCGATCATGGCAAATAACAAAGTGAAAAACCGGCTCATAGAGGATAACATGAACGATGCAGATCTGTCGTTTCGTGCACTTCGAAAAAGCAATGTCAACAAGGAGATTATCCATATTAAAAACGGAGTGGAAGTAACTGATTTTCTTTTTGGAACTAGAAATTATGCTACCAGAGACCTTAGTAATAAACCCAAAGCAATCCTACTCGGTTTAAAAATGCCAAAAATGGAAGGGCTTAAAGTGTCGTGGCGGATAAATGCAAACGAACTCCCAAAAGTAATTCCTGCAGTGGTGCTTACCTCTTCCAAAGAGCATCCAAATATTGAACGAGCTTATGCTCTAAATACTAAAAGCTATATTCTAAATCCATTTAGATTCAATGAATTTGCGAAAATGGTTGCAAGCCTTTGTTTTTATTGACTGCTAATGAATCAAACCCATGTTTAAACAAAAAGTATTGAAAGATGAGACCTAAACTAAAAATACTGCACCTCGAAGACACCCCTACTGATGCTGAATTGGTAGAACGAGAGCTGCAAACAGGAAAGATTCAATTTGAGATATTCGTTGTTGGAAATAAAACTGAATTTGAAAAAGCACTTAAAGAATTTGACCCTGATATTTTCATTTCCGACCACACACTTCCTTCTTTTAATTCGTTTGAGGCGATAAAAATAATGAAGCAAAAAGGAATGCAAATTCCTATCATACTAGTCACAGCTACGGTATCAGACGAGTTTATTGTAGAAATAATGAAAGCTGGGGCTGACGATTATATACTCAAAGACCGATTGCAACGCCTGCCAAAGGCTGTCATGAATGCCATGGAGAAAAGCAAGGCCGAACTTGAGCGACAAGTAGCTCACGATAAAATGGTTTATGCTAATAGGATGTATTCCTTTATTAGCCATGTCAATCAAACAATTGTGCATGTAAAAGATGATCAGCAGCTTTTTAATGAAGTGTGCCGAATAGCCATTGAATTTGGTAAATTCAAAGCTGCGTGGATAGGAAAGTTTGATGCCACAAGCCAAAAAATAAATCTTGTCGAGGCACGAGGAATATTGCCCAAAGATCTTCCATTATTTAAAGATGCCCTTTGTGAAGACAATGGTCCTCAACAGTACGTTTTGCAAGCCAACAATTACTACGTATGCAATAATATTGAAAGAGATCTAGAGTTAGAAGACTGGAAGTTGTTTGCAAGCAAAAATGGATTTAATGCATTGATGGTTTTGCCAATAAAGAAATCGGGAAATACCATTGGGACTTTCAATTTATATGCAGCCGAAATAAATCTTTTTAATAAGGAAGAAATAGCATTGCTTGTAGAAGTAACAAGCGACATCTCTTTTGCATTAGATGTTTTTGAGAAGGAGAATCAACGAAAAGTATTTGAAGAAAAACTTCGTTCTGTTTCCGAGCGGCTTCAGATGGCAATCTTTGCTACCAACATTGGAACATGGGATTGGGATATTGTAAACAACAATCTTATTTGGGACAAAACGATGTACAGTATTTTCGGAATTGTTGAAGATGAATTCGGCAGAGATTGTGAAACTTGGGCTGACACCATTCACCCTGATGACGTTACTAAAGGAGATGAAGCTCTTCAAAGCGCATTAAGAGGCGACACAAAATTCGATACTGAATTTCGAATTGTTCGGCCAGATAAATCAATTCGCTACATAAAAGGAGATGCCATCGTGGTAAGAGATGCTTCCGGTAAACCTTTGCGAATGATAGGAACGAACCTTGATATTACAGAGCGGAAAAAAGCGGAAAAAAAGATCATCGATTATAAATATGCACTCAACGAGTCATCTATAGTGGCTATGACTGACCAAAGAGGAATTATAAGTTATGTAAATGATAATTTCTGTACCATTTCAAAGTACAGCGCTCAAGAATTATTCGGTCAAGACCACCGCATCCTCAATTCGGGTTATCATCCCAAATCATATATTAAAAATTCATGGAGCACCATTTCTAATGGTAAAAAATGGCAAGGAGAAATAAAAAATAGAGCGAAAGACGGAACTACTTATTGGATAGATACCAGCATTGTTCCTTTCCTCGATGAAAAGGGAAAGCCATACAAGTATATGGCAATAAGCACGGATATTACCGAACGTAAGGATGCCGAACAATCGCTTCAGTTTTCACAATCTAACTTGACAGCTTTGATAGAAAACACAGACGCTATCATTTATTCAATCGATACTAATTTTCTATACACAGCCTTCAACAAAAGTCTCCGTGATAAACTCAAGCTTAATTACGACCTTGATTTAAAAATCGGCGATCATGTCAATAGATTTCTCGAAAAAATTGATCCCAAAGAAGCTCGCCAATTGAGAAGTAAGCTAATAGAAGCGATGAAAGGCGATCGAATAAAATTTGAACAAGAATCAACCTTTGGCCGTGTCTATAATTGTTCAAGCGTGTCCATTAACCCTATACTGGAAGACGAAACCGTAATCGGGCTTTCCTGCCTAGTTTATGACATTACTCAACA
>Ga0222668_1000536_pt1 | contig 23112 bp, 21 predicted proteins | sample AntAcemetagen728_FD_179823 | JGI IMG/M metagenome (GOLD analysis project Ga0222668, IMG submission 179823) | Saline water microbial communities from Ace Lake, Antarctica - #728 | ecosystem: Environmental > Aquatic > Non-marine Saline and Alkaline > Saline | place: Antarctica: Ace Lake... | reverse complement strand
TTATTTAGTTCAAACGAAGGAACTCGAAAAAATTCCTGCACCAATTGAATTGGCCTTCTTAAAGCCGCAAGAACAAAGTTTTAGATGGGTTAAATTGTCTGAATTGAATCCATCCTCATTCACTTTTACAATTGATAAAAAAGTAGCGAAGTACTTAAAAAATAGGACATAAAAAAACCGCACTTCGTGAAAAGTGCGGTTTCTTGAAATATAAAATTTAATTACTTGCTTACCACAACTTTCGTCATGTCAACTTTATCATTAACAGTTGTTTTTACTAAGTAAACACCATCTGTAAGATCAGCAACGTTAATTTCATTGTAATGCGTACCTGCATTTAAGTTTTGCGTTTCAATTGTAGAAACAACTTCACCTAAAAGATTGATCACTTCAATCGTAACCACAGCAGCCTCATTTAATTCTAAGGTTAAGTTCATTACATTTGAAGCTGGATTAGGATAAGCAGAAAGAGCAAAAGTAGAAGCAGAAGCTTCTTCAACTCCAGCAACACCTACAACACCACTTTTACCAGCGTTGTTGATAGAGCCATCAGGAGCAACCAACATAGCAACAACGTGTAAGTTAGCTAAATCCCATGAAGGATTAACATCAACATAATAAGAATACCAGTAATTAACACCAGTACTCATTGTAGCCGGTAAAGAAGCGTCAACACCTTCGTAAGCGTTATCACCTAAAGCACGCGCTACGTGATCATATTCCATTTCAGCAGCTGGAACTGGATTTGGTGAAGTATGCCAATCGTGACCAGCACCTGATAAAGGACCAGCACCACCACCTGCAAAATAATTCGCTTGTGCGAATCCAGAACCTGTACCTGTAACGTTGTCTTCAACAACAACACCTGCTAATCTCCAATCTCCAGTAACTTGTTCAGCAAACTGAGCTAATATTCTGATTTCTAATTGGTCACCAACAACATATCCAGCAACGTCAATAGATGCTACTGGTGTTTCTGTACTTCTAGTTGCAAATCCTACGTTTGCATAAAAAGCGTGATCACCTTCAACACGGTCAGCACATGCATAAGGATATCCAGTGAAACCAGGTAATGAAGCGCTTTCGTCATCATAAGTAGTTACTTCCATTGGATCTGAATTGTGAATTGCAATTCCGATAAAGTTAGATTCAGTTGCTTCAAGGTTAGCAAATGCTACTGTACCATAAGGACACCATCCGCACCAAGTACCTGTTTTTTCTTCCAGAACAACGAATTTTTCTGGTTGTGCGAACGTAGTCGCTGATAAACCTAGGGCTAAAGCGCCTAGAATAAGTCTGTTTGTAGTCATAATTTTTATTTTATTTGGTTTAATAAAGATAGTTATTTTTTTGATTTACTACACTTGATTAACTAAATTCAATCAAAATATTATTGTATTCCTAAATTAACGTAAACAAATGAAGTTGAAAGTCCAATTCTGCCAATTTTTATGATTAAAACTTGGTTTATCAACTTTCATGTCTCGCATCTCCTTAAAGTAATTGCCCATTGCAGGTATGATAAGCTTGTTAATTATTGGATTCAAAAAATGGTAAGATAATGTTAAGGTAGTATTACGATCCAAGTCTTTTTTGCACGAAACCCGAAATGCGATCAATAAATTGCAAGGGGGTAGCGGTGCGCCAATTTACTTCTTCTAATTTTCCTCCCATTAGAAAATAGTAATCCAAATCAAAATCCTTAAACTCTTGCAAGACATGATCGCGGGTATTAATCAATGCAATCCACCCATCTTCATCTTCGATTTCTTCAAACCATTCTTCGTAATAATCGGTCTCATTTCCATGAAAGTTGAGTAGGTTTTCGGCGATCAGTATGAATTTAAATATGCCGCATTCCATCATGGGTTCGATTATGTTGCGCTTTAGCAACATGATGTCATTTTCAATCACATCATTCCATTCACCAAACAATTCAATGATGGCGACGCCATCTTCATAGTCAGCGAAGAGGATTTTAATGAACAACGTTTGGGATTCAATCGAATCCCATTGGGGATGAATGAGGAAATTATAAATTGAATCTGTAAATTCAAATTCACTATACTCACGCTCATAGAAAGGTGATTGCAGGTCTTCTGACGCAATGTAGAAACCTCTCCAATTGTAAAATGGTTCGATCGAATGCATGGTACAAAGTTAATGCAGGATTTATGCTCCACAAAGAAGTTTTAATTAACTTTGCAGAAATTATATAAATTAATCGAATGAGAAAAGTAATTCAGTTAGCTATTGTATTGACAACCTTAATGTTAATTAATACAAGTTGTAGTTCAGATCGATCGCGTGAAGAGAAGGTTTCTGCCATGATCAATTCAATTGATTCACCTTTTTTAGTGGTGAATTCACTGCCCGGTGATCTGATTAAAAAGTCAGGAGCAATGGATGGTGCATTACCTTTTACACAAGAGATGATGGTTGGTTTTTTCCTGGATGAAGCGGTAACCGGTGTTGATTATGACGTGAACATTCAACTAATCGTTGGGAAGGGCGAAGCTTTTACGCCGAACTTTTACGGGGTATTCAAGTTGAAAGATGAAGCCGCATTTAGAGAATTATTGGAGACTGAGGCAAATGCAGAGGTTTTGGAAAAAGAAGGGTGTAACTATGTCATCAAATCAAGTGATAATTATGTGATTGTTTGGAATGAAGAGTTTGCAATTGCTGCCAACATTCCAACAGATATGATGACCATGATGATGGGCGGTGGAGCCAAAGAAGGACCTGCGACTGTTGATAAATTGATTGCAATGTTGGAAACTGCTGAGGAAGGCGAAATCAATGATGAATACCTTACCTTTTTAACGCATAAATCTGATCTTGCACTTTCTTTTATTGGTAAAGGTTTTTATCAATATTCACTTGAGATGAGTATGGGAGAAACAAGTGATTTAGAAGCGAATCGTGAACGCATTGAAGGGTTAAATGTCGCAATGTTTTTGAATTTCAACGAAGGAAGTATCGATTTGCAGTTTTTGAGTCATCTTTCGGATAAATTAAAAGAAGAGATTTCGTTCATGAAAGAAGCACCAATTGATGCTAAGTATTTAGGTTTTGGTAATAGTGATAATCCTTTATTTACTTTAGGGTGGAATGTTGATTTTGCCAAAGCCTTAGATTATTCTCAAGATAATGAGGGGATGTTGAATGGGGGAGATTTGGAAGAGGAGTTGGAACGAATGGGATTGACGGTTGAAGAGGCTAAGTCTGCATTAAACGGTGAGATTTTTGTAATTGTTGATCGTGTGGATCAAGTTGAAAAAATAGTGGATTATGGCTATGGAGAACCTTATTCGTATTCAGAGCCAACTCCGTTGTTTGCACTTGTGCTTGGTGTGCAAGATGCTTCAATTTTAGCGAAAGCTTTTGGTGATTCACTTGTTGAAGGTACCGTTATGAAAAATGGAGACGCATATATTTTGTTAAAGGATAACGTTCTTTTCAGTTCAAATGATAGTTTGTGGGCTGCGAAAATTAATAGAGGGGGTGGAACAAAAATTTCGGACGAAGGAGATGTATTCTCTTCAACGCCATTTGGCATGTTCTTGGATGTTGCAGGGATGGTGAATATGGAGACGTTAGGAGATGCTCGAATTGCGGCAGTTATTTTAGCTTATGTAAAAGGTTCTGGAACAATGGAGGAGATTAATATTTCAATGGTGCTGAATGATAAGACAAAAAATGCCTTGCGGGTAATCACTGAAACAATTTCTAGTATGGCAGAGGGTGCTGTGGAAGTTGATCAGAGTTTAGAGGAAGAGATTGAAGCTGCTGCTGCTCTTGAGGCTTTAGATGCTGATGTTTAAAAGATTTTTAAAGTAAAAAAATAGGCAACCGATCGTTGCCTATTTTTTTTGTCTTCACTTTTTTTACTTGACTTCAATCTGCGTTGTGACTAATTTTTCCTGTTCTTTTTTTGCAATTAGAATTTCAAGGATTCCATCTGTATAACTTGCTGAAATATTGCTTTGATCTGCATTCTTAGGTAAAGTAAAGTGACGTGTAAATTCATTGTAGTTGAACTCACGCAGCGTATAATTCGGTTGTTCATCTTCTTTCACCGCCTTCACCGCAGCTGAAACCGAAAGTCGATTGTTTTTCAAGTCAATTTTGAACTGCTCCTTATTAAAACCAGGAACGGCTAATTGAATTGTAAATACCGTTTCGTTTTCGAAAAGATTCACCGAGGGTGAGTTTGAGGTGAAATTACGCTTCACCGGTGTAAAAAATCGATCTTCAAATATATTGGCCATTACGTCTCCAAATACGGGTAATTCTGTTCTCTTTTTTACGAGTGTCATTGTTCTATTTTTTAAAGTTTTATACTTTTTGCCTTTCAATTTCTAGACCAAGGCGATTTTACATGGATTTACATGTCAATTTGTCTTATTGCTTATAGTTAAAGTGTCAAAATGTCATTAATTTAAAAAATATACTTCATACTGTCAGAATTTAAGTACTAAAATGAGGTATAATTAAAATAAATAGAATAGGGGGTTATTTAATGGGGTATGTTGATAAATAATTGCATTTTTTTTAATCTTACCCCCCAAAAAATAAATAACTTTGTGAAAAAATCAATTTTTTATGTCTAGTTCTAGAAAAAGTGCATTAAGAGAAGTGTTGAATCGAAAGGCAAATCACGTCAATGATGGTGCGCGAAGAGTTTCTGAGTATTTTGGAGAAAATACCTTTCATATCGATAAGATGCGCGAGTGTCTAACCGAAGGAGCGTATAAAATTGTAAAATCAGCAATTGTGCACGGAACGCATGTCGATCGTTTGCATGCCGATCAGATTGCCACGGCTATGAAAGATTGGGCCATTTCTAAAGGAGCAACACATTATACCCATTGGTTTCAACCTTTAACCGGCTCAACAGCCGAGAAGCATGATGGTTTTTTTAAACCAATTGGACCCGGTAAGGCAATTGAACGATTTGAGGGAAATTTACTTGTTCAGCAAGAACCAGATGCGTCTTCTTTTCCAAACGGAGGAATAAGAAATACATTTGAAGCGCGCGGATATACGGCTTGGGATCCTTCTTCTCCAGCTTTCGTGATCGGCAAAACATTGTGTATCCCTACCATTTTTATCGCCTATACAGGCGAAGCATTGGATTATAAGATGCCATTAATTAAGGCGTTAGCTGCGGTAGAGGATGTTGCGAAAGATATCTGTCAATATTTTGATAAGAATGTTAACTCTGTAAAAGCGACCTTAGGTTGGGAGCAAGAATATTTTTTGGTAGACACAGCTCTTTTTAATGCACGACCAGATTTAATGATGGCAGGACGTGCCGTTTTTGGACATGCACCCGCAAAAGGGCAGCAATTAGATGATCATTATTTTGGCTCTATTCCAGAACGTGTAACGGCTTTTATGCGTGATTTTGAATATGAATCGCATCTATTAGGAATACCTGTTACAACGCGTCACAATGAGGTGGCACCCAATCAATTTGAATGTGCGCCTATGTTCGAAGAGGTGAATATTGCAAATGATCACAACCTTCTTTTAATGGATGTGATGGAAAAAACGGCTGCAAAACATCATTTTAAGGTCTTATTGCACGAAAAACCATTTGCCGGAATCAATGGATCAGGAAAACACAACAACTGGTCGCTCGGAACAAATAATGGAATCAATTTATTGCAACCCGGTAAAAACCCAAAATCAAACCTGCGTTTTTTAACCTTCTTCGTGAATACGATCATGGCGATTCATGACAATGCTGATTTGTTAAGAGCGTCGATCGCTTCTGCAGGAAATGATCACCGATTGGGAGCAAATGAAGCGCCACCAGCAATAATTTCTGTTTTCATTGGATCACAACTAACAAAGATGTTAGATGATTTAGAGCAAAGCATTTCTGCAGGAAAAATGACACCTGAAGCGAAGACGGAATTAAAATTAAATATTGGCAAAATACCGCAAATCTTACTCGATAATACGGATAGAAATAGAACATCCCCTTTCGCCTTTACCGGTAATAAATTTGAGTTTAGAGCGGTTGGCTCTTCTGCTAACTGTGCGCAAGCAATGATGGTGTTAAATACCATAGTCGCAAAACAATTAATAAAGTTTAAAGCGAATGTTGATCAACAAATTGAAGCAGGTGAGAAGAGGGATGAGGCCATCTTAAAAGAATTGCAAACGATTATTAAGGCGTCCAAGAAGATTCGTTTCGAAGGAAATGGCTATGGTGAAGAATGGGCTCAAGAAGCTGAAAAAAGAGGCTTGTCTAATTTAAAAGACACACCTAGAGCATTGGATGTATATGCAAGAAAAGAAGTTGAAGAGCTTTTCCATGAATTGGGCATTTTAAGTCCTGTTGAATTAGAAGCACGACACGAAATTGAATTGGAGAATTACATCTTAAAAATTCAAATCGAAGCGCGTATTATGGGGGATATTGCCAAGAATCATATCGTTCCTGCAGCAATTGAATATCAAAATGTCTTGTTAAAGAATGCGCAAGGATTGATTGATATTTTAGGAAAAGAAGAAGGTGAAGAAGCGGCTCGTACACAGATTAATTTTATCAAATCAATTTCGAAACATGTAAATGGTTTAAATGATAAAGTAAATTTGATGATTGCAGAACGCAAGAAAGCAAATGTCTTAGAAGATGCTCGCGATAAAGCCTATGCTTATTGCGACAATGTGAAATCAATGTTTGATGAAATTCGTTACCATGCAGATAAACTCGAAATAATGGTAGATGACAACAGTTGGCCATTGCCTAAATTGCGTGAATTACTATTTACAAAATAAACGAAGTTCGTATTGAATTATAAAGGGTCTTGTTCGGTATACAAGGCCCTTTTTTTGTTTTTGCCGCTATTTTATGCCATTCCCACAATCGCTGTGCCTGTATACATGACATTTTAAAATTTGATACTTAGCGTTCTCTCTTATGGCAATTTTTTTTCAAAAAAATGAAAAAAACCGGGCTTTCCGCACTCGCTTCCAGACACTTCGTCGTCTGGAGAGCTCAAACAAACGCTCCTATCCCTATCGCGAAATTTCGATAAGATTTAAACGTCTTGTTTTTGATTAGAAATAGGTTATGAAACTGTTTTATTCGTATTTAAAATCAAAACGAACTTCCTCGTTTTTCATTAGAAAGATTGCAGCGCAGTTGCTCTTGCTAGAATTTCACCACTTTATAGCGCTCTAAAAGATCGCCATTTCTCAAGCAGGCATAATAAACGCCTGGCGTCCAAGTTTTTGCGGTAATTAATTTAACTTCGTTAAGTTTGATCAATTCTTCTGCTATTACAGTTCTTCCCGTCGCATCCTCAATCGCTAAATACACATCTCCAAGGCATTTTTTCTTTAGCACGACCGAGAAATTCTCATCAAATGGATTCGGGAAGATATCGGCGAACATACAAACGTCTTCATTTTCATCCTTGGAAGGGTTAACGCTCACACGCATTTCCGCAAATCCCGTGCAATCGCCACCATAATTATTAACAACGGTAATAAGTAAGTAACGAACCTTTAATCCATTAAAATTGAGTATATCCTCCCCTTCATAAGTACTGATTCCCGTTGCTAAGGGCACGGTCGTATTTCCGTAACTTGTCCAATTTACGCCATCTAATGAATAATCAATGCTAATATCTTTAACACCATAAAGCAAGAGGTCTGGATCATTAATGTTCCAAATTTTGAGTTCATTTAATTCGTAAGGTGTTCCAAAATCATACGAAATCCAGTGGCCTTCACCTCTCAAACTATTCGGGTTGGGACTCGATTCACATGAAATCCAACCATCAAACCATGATGTATTGTGACGATCTGGATAACATTGTCCAAAAGAGAGGACGGATGAAATCAAAAATGCAAATGTTAGTGTGAAATTTCTCATATTATAAATTCATAAAACCAATAGGTGGAGAAGCTGGAGATAGATCTCCAACCGTATGAAAATTAGCAAGGTTAGGGAAGATGCTCAATAGGTCGCTGACTTCGACGCCATACCACATGGCTAATTCAGCAAAAAGTGAATCTGTTGCAGTTGTTGGCACAATAATTCCTCCATATAAATAATCAGGACCATCAACTTCAAGAGTTGGGTAAGTGCCGTAAATATTACCGCCAACAACATCTCCTCCCATGATCATAGAATGACCACCCCAACCATGATCGCTTCCATTTCCGTTCGATAATAATTTGCGACCAAACTCAGATCCAACAAAAGTGGTTACATCATTAAAGACACCTAATTCAGTGAGTACATTTTTAAATTCCACCATAGCATCATTCACAACATTCAATTTTGTTGCCTGATCAGTAATGAGTTGGTCATGATGGTCAAATCCACCATAGCGAACAAAGAAGATTTGACGCTCAAATCCAAGTGATTCTCTAGCAGCAATTGTTTTGGCTATAATTTTTAACTCTTGAGACAAACGCGCGCTTGAAAAAGAGGTGGCGAATTCTGGTATTTCATCCAGGGCTTCTTTAAATTCTGCAGCTGCTTCAATAGAATCGTGCAAAACATCTGCATAGGTGTTTTTGAAGGGGTCTCCAAAATCAAAATTTAAAATACTTTCAACAGCTCCTCTTCGGTCCTCATTATGTCCCCATTCTGCGAAATAATTAATGGGGAGCGTTGGTCCATTATTATTCATGGAGAATGGAGTGGTGTTCAGTCCATTTTGAAAGGTGTTCGTTCCTGATAAAGAAACATTCATTGAAATTTTATCATTCACATTTGCTTCACCCAGCAAGTCGGCAATATAACCTCCCCAACCTTTATTAATGCGTGCATCCGCTCTTCCAGATTGCCAATGTTGATACTGATCAAGATGAGAAAAAAGGCCAAGTGGTAATTGTTTGGTGCCCGCCCAATAATCGCTCACATTCATGGGTTCAACAAGGGTTCCAACATTGGCTAAAAAAGCCAAATCGCCCGTGTTATACATATCTCTAATATCTGGCATACTTGGATTGACTGCAAAATCTCCCGACCCGATAGGCAATATGTCTGTTTGAGAAAGTGCAAGATTCGAACGGGTGTCAAAATAGTGGTTGTATTCTGTCAAGCTATTTGGAATGAGCATATTGTGCGAATCATTTCCTCCGTGCAGGAAAATACACACCATGGCCTTATAGTTGCCAAATGGGGGGGGAGGGGGCGAACTCAGAATTGAGTTCATACTCTTAAATTTTGCCATAGCCGATAAAGGAGAGGCAAAACCCATTGCCGCTGCAACGCCTAATTGTTGGAGGAATTTTCTCCTTGATTTTTCACTTTCTTTATTCATGGCTTAATTTTGAATTGTAAAATCAGGACTGATGAGAACTAGGTATACTGCTAATTGTATACGCTCAACGATACCTATTGCGCTCGGTGGATAATTTTCTAATGTTTCTTTGATAATGGATCGCGTATGCGCCGAAAGTTGTCCATTACATAAAAAGACATCCAATTGATCAAGTAGCGCATCACTATCCTTTGCATATTCTGTGAGTCGCGATAAATTGGTTTGAACAACATTGTCATACCCTGCTGGAACGTCTCCTGAACCGCAGGCCAATAAGTATTCATATTCAATCCAATAATACACCCAGTTCCCATAATTGATGCTCGTTCTTGAATTGTGAATTTCAAATTCGGGTCCAACTAATCCGTTTTCAGAAAGTTCCCCATTTGGACTGTAAACAGGGCTGTAAAAGTTAAAGACAGTTGGGGAGTGAAGTGGATGTTGATCTACATCATTTAAATAACTGTACGAGTGGTTCCAAAAATGATCTTCATAAGGAGAAATTCCTCCGAAATGTCTTACAACTGCCGTATAACGCAAAATAGGCTCTCTTAATTTTCCTTGAGAAAGGTCTGTCATCCACGCGCATTCCCGCGCTTCAGGATGCATCAAAATTCCGTGTAAGACTGCTTTTAAATCACCGCGAACGCCTGCTCCATTGTCGTTAAATAGTGCACTGATATCAGCAATATAACCCGGTGTTGGGTTTGATTTAACAAAGTGCTTGATCATTCTACTCGCCACAAATGGAGCGACATTTGGATGGTTAAATAAATGATCCAAGGTCATGGCAATATCTTCATCTCCCGTTTGTCCGGCAGGAACGGTGAAGCCATTTAACAAGTTTTTTACACCCAATTCATGATGGTCTTCGTGCATCATCATAGGCACAGTTACATCCGCAATGTATAAGCTATTCCAAAACGACGGCTCCTCTCCATCTAATCGGGCCCCAATTCCAAGTCCTGTAAATATTTTGGCAAATTCCTTAATATCTTCGTTGGTGTAGGTGGGAATAGGCAGTCCGTCCGAATCTAATTTTCGAGAACCGTCCATGTTCAATTCAAATAAGCCAATTGAAAAGAGTTGCATAATTTCACGTGCATAATTCTCATCAGGATTCGTATTATACACCACATCTGTTTTATTATTGTTTAAATGACTGAGATAAACGCCCATGGCTGGGCTATACGTGACTTCCTCTAGAATATCGCGGTAATTACCAAATGCATTTCGAACGAGAATATCATAGTAGTTTGCGATTGAAAGTCCATATCCACCTAAATTGGATTCGACGGAAATAACTAAAATCTGACTCAAAGCATACGCCATTCGCTGACGTAAAAGGTCATCTCCTTTCACAATATTCTCCCACCACGCATAGTCGAGATGAGATGAATTCGCCCGAATAGGAAAATCAATTGAATCGCCACCTTCGTCTAGGTGAGATTGAAAGATGTCTTGATAAATTTCTTGAATGCGTGGTGATAAATAGGTGGCAGGAGTGGCATATTGTTGATTCAGCCATTTTTCAAGACCAAGTTCGGCAACCTGTTCTGTTAACTCGGCCGTTGCGCCAAAAGTGGCCTGTGTTAAAAAGCGCGCGACTTCAATTCTTTTCGCATCCAATCCGCTTCCATTAATTGTGTTTTCAGCAGCTGCAGTGTAAATGCCATCATAAAGTTTTGAATCGCTGCTCGAACTGACGGAGATGCCTTGAGCATTTCCTCCACCTAAATAGGTTGTCTCGATTTGCCCCAATACAATAACGGGGAGGAGGAAAGGGAGGATCAAGAGGTGTAGTTTCTTCATAAGTCCGATCATTATACCAATCAAATGTGCGTTGGTTCAATTGATGAATGAACTAAATGTAAGAATAAAAGTTTTTGAAAGCAAGTACATGAACCTCATTCTCAGTAAGAATTATGAAAACAACTTTATCTCCGCTAGAAAAATAGGAGAGTGGGTTGAATGATCGCTTACGCTTGTTAAAGTTTTTCCATCAAAACCTGATAGATTTTAACCATTGCTGCAAGGTCAAATTTATGTACTTTTTCATCTGGGGTGTGAACATGATCTTCGGGCGCACCAATAAAACACCAATCAAATGGCAAGTCACTTTTTTGAAGTGCCGTTCCGTCACTTCCTCCTGCGCTTTCAACTTCTAGCTGAAATGGTATTCCATTCTTTTTTGCAATTTCAATAATTCGATTCAAATACGATCTTCTTGGAATGCCTTGATCTCTCATAGAAATTGCCACGCCTTTGCCATGTTGCACACCGTCTGTTACCCATGTGATATCTGAAATTAGAGCCTGATGAATATGGTATTGATCATATAAATAGCGTCCTAGAAAACCGACAGAGCCCCCTCCGTGTTCTTCATAAGTCGAAAAGACAATGGCGCCATTTTGAAGTGTTTTTGCTATCTCAAGTGCAACCCAAACACCCAATCGATTGTCTAAATAAGGGGATTGAATAAAATTTTCATCTTCTCTGAAGTTCGGTTTATAAGTGAGATTGGTACCGCGTTCTATTTCACGATCAAAGAGGCATTTTAGCGTGGTAGAATCATCCTCATGTTCAATCAACATCAATTCTGTCTCAATCTCTCCAATGCTGTCTGCACCTACCAACTCTGTGCCTTCAATGATTCTAGGTCCTCCAATACGAATGAGTTCGTTTTCATAACCTACTGTAAAACCAATCGAATCTGTATGGGCAAAAATAGCCGTTTTAGGTTCTCCAAAAACAAGGATCAGCGCATCTTGAAATCCTTCGCCGTGATGGAGCCGAGGTTGCACATGCCAATGCTTCATTTCGGCTAGTACGTGGTTCAAGATGAATTCCTTTATCGGCGCTTCATCTCCACTTGCACTTCTAACTTTAATTAATTCGCTGAGTAATTTCATAGGTCTCTTTATTTTTGCTGAATCCGAATGGTGTGGTGGGGTTCGAATAGTGTGTAAAGTTCTTTTGATAATGATCGTTTCAATTTAAAATCAATATGCGGTTGATTATTGTCAAAAAATTGACCTTCAATAGTTGCGTTTAACTTGTTTAGGATCATCATAACGGTGCCCGTTTCATCATACGAATAAAATACTTCGAAGGTATAGGTGATCTCGCGCTCAACCAACGTGGCGACTTCCATTGCTTCTTTTGCAGCAGTTTTATAGGCTGTTATCAAGCCTCCTACACCTAAATTTGTGCCGCCGTAATAGCGAACAACTGCAATCATGACATTGGTGACGTTTGTGGCAATTAATTGTCCAAAAATAGGTTTGCCTGCCGAATTGTTGGGCTCTCCGTCATCTGAATAACGATCCTCAAATTGATCGATTCCAAATCGCCATGCAAAGCATACATGGCAAGCATTGGGATGAATTTTGCGGTAATTTTCTAACAGGTTTTTTGCTTCCGATTTTGACCGACAAGGATGGGCAAAGGCAAAAAACTTTGACCCTTTCTCCTTGTAAAACCCCTCACTTATTTTGTCAAGAGTTAAATAAATATCATCCTCAGTATTCACTTTGCAAAGATAGTTTATTTCATTAATCTAGCCTTTTCAAGGACGATCGTCTGAATGGCTTTTCCTTGAATTTTGCTTTCGAGCCAGGAAATAATATCAAGGTATAAAAACGATCGCTTCTCAAATGGATGATTTTCAATTGCTTTAAGCTTCACATGAAGTCCCATAAATGCTTGGTTTAATTCGTGAGGGTAAATGGAGTTCAAGCTTTTTAAGAAGGAGATTATTTCTTGTTGCACCAAATGGAGGTCATTCATCTTAATCAAGTAGATGTAGGTAGATCGAATCAGCGCTTCGATATGCTCATCTTTTCCAGCTTCGTAGGAGGATATTAGTTTTAAGATTCGCGCATAGCACATAAGGTCTTCGCGCATACCAAGTTCTTTGTTGTGGACAATTTTATCTAAATAGTATAAACATTTTTTATGATCGTCTGCACCAAAATGTAAACAAGCAAATTTATAATAGAAGATCATGAGGTGATGTGGGTCAATTTTTCCTTTAAATTCTACAATTTGTTTTTTAAGTTGAGGAATTTCCTTTATACCCTCTTGGAACGAGCCGCTCAAAAAATGGTCATTTATTTGATGGTAACCGAGGTAGAGAAAAGATAAAAGGCGTGTATTATCGTTCTTCGTAAAAGTAGGGTGATTCGTTTGTTGGGCGAAAGTTTTATAGACTTCTTTAAATTTGGAAGGATACCGCAAAAAATAAAGACTCTCGAGTAAATAATTATTCCCTTTTAAATAAAATACAGGATTAGAAGGTATTAGGTTGGAGTAGGTCTCAAAGAGATGAACCCATTTGGTCGCATAACGATAGCTCGATCTAAAATCTTGAATGATAAAAGTGTACCACAATGAAGTCATATAGAGATACAATTCTTCCCTAAACCCTAAATCTTTTTGATTGAATTTTGGTAGATGTTCATCAAAATAAGCCTTCGTTCGCGCATAATCCTCTTCATTTTTTGAATAGCCGTTTTTAAGCAAAAAACTGTACAATTGCAATGAAAGATTAGAGAGTTTACTGGTAAGCACATTCTTTTTTCCCAAATCCCGCGCAGCAATTGCAAGATCATCTGCTCGTGAATACATTGATCGTGTGATATATTGTGTTTCGATTAATTTTTCGAATTCAACAATTTCTAAGGCACTGTAATTCTCATTGAGTTCTAGTGCAAATTTTTTAGTGCGGTCTAAAATTTTTAAACTTTGTTGATAAAGTCCCTTATTGTAGAGGATTGTGGCAAAATCAAGCTGCTCACGAATTTTTAATCGTGTATTTTGCTGGGAGGGAACAAGGCGCAAGGAGGTCAGTATTTGACGGTAAAGATTCGCACTTACATTGGGGAGTTGTTCGCGCGAAATTGTCGATTTTGAAATGATTTTAGCCTCGTCGTATTCTTTTGTTTTTTCCAGTAAATTAAACAACTGAATAAATTTTGAATCGCGATTCACTTCAATTCTCCCAACCCATAATTTAAAATGACGTTTTTCGGCAGGAGATAATGATTTTACCAAATTGAATAAGGCAATCGTACTTTCTTTCATATTCGACACGAAGATAATGATATATTTTATCCGTTGGACATTATGAATAATTTAATATTAATACATTAATAATTAGAATTTTAAGTTAATTTTTTGATGGTTGGACATTTGGTGTTGTTTTGTTCATGTTCTACTATTCTGCAATAAAGGCCTTACCCTTGTCTCGAAACATAAATAAAACGATACCATGTTAAAAGTAGGAGTGACGAGTGAGGGAACAATTTCGAATGAATTGATCAATGAAACGAAAATAGCCTTAGATGCGATTGCAAAAAAATATAAGTGTCAGTTTGTGCTAACCCAAATTGACGCGCATGTTATGGAAAGTTTCAAAGGTGAAAATCGGTTAAAATCTGCCCTAAATAAAAAGACGAGCGACGAAAATGGAACTTTTCTAAGTTTTGGTGGTGAATTAGAAATTGAGTAAATTGCCTGATTTTGCTATTAAATATTGAATTTCATAGACCGTTTAAGTTTTAATTTTTTAAATTTGTTACGGATGATTTCTCTTTCCATGTTGTGTAGCCAAAATACAGCTAAATGAGGAAAGGATGAGCACTCTCCGTGATGAGGCCTTCTTTTGGGGTAATCCGAAAAGGAATGTTTAATCTAAAAAATGACAAGAAATGGAAACTGTCGAAAAATTATCGTCTGAACAATTAATTCAACTAGAGCACGATCATGGTGCACATAATTATCATCCGCTACCTGTAGTACTTGAAAAAGGCGAAGGGGTTTATGTTTGGGATGTAGATGGAAAGCGGTATTATGATTTTTTATCTGCTTATTCTGCCGTGAATCAAGGTCATTGTCATCCTAAAATTTTGGATGCCATGATGGAACAAGCTAAAACGCTAACATTAACTTCTCGCGCATTTTACAATAATGTTTTGGGGGTGTATGAAAAATATGTAACCGAATATTTTGGTTTTGATAAAGTTTTACCCATGAATACAGGTGCTGAAGCGGTTGAAACGGCTATTAAACTATGTCGTAAATGGGCTTATGAAGTAAAGGGGATTGACGAAAATGACGCCAAGATAATTGTGTGTGACAATAATTTTCACGGACGAACGACAACGATCATTTCTTTTTCGAATGATGAAAATGCTCGTAAAAATTTCGGACCTTTTACAGGAGGATTCATTAAGATTCCTTACAACGATATTGACGCGCTCGAAGAGGCGCTCTCTCAGGATGATATTGCAGGGTTTTTAGTAGAGCCAATCCAAGGTGAAGCGGGTGTATACGTGCCAGATGAAACCTATATCGCAGAGGCGAAAGCATTGTGTGAGGCAAGTGGTGTACTTTTCATTGCTGACGAAGTGCAAACAGGGATAGCACGTACCGGAAGTTTATTAGCTGTTTGTGGTAACTGTAGCTGTGAAAACGGCTGTGAAAAACAGGAAACCTATTCGCAACCGGATATTTTAATTCTAGGTAAAGCCCTTTCAGGAGGAGCGTATCCGGTGTCTGCGGTTTTAGCGAATAATGTTATCATGGATGTTATTAAACCGGGACAGCACGGTTCAACATTTGGCGGTAATCCCGTTGCTGCGAAAGTTGCAATTGCTGCATTAGACGTCGTACAGGATGAGAAATTAGCTGTTAAGGCACGTGAATTAGGACATTTATTCCGTGATGAGATGCAAAAATTAGTCACTAAATATGATCTCCTAAAATTGGTGCGTGGTAAAGGATTGCTGAACGCAATCGTGATTAACGATACAGAAGATAGCTCTACCGCTTGGGATATCTGCATCAAATTACGCGACAATGGTTTATTAGCGAAGCCGACTCACGGCAATATCATTCGATTCGCACCTCCATTGGTCATGACAAAGGAACAGTTGATGGACTGTGTTTCAATTATTGATAAAACGCTCGCTGAATTTTAAGCAATTTGAATAAAATTAAAAAAAGCCTTGATTGTTAATCTTTCAGGGCTTTTTTTAATCATTTTTACAAGCTCCTTTTCTCGCCTACTATTTTATCGCTAATTTAGACTATGATGTTCAAGCAAACCTTTTCTTGGTTAATTATCACACTGCTGTTTTCATGTAATTCTAATCATGAGTCTTCTGCATTTACAGAGGATACAAGCGAACATGAAACTGTTTATGAGGTTCCTTCAGACACCGTCTATGTGGAGGCAGAAGATGAGACGAATGAAGAATGGTATATTTACGAGCGGCTGCCTGAGTGGTTTGTTGAAGCTGGTATAGCGCATGAATTGATTATTGAAGAGAAATATCGCATTGATAATCGGCTCAATCCACTGTATTTAGAAGAAGATTTTAACGGAGATGGATTTTATGATTTGGCAATACCAATCGTTGATATTGGAACGGATAAGGTTGGATTTGCCATCATTCACGGCAATACAAAGGAGGTTTTTATCATTGGGGCGGGACATTTAATTGAGCATGCGCATTCTGATGATATGGGTTATATTGATATTTGGCGCATCAGTCGTGAAGAAGAACATCCGCCTGGACTGGATGAGGACGGGGAAGTCAATCCAGTTGGTCCTTTGAAGTTATTTCTGCCAGCTCTTGAAATTTTAAAATCTGAAGTTGGAGGTGGACTTATTTATTGGACAGGTGAGGGCTATGCTTATTTTCACCAAACTTGCTAATCAAAACTGTTTTAGACAACGACAATTTGTTCTAACAATTCAACCCTTACCGTTCCTTCCACATCAATCGACTCAAATTTAACCTGGATAGTTTGGTTAATCAATGCAGGATTAAACGGTGTTTTCACTTTTACATAATTGGACGAAAATCCGTTCATTACACCGCCTGATTCTTCGGCCTCAAATAATACGCTCTCCGTTTTGCCCAATTGTGTTTCGTAAAAAGCGCGTCTTTTCTTTTCAGATAATATTTGCAATTGACGACTGCGTTCGCGTCGTATATTCACAGGAACAGCATCCGCCATTTTTTTTGCTGTCGTATTGGCCCGTTCGGAATAGGTAAAAACATGCAGGTAGGAGATAGGCAGTTCTTTCAAATAGTCTACTGTTTTTAAAAACTCTTCTTCTGTTTCACCAGGAAATCCGACAATAACATCAACACCAATGCATGCATCTGGCATTAATCGTTTAATGGTCGATACGCGATCTGTATATAAATCCGTTAAATATTTACGGCGCATTTTTGTGAGCAATTCGTCTGAACCCGATTGTAAGGGAATGTGAAAATGAGGAACAAAGCGTTTTGATTGCGCCACAAATTCAATGACCTCATTGCTCAATAAATTCGGCTCGATTGATGAAATTCTGAACCGCTCAATTCCTTCTACTTCGTCCAACGCCTGCACGAGTTGGAAGAAATTTTCCTCACCATCTTGACCAAAATCACCAATGTTTATACCCGTAAGTACAATTTCTTTAATCGCTGTTCCTGCAATTTTTTCCGCCTCTTCAACGGTTTCCTCAATGCTCGCATTCCTGCTTTTTCCGCGTGCAAGAGGAATGGTACAAAACGAACAAAAATAATCGCAACCATCCTGCACTTTTAAAAACGAGCGCGTTCGATCACCATAACTAAAGGAGGGAACAAAGGCTGTCGTTTCTTTAATTTTAGCATTTTCTACCCGTGCTATTTCATTTTTTTCCAATTCGTCTATATGCGCAAGAATGTTGAACTTTTCATTTGCACCTAAGACCAAGTCCACGCCCGGAATAGAGGCAATTTCTGTTGGTTTCAGTTGCGCATAACACCCGATCATAGTAATGAACGCATCAGGATTTATTTTTAGCGCTTTTTTTACAATTTGGCGGCATTTTTTATCTGCATTTTCAGTAACTGAGCAGGTGTTAATGACAAAAATATCGGGAATGTCGTTAAAATCAACTTTGGCATAACCTTCCTCCTCAAAATTCCGAGAAATGGTAGATGTCTCTGAAAAATTCAGCTTACATCCAAGGGTATAAAAGGCTACTTTTTTATATTGATTCATAATATGCCTGCAAAGATAAGGATTATCATGCTATTTGGATCATATGGAATTAGCAGTAATTATCAGGACAAAAAAAAACTCCTTTGAATCGTGTCCAAAGGAGTTTAAAGATATTTTGTATCGATTAAAGTTCTTCAAAAGAAACTTCTTCTTGGTTTTCATATTCGCTTCCTTCTTCCGGCGTTTTATACTCGCCAGTTTCCCATAAACTCTTAATTTTTCCTAGCGCTTCATCCATTCCTTCAGCAAATTTTTCAAAATCTTCTTTATAAAGGAAAATTTTATGCTTTTCATATTCAGGTTGCCCCTCGTAGTCTCCCGTTCTTTTACTTTCCGTAATGGTCAAGTATAAGTCTTTTCCTCTCGTAGTCTTTACATCAAAGAAGTAAGTTCTTTTCCCTGCTTTCACTCGTTTCGAGAAAACTTCATCATTTCTATCATTCATCTTTACCTGTTTTTTATAATTATTGCTCTACAAAATTAAAATTTAAAAGCAGAAATGGAAATTTATTTGGGTATTTCTTCAATTATTTTCTCGATTTCATTCGGTTCGTACCAGTGAACGAATTCATTTTTTTTAAACCATGTAAGCTGTCTTTTTGCATATTGACGTGTGTTTCGTTTAATCAGTTCGACAGCTCTTTCTCGATCGATTTCTCCATTGATAAAAGCAAATAATTCGCTGTATCCAACTGTTTTAAGCGCTTTCAAGTCCTGCATTGGAATAAGTGAATGAACTTCGGCTAATAATCCGTTTTCAAGCATCTGATCAACGCGTAAATTGATCCGCTCAAATAATTCTTCACGTTCAAGATTGAGTCCGATCCAATGACTCTTAAATGGACGTTCTTTTGGTGTTTTTTTTCGTAAATCGGTATACGTTTTTCCTGAGATTTTGTGCACCTCTAAGGCACGAATTACCCGTCGAGGATTTTGGAGATCTGCAATTGCATGATAGGCAGGGTCAATTTGAAGCAGTTCATTACTTAAAACCTCTAATCCTTCGTTTGCCCATCTTTCATGGAAGTGCATCCGAACGTTTTCGTCTGCAGGAATGTCGTCAATCCCGAAGGCTAAGGCATCTATATATAAACCACTTCCACCAACGGCAATGCAATAGTCATGCGCTTCAAAAATAGTTTCCAAAAGTGCAAGGGCTTGACGTTCATACATTCCTGCTGTATAGCGATCTTTAATTGAGAGATTTCCAATAAAATGATGTTCCGCTGCTGCGACCTCTGCGTCGGTCGGTTTAGCGGTTCCAATCGACATCTCAGCATAAAACTGGCGTGAATCGAACGAGAGGATAGGACATTTAAAATGATTGGCTAAAGCTATGCTTAAGGCCGTCTTTCCAACAGCCGTAGGCCCAGCGATAATAATGAGTTTTTTTTTTGTCATCCACTAATTCCATTCGTCTAAAAACTCACGAACGCATCCTGCACCGCCGTTTTTAGATAAAATGATATTCGCAATTGCTTTTACACTTTTCATAGCATCAGCAGGACAAGCAGATAATCCAACTTCTTGCATGATATCTAAATCATTCATGTCGTCTCCAACAAAAGCCACTTGTGACTTCGTCAAATTTAGTTCATTGCACCATTGCTCTAATATGACCGTCTTTTTTTCTTGCCCCACGTAGATATGATCTATTCCTAATAAAGACGCTCGATCTTGAATCATATTTAATTTGTGCCCGTGCGAGATAATGCCAAATTTCATTCCCTTATTAACCAAACGTTTAATGGCCATGCCATCTTTGGTGTTGTATTTTTTAATTTGATCGCCGTTCTCCGTATAATACATGCCTCCATCCGTCATGGTGCCATCCACATCCAAAATAATCAGCTTTATAGAATCATAAATTGTCCGATCGAATCGCAAATCTTTGCGTATCAATACGTCAAGTGGTAAATTAAAATAATCAGCAATTTTTACCAATTCGTCTGGAGTAGGTTCCATAATCCGAACTTTGGGAATGTAAATAAGTCGCTCGAATTCACTGATAGAAATCCCTTGACGTTCGCACAAATAATCTAAATTTTGATTGTATACATTCATATTCTACTTTTTAAGCTGCATTAATTTACACAATTTTGTGGTTAACCGCCGCCGCAATTGGATTTAATGTTTTCAACAGTGCTTTAAATTCATCATGGTTTAGTTGCTGAGATGCATCTGATTTCGCCGTTTTTGGAGTTGGGTGCACTTCAATTAATAATCCATCTATTCCCATGGCTACGCAAGCACGTGTTAAGTCAGGAACACCATAAGCATAACCCATTGCGTGACTTGGGTCAAGAACAATTGGACAATTTGTATATTCTTTTAAATAAGCAACACCGCACAAATCAAGCGTAAAGCGCGTTTTTGTCTCGAAAGTTCTTAATCCTCTCTCACATAAGATGACGTTTGGATTACCTCCTGATAAGACAAATTCTGCACACTGCACAAATTCCTGAAGTGTTGTTCCAAACCCACGTTTAATTAAAACAGGCTTATCCGTTTTGGCACAAGCACGTAAAATTCCCTGATCATACATAGCTTTAGCTCCAATTTGAATCACGTCAGAATATTCAATAACTTCCTGAACATGTGTTGCGTCTCTCACCTCAGTAATTACGTTTAAGCCATGCTCTTCTTTCATTTGCTTCAGCAGTTTGAGTCCCTCCAATCCAAGTCCTTGAAAACTATAAGGCGAGGTTCTTGGTTTATAGCATCCGCCACGCAGCGTTGTTAAGTTCAATTCTTTTAACAAAGCAGATGATTCTTGAATTTGAGCCTCTGATTCGACAGAACATGGACCAGCAATCAATAGGGTATTGCCCGTAGTTCCGCCAATCGTAACATTTCCAATTTTCACTTCACGCGTTTCCGATTTATAGGATCGCGAAGCCAATTGGATATCTGTGTCAAAAACAAACGATTCGATAACATCTGCAGCATAGCTCTCGTCAATGGTTTTTTGTCCAGATGAACTGATCAAGACATATTGCTCTTGTTCTTCGATTAAGAATGCGTCAATTTGAGCAGCTATTTCTTGTGCACGCGCATTGCCGATTTGTTTTTTTAAATGGATAATCATAATTCGCCTTTTATTAAATTCATAAAATTAACTGTTCCCACAGCTTTATTATTTTCGTCTATTACAGGAAGGTAAAGGATAGGTCGTGTTTCCCGCTTAATGAATCGGAGCAGTTGATAGACCGTATAATGACTGGATGCAGTGAGTGGATTTCTATTGATCATTCCCGCAACATTGATCTGGTCTAAATGAGCTATATTTTCTCGTAATCCTCTTCTTAAATCTCCGTTGCCAATAATACCAAGCAGTTCTTTTGAATCATTCAATACCATTGTAAAACCAAGTTGACCGTGATCGATAGCAATCAATAGATTTTTTAAGGTAAGATCTGATTCATAGATTACGGGAGATTCAACTAAATCGCGCATAAAATCTTTCACTAAAAAGCTCGAATCAATTTCGTTCAATTTCAAGTTGAGCAATGCCGTGTTAATGTTTGAAGAGTTAAAGAGGTAGGACCCTGAAACGGATGCGAAAACCCCCATATTCCTCAGTATAAATGAAACTTCAGCATTTACGCCACCGTCAACATGTACTTTTTTTGAAGGATACTTATTCTGGAAAGCTCTAATTCTTCTAAAATTACGCGGGTCAAATTTTCCACCACTTTGCCCAGGCACCGTCGCCATAAATAAAATGAAGTCAAAATCATCCACATAATCGTCAAAAACATCAATAGGCGTTTCAGTCGTAATTGCTAATCCGAGTTGCCCACTGAATTCAGTTGGAATGTCCAATTTTTTACCGTTTAAGTCCTCATATTGAAAGGTCACAAATTCAATATCAAATTGACTTAAAGCAGGATAAAAACGTTCAGGAAAAGCCGTTATAATATGTAAATCAACGGGAATGTCAGAAGAACGCTGAATTTGTTCAATGTCCGCAAAAACAGTTAGGTTATCATTGCAGTCAACGTGTATCATATCAACGTGTGACTCGTTGAGTGCCGCGATCGTTTCCTCAATCGGACGATCCTTGTCGGAATATATGGATGCAGAAATTTTCATACGCTAAAATTTGACCATTTTAAAGTGTTTGAACGACCATGAAGTTCGCATTGCACAATTGAATTTTGACATTCATGCCATTAAATACTTTTTCGCCTAAATCATCCTCCAATAATTTAAAGTTGATTCGTGCCAATGGTGTTAATTCTTCTGTTGGCTTTTCTAAAACAATATTTACAAGATAACTTGTTTCGTCTGATGTTAACTGTATGGAGTGTGGATGATCCAAAATAAGATCATTTTCTCTGAAATAAGCACCTGTCGCAATCACGAGTCGATCTGAAATATTTTCGGAGGTATAATAAATCTCTAAATTTCCCAACGTATACTTTTCTCCAAAGCTGGCTGAGCAGCTAATGAAAAGGAAAAATGTACAAAAAATAAGAATGGACTTAATTGGTTTCAATGAATATGATTTTATAACTTTAGCTAACTTAACGGTAAAGATACGAAGTCTTACTTTATTTTAAAGATTAGAATGCTGATTGATTTTGAAAATAAAATATTTGAAGGAAGTGACGGACGAAAAAGTCTCTTTGATTTCCAACTTCCTGAACAAGCGAAAGGTGTGCTCATTTTTATGCACGGTTATAAAGGATTCAAAGATTGGGGTGCGTGGCCTTTGATGCAAAAATATTTTATCTCAAAGGGCTATGGTTTTGTG
>Ga0222668_1000535_pt1 | contig 23113 bp, 16 predicted proteins | sample AntAcemetagen728_FD_179823 | JGI IMG/M metagenome (GOLD analysis project Ga0222668, IMG submission 179823) | Saline water microbial communities from Ace Lake, Antarctica - #728 | ecosystem: Environmental > Aquatic > Non-marine Saline and Alkaline > Saline | place: Antarctica: Ace Lake... | reverse complement strand
ACTTCTACTATCGCCGCGTACTGAGATTCACATCAAATGCGTTCACGAGGACGAGAACCACTACATGGCATTCAGCGTCCGCCAGAACAGCCGATAACCAAGCGATGAACGCGGCGTGGCCGCCAGCGCGTTTACAAAGCGACGATCAACCGCAGCCACCCCGTTATCGCAAGCGTTACTCTTGCCCTTGTACGATATACCAAAACGTTTTCTCAAATGCGTTTTTGAACCCTCAGATTTGCAAACAAAGGCTTCGCGAATGACTTGTTTGCAGGATTTCGAGGTGTAAACGGTTACCATCATGACTACTTAGAGAATCTGCAATTGTCCCGACACAAGCGGTATTGGTCAGGTGATTTACCTATACCGTTGACTTTAGACTGCTCACGCCCGAAAATCCAGAAATACTACAGAAACTTGTCGAGTCTCGTTGATTTTCTGACGAGCAAACTGAGACGACTTCAAGAAGAAGGAATTATGGTGGCACGGAAGAAAAACGCCGGTCCGAAACGAGCCAAAAAAGTTCAGGATCGGAAGAAAAAAAAGCAAGAGAAGTCCAGGCAGGCGAACGCGAGAGAGTTGACACCGCGCCAAAAATTGATGGACGAAGCGGACGCGTTATTCTATGCGGCGCTGGACACCACTGATGCGGATCTCTGTGGCAGGATGCTGAAAGCAGCACTCGCCAAAAACCCTCGCCACATTGACGCCCTGGTCGAACTTGCGCAACTTTACGAGGAAGACAACACGGCGTTCAATTTCCTCAGGCGCGCGATCGAATTCGGCGAAGAGGATTTGCAGGATGAACTCCGCAATGACGCGGGTGACTTCTGGGATCTGTACTATACCCGCCCATTTATGCGGGCGAAACAGGCCCTTGCAGAATTGTACTTCCAAACCGGAGATCTGAATAACGCCGCATACGAAATAGAAGAAATGTTGCGTCTGAATCCCCATGACAACCAGGGCATGCGGTGGACACTGATGGAAGTCTATTGTCGTATGGATCGCCTGGACGATGCCGAACGTCTGCTGCAGAAGTATCCAGATGAGGCTATGCCCTTTCTACCATTCACCGCTTTACTGATTCGCTTTCGGAAAGAGGGTGATTCTCCGGAACTGAGAACATCCCTGCGCGAACAGGCAAGCTGGAATCCACATATTGTTCCGCGATTACTGGAGCCGAGCCTTATCAGCCACGACCCCATCGCATTGTTCTCGCCTGGGTCGCCGAAAGAGGCGAACTTGTACTGTCAGCAGTTTCTTTCTGTCTGGAAGGCAACTCCCGGAGCGATTACCTGGCTCCGATTGGCAGCCCGCGATTTGCCTGCTCCAGAAGTCGGGTCAGGCAAAGACGTGAAGAAGGAAATCCAGAAGCTCCGCGCTGAGGTCAAGAAACTGGATTCGTGTACGGAGACATGGTTCTGCGACGCTCAGCTTCTCTCGCAGCAGGAAGACGATGGCTGGCTGCTGACCGTTGTTGAAGAGTCAACTGAATCTGTGATTTATCTCGAAGCAGGGGAGGATCCACTGGGAGCGGACACAGTTCTCTATGGTTTACTCCAGAGCATGTTGGCACCCCACGACGAGAAACCGCGCAGGCCAGCAGCTATCGACTTAGCAGACGCAGGACTTCATCGATCATTAAAGAAACGCTTCGAACGATTGGAAATTGCTTTGAACGTTACGGATGAAAGACCAGCGGTATTGGACTTAATCGAACGCGCTGCCCCGGCACTGGCCCCGGCACCGGAGCAGCCAGTTGAGATTGATATCAACGACCTTCGAGACACTCGCGTGTCATCGACAACCTGGGAAGTCGATTGGCGTCAAATCGATCAGTGGTTACCGGATGAGGAGACTGGCGAACCCATTCAGCCCTGGATGATCCTTGTTGCCGACAAAGAGGACTTGATTCTGTCACAGCAGTTGTCACTGACGCCACCGAATTCCAACACAATACTTAGTGTTATCGGACAGGCCATACTCAGTCCGCAGGTGGGTACTCCGTCACGACCGACGACGATTTTTGTACCGTCAGCCGAACATCATCTGGATGTAAAACCGCTGGCCGACAACATCGGCATCGAATGTGTTATTGGACAGTGTCAGTTGATAGATCGGATGTTTGAGAGTTTTTCGCAGCACATGGATCAGGCTGTCGGAGGGCCACCCGCTCTAGTGTCTCTGCCAAACGTGACTCCTGAAATGATCGGGGACTTTTACGAAGCAGCGGCGGACTTCTATAAATCGCGTGTGTGGACATCGACACATCCTGAAACCGTTGTCGAGATTCGATGCAGTGAGCTGATTCATGGACGCTGGTATGCAGTGATCATGGGACAAATGGGGCAAGAAATTGGGGTCATCTTCTTTGATGATCCCGAGGCACTCGAATCGGTCTTTGCGTCCGATCCGTCTGATCTCGGTGCCGGTGCCAAGCAGTTGCATGGGATTTCATTTTCGCTTAATGAGCAGTCGTTAGTACATCCGCGTGATGTCGCAGCGGCGGAACAGTTTGGCTGGCCTGTTGCTGGCCCCGAGGCGTGGCCAATGGGATACTTCATTTCCGATAGCGCTTTCCGGCCACTAACCGTAGCAGAACTACAATTTCTGTCGGCAGCAACGCGCGCTGTCACAAAGCAACTGCAATCACAAAAATCGTCTCTCGCGTTGTCGGTCTCACTGCATGATCGAATCGTTCAAGTTTTGACCAACAGGGAATAACGTCGCACAGCGGCGCTATTCCGCGAGTCAATCTGGTAGGGTCCAAATACTCAGCCGACCTGTATTTTCAGAACGACTCGGCACTTGCACTCCGCCTCATTTACTGATCTTCACTGCCAAATGTTCCACGAACATTTACCAATTCTGAAATTCCGTGAGAACCGCCGTTTTACCAAAAAGTGATTCGTCCTACCCGCGCAACGCGCAGAAAATGACCGCTAAGCGAACCATTTCGCATCCTCAGCTGTCAATTTAGAATCGAACGATGTCCCAATTCGAGTCTTTGAACCTAGCTTCTTGGTGCATTGCAACTCCCTCAAATTTATCTTGACTATTCATCCCTGGTGAAACAGAATTCTTGAAATTCTACCGTTGATGGGTTTTACCGAAATAATTCAATCTAATTAAAATTAGACGGCAAAGCAGATGACCAACGACAAATACAGAGAATTCGTTGAACATCCACGATTTGGGTGGGAGCCTCAGTATACCGGCATGAATCCTCAAACCGACTACGGTGGCGATACATTTCTTCACTGGCATTCACCTAAGTCTTGCCGGATACCCAACACTGCCATTGCAGCCAACATAAAGAAGCAGATGCGTGCCACGGTCGCCGTTACTCACTATTACGATGCCAAGCGTCAGTGCAGAGATTGTCGCAGGATGTTCATCTTTTTCGCGGCTGAACAGCAACACTGGTACGAAGTTCTCCAATTCGGACTTGAATCGAACTGCGTACGCTGTGTCCCATGCCGAAAACGACAGCAAGGAATCGCACAACTACGTGACCAGTACGAGAGTCTCTACCATCAACCAGAGCGAGACGAGCAGGAATCCCTCACGATGGCTGAATGCTGTCTTTCGTTGATCGAAGGACAGGTATTTACCATCAAGCAATGCCAGCGTGTACGATCATTGATCAACTCGGTTCATCACCGCGACTTCACAAATCGCATCAACGCGATTCGACAGCGATTAGCAATCATTGAAGCCGACACCCAATCAGCCGAATAACAAATCAGCGTCACTGGCGGCAACCCGGTGTTTTTAGTCGTTAAGCCTTAAGAGAGAATCAGGTGCCCGAAGCGCAAAAGAAAGCACGGAGACCGGGGCGGATTTGTCCGGTCTGCAAAGGCACAGGCTTGGACAAGACAGCGCATCGTCGCTACACGACCGGCGGACATGATGATCGTTCTTGTCGTTACTGCCACGGCGAGTGCTATATCGATGAGTGTGACGAGAGGACATGACGGCACAACGGTCTAACGATGCGCTGCAGCAAACCCGCTAAGCGTTGTGTGACAGGACGGCTCATATTTTTCTTGAGAGATAATCCGGTTTCCGCTTGTAGACTTACATATGTAAGTCTACAATACGTTCGTTCGTAAGTCTCATTTGGAGCTCAGTCATTATGCCACCCCTGCCACCGTTACCGAAATCGGAACTGGAGATCGCACGAATTGTCTGGGAACTTGGTGAGGCGACCGTACGTGAGGTGGTCGATGCGCTTCCTGAAGCGCGAGATCTTGACTTCTTTACCGTGCAGACTTATCTACGGCGGTTACACGAAAAGGGTTTTCTCAAAGTCCGCAAGCAGGGGCGGGCCAATGTGTATTTGCCGAAAGTTCGCAAAACCCGCGTGATTCAGCAAATGGTCGATGACTTTGTGCAGGGGGTTTTCGGGGGAGATGCGATTCCTCTCTTGCAGCACCTGGTCAATGATCGAAATCTCTCTCTAGAGCAAATCGACGAGTTGCAGAAAACACTCGACCGTTTCTAGGAGCAGAAGCCATGAACTCAATGACTGACCCACTGGTCGAAATGCTGTGGACACAGAGTTGGCAAATCGTAGTCGTCGTTTTGCTGGCAATCGTCTTCAGCCTGACTATCGGAAAACGCCGGGTACATCTCTCATATCTGCTGTGGATGCTGGTAGTCGTGAAGGCCCTGACTCCGCCGATGTGGAACAGTCCGACCAGCCTTTTCGTCTGGCCCGTTTCTACTGAAGTGGTTGAAACGTCGAATATCGAGGTGCAGAAGGGGGTAGCTGCTCTTCCCACCCCACCGGTTAACGAATACGCGAAACCGCCTGTATCATTCACTGACTCCGCTGCACAACAAACAGAATCTACCTCAGTGAATGGGAGCCCGATGTTGGTGTTCGTATGGGTTGCGGGAATGATTGTGATGCTCGGGATACAGGGAGTGCAGTACTTTAGAATAACCCGTCGACTGCGACACACGTCAGAGAATGCTGATTCCGAATTAAGTAAGCGAATCTCGGCTATCGTTCAGCAGATCGGGCTGAAACGGGAACCCCGATTTTGGGTGACCAGTTCACGATGCGGGCCTGCTGTCTTCGGGTTTCTGAAGCCAACGATTGTGCTGCCGCAATCGACCGTAGATGACAAGTCGATAAACAACCTGGACCCGATTCTGGCGCACGAACTCATCCACCTTCGACGCCGGGATCACTTGCATGCGCTGCTGCAACTGGCGGCGGTCACGGTCTGGTGGTGGAATCCCCTGGTCTGGTTTGCCAGTCGGGCTGCGACTGCCGAGCGGGAGCGCTGCTGCGACGAGGAAGTTCTGGGAACGCTCGGCTGCTCCGCTTACAACTACGCTCAATGCCTGCTCGACACTCTGTCCGCCCAGAGTCGGCGATCACAGAGTCTGGGAGCGCTGATGCTGACATCAGGGTCCGTCAGCCACCGGCGATTGGAACATATCATGGACAACAAGCATCGGTTTGCTTCTCGTCCCCCACGATGGTTATGGTTGGTCGCAGTCGTGTTCGGGCTTTTTCTTCTACCAGTTGGTAGAGCGGCTCAATCGGGTCAGGAGGCAGTAACAGAGCAAGCAACAGAGAATAATCTCTCGCCCGAATCCGACGCCATTCCGTTGGGGCTTCCCGATCCGGAAAAGCCGGTCACAACTCCAAAGCTGCTCTATCTGGCCTGGCAAAAGGACGGGATTCATTCGACCGGTCAGTCGATACCAAGCACTCTCTGGAATCTAAACGGCAAGATTTTGAGTCAAAAAAAGTCAGACGAGATTCTCAAGAGAGTGAAGTCTTTCGATGCCCATTGGCGCCAAACAGACGATCTGCAACCACTGAGCATGCTATTTCAGGTTGATGGGCGACTGGTGCGCTCTCCAGTCATGCCTATCGTGATTACCGCCGATGGAGATCGATACGCTACAGCATCGACAATCAACACTCCACAAAACGGATTGATCGTGTCTGCCGCTGCGCCTCTGATGAGTTCTCTTGCGAAATGGCCAGAGAAAATCTCACTGGAGATCAAATATCCCATCGAAAACTTGATTATTGTCAAAACATTGAAGGACGTTCCCGACGACCCGGTAAGAATCGCCAAAGGGATCACCTGGTACCTCGACCCGCAACGAGCGATGGAAGTGGATTCTGAAACACGAAAAATGCAAAGAGCCTACGATAAAACTGCGGCTGTGTTACAGGTTAACAGGGAAACGGCTGATATGCTGACGTCGTTCGAGAGTCGTGTCTATCTACGGGGCCACAAAGAACCGTTACAGGGACAATATACAACAATCATCGAAGCTGACGGACAGCAAAACATAATCCGTGTTTCCAAATCGTTCGAACAGAAACAGGACATCGAAAAAATCGAGATCATCCGGCAACGTCACAAAACAAGTCTCATCAAAAATATCCCGCTCAAGTTGCAACTGCTGCCAAAAACGGATGAGAAATAATTGCCAAGACAGTAAGCACAGAGGCAGAAGAAACTGGCAGGTCAATTCAACGTCTACTATCGCCACGTACTGAGATTCACATCAAATGCGTTCACGAGGACGAGGACCACTACATGGCATTCAGCGTCCGCCAGAACAGCCGATAACCAGGCGATGAACGCGAGAAGTACACAGGCGAGATACCGCCTTGGACTACTGCGGCGGTTCCATGCTGCTGCCCCAATCCTGCAGAGATCACGACCGCCGGTTGATTGGCATTGAGATTGAAAAACGATGGTGTGAAGCGGCAGTAAATCGGCTTTCTCAGGGGGAGTTGTTTTGACCGAACAATGATGGCTTCCAGTCTTTTTTAATGCAGCGGGAAGAAGCTGCTGTCCGAGTAATGAAAACCGCCGGGACATGGATAGTTTTGCTCGTCCTCAGTCGTGTTAAATACCATCCGCGTAAATGAGTTAAGTGAATTTTGATTCTCGGGAAAAGTTTTTCATATACAATAGGCTCAAATTCAAGGACTCATCAGTACGTGTATGAGCTATTCGAAAATCGAATGTTATCTCGGAAACAAGATCGGCGCCAAAGTGACGAGACACGCCAAGTACGTGACATTCCAACTTGCCGAAGTGGCTATCACACGGAAGTTGTTCGCCGCAATCTTCGACCGCATTGAACGACTAGCGTTGCCACATCCAGCCTTCAATGGAGGCTGAGATTTACGAAAGCGAAGGAGGCCAATACAGCGGCTGCAAGAGGAAAGATCCTCGCACGACAGGCGTTCAGACTAGCCAAGCAGCTTGAAAACCTTGTATTGAAGAGGTAGAAACCCAGGAATTGGGGCCGGCACTAAAAAAATGGAAAAAATCGACGCGTTAGACACGGGGGAGGCGCATGCTGTTATAATAAGCAAGATTCCGAGCCTGGAATGGTTCCAGGCAATTCCAAATGGGGAATCCCGGTTAAGAGCAACCTGGTCAACAGGGAGGCAGGATGGTTCTGAGACAACTTTTATTGATACTGTCTGCATTATGTGTATGCGAATCCGCTTCAGTTGCACAATCTCCCACGGAATTTACAGACTGGAAGATGAATGCCGACCGGATGCCCCGTCTTAATGAAATAGAGCCAAATACACCCTATGAGCTGACATTTCGACTGGGGCATGTGATTTTTGCTTATGAACCCAATGACTGGAAGCGAAGAGGTCTGGAGCAGAAACCAACGAAACTGGAGTCAATGGTGCGGGTTGGTAAAGCGGTCACGGTTTCGGAACCGGATGCTGCATTTCAGGAACTGGTCGATCAACAGTTGCAACAGAAACAAGCCTTTCAGTTTAAAAGAGCGCGCCTGTCCCAGTGGGGAGATTCTGGATATCAGTGGGAGGTGACCTGGAAGCGGTTTCCCGTCTATGGAGGCTTGCTGGAAGAGCCTGAGCGGATCAAGGTGCTGGTCAATGCTAAGGGAACTCTGGTCCCATATGATCGTTATCTGATCGACACCGTCCAGTTATTGCTCCCCAAACCTGAGTTCAATCCACAGCAGAATCCTCGCTACCGGAAAACGGCACGTCCCCGGATCTGGCCCTGTTCCAAGCTGAAACTGGCTGCGATGGATGTGACACCCGAGCGCAGGCTGAAGGCGTCCGCGATTGAGGGCCGGGCGCGCAAGGCGTTTGAAGAGATGCTCAAGACGCTGCATGAAAAACAAAAAGCGGAATCCTTTCAGTTCCGGTTCGTGAATGTGCAGACAGCACGACTGCCCTCGAGTCTTAGTACGGAAGGAAAGATCAATTACTTTGATGTGTGGGCAGTCAATTTTCAGGAAGTACAGAATCAGAAATCGAAAGTGCCCCCGGAACTATTCACGGTCTGGGTGAAGCAGGATGGAACGGTTGCTGATTTACGATTGATCGATGAACGAGACAGGAATTGAGCCATGCGTAGTTTATTGTTGATGGCGGTCATGCTGCTGGTTCCGCTTTCGCCTGTGTGGGGTGATCCAGAGCAGGAACAAACACTTGATCCGATGTTTGCTGGTGGAAGCTTTTATTTAGGATCTAAACCGAAATTCCTTGATCTGGTTCCAGACGCAGATCCAAAAACATCGTTTGATATCGGGCATCTGATTTTCACTTATCCTTTGCCTGACCGAGAGGAGGGGGGGCGACCTCCAGTCGCACTGGAATCCGTAGTACCTGTCTCGAAAGTGATGAAACTTGTGACGCCCGACAAGGCGCTCAAAGCACTCGTCAATCAGCAATTTTCAAATAACCATGATTTCCATTTCGAAAAAACGGAACTCGTTTCAATAGAACAGATTGGCTACCGCTGGCAAGTGGTCTGGACGATTTTACCAAGCCTTGGCGGTTTTTCAGGGGTACCTTATCGTTATCGTGCGCTGGTTTCTGACCGGGGAAAAGTGAATCCCCCGGATCTCTATCTTTACGACTCTTACAATTTAGATCGTCAAGAGAGTCTGTATTCGAATCTCAAATTGACTGTCAAACCCAAGTCGCAGGAAGCGAAGCTCACTCAACAGCAGATCGAGAAACAAGGGCGTGCCACGTTTCAGAAGTTTCTGAGTAAAATGAAAGTCGCACCGGGGAAAAAACGGGTACGGTTTGAGTTTATAAATTGTCGATCCATTGAATTACCAATGAGTGTAAGGGCGGATGGAGAACTGCAAACACGAAAAATCTGGGGCGTCAATTTCAAAGAAGTGCGAGAACCAGATGCGGAAAAGAAAGACGAGTTGTTTACGGTCTGGCTGTCTGAGTACGGTACAGTTTCCGACCTGAAACTCTTTTCCCAGCGATGGTAGTTTCTGATTGCCTCCGATTCCATTTGAGGGCGACTGACTGTCATGTCGTCGTCATTTGTGAATATCATCCTCGATAAGGATCTAGATGAATGCCTGTCTGGGATGCGCATCAGTATTTGGAATTTCAGCGTTTACAGAACACCTCGACACTTGCGTCTCGTCTGATTCTCCCATCTCTGTCGCTTTTGTAATCTTGTTAACTCATACGGAGGGGCGTAGACCAATCGGGACTGATTTTGTTCGCGAAACTACTCGTTTGCTGTACGATAAGTGAAAAGGAATGTTTTTCTGGCTCACTCGTCTTCGGCGGATTTGATGCGGCTATTTTGTCGACTTGGGAGCACGAGAGAATATGGCTTGCGACTCAGTTCACGCCCTCCTGAGTGACTTGGTATGTTTGTAAAACCGCCTAAAATTGTTGGGACTGTTGAAGTTATTGACGTGGTCGATTCCATCCCAAGAGTGGTGGTTCGGCTGCGTGATTTGGTTCCAGCAACCGCCGTGGCTCTGTTATGCCAGACGTTAAGTGGCTACCGCGTGAATATAGGCAATACATTCAAACGCTGGTGTCATATTTGTACGAGTTCATGTAATTGAACAACATGTTTCCTCGCTCATCAGTTCCTTTAAAATGAATATATCATTCTGATTTTGGAAAGACACCAGTTTTGACGATCAGACCAGTGTCCCGCGTGCCTAATACTAAATCAAAGCCTTTTTTTGTTACTCGCGATCTTAAACTGTCAAGCCGCGCGTCGTATAATTTAATCGCCCCTGTTTTAAGATAGGTATCAGTATTCCAGGCTGTAACAGCTCCGCGATACGAGGCGACTAACAACGTTTTTTGATCATGGTGATAGTTGACATCAACAATTTCCTTATCAATTGTCTGAATGATGGATTCGAGAGTTCCTGTTTGTAAATCAACAATCGACACTTGGCCTGTATTAAATACAAGCAAGGCGAAACGCCCGTTTGTAGAGCATTTAATCTGAATCAATACATCATTACGACCGATTGCAGGAGTCAGAATACTTTGTTTTTTTGCGTTTTTAGTTGCAATGACTTCTCCAAATTTTCGTTCATACTCCAGATTTGCAACTAAAGAGCCACCTGGATCCGGAAATAAATCCTCTTCCTTTACCGGAAATACTTGTAAACCTTTGATCGAATATGCTTGAAAGCACAAAGAAAGCAAACCATCAGGAGAGAGAGTAGAAAGCGAATTCGTTAAGTCTTCAATTAATAGTCTATCCGGAAGTCGTGATTTAGTTTGTTTGCCATTTCGTTCTGCGATGAGCTGTTGAACTTTTTCAGGAGTTATCGTTGATGGATCTGGGAGATTCCATCGCCAGAAGACCCCATTAATATCTCCCGCGACAATTCGTTTTTGAGAAGAGTCTGCCGCAATACACAACAGCTTTTTTGACACACCAGTTAGTGTGAAGATTTTTTTGTGATTCGAAAGGTTCCATGCGTACGCTTTACCAGAATCTTTTCCTACTAATAAAGTTGTTGCATCCTTAGAAATCGCCACACAAGAATTCTTAGGCACTTTAGTGTTAAAAGTACGACGTAAGTGATCAGGTGCTATGAATTGAAATACAAACACATCGCTATAGTCGAACGAACCAGAAAAGTTGTTTGCAGAGATTGATGAGAGTACATTCACCGTACCGGTTGGGGGGGCAACACGTTTTTTAGTTTTCGCGTCATATAGGTTGATTTCTACCGATTCTTCTTCTATTTGGCAAACTCGATTAGCTGCCTTGCTCCATATCATCTTTTCATTGCCTAATCTGTCTTCCTCCATGTCTAAATGCCATCTTTGCCTCGCCGAATCGATTCGCAACGAGGCACTGATATCATATGGTTGATTGATGACGATTAATTCATCAACAGGCATTGTTATCTTCTCTAAATCAGCTAGTTTTTTCTCCCACAATATTTTCTGGGAAACAGGGTCAAAGCCTGAGACTCTATGCTCGTTAGAGACATAAAGTTGTCCAGATTGTGGGATCCAGCGAAGGTCTTTGATCGGGTCTTCGAATACCATCTTGCAAGTTGGTGTCAAGTTTTGACCCTGAAAACCTAATAATTGATAATGATTATGAGTCTCGTCCAACTCCGTCTTTTCATTAAATCGTAAAATGAGATAGGCCGTCTGGCTTTCCTCTGCCGTTTCTAGACTGGGTATCCATATTTTAAAGACATTAACAGGAATTTCCAGATGACGGACTGACAGACACTTTCCTGTGATTACGTCCCAAATTCTCAGATTCGGTAGATTTTGAGGAACCCCATAATAACTTCCATGGTCATCAGCATCAATATGATCAACGGTGACAATCCAACGCGAATTGTTGAGCTGTGCAAATTTACTGAATCTAGCTGGTCCCACAATACTTCCTAAGTACGCGCCTGTATCACTTTGCCAGAGTCGCAACGTTTCCGCTTGCGAAAATAGTACAGAACCATCAGCAGAAAATTGTACATCCATCAAATAAGGGCTGTGCAATAATCTGACATCGCCGTAAAACTGCTCACGGTGAATTTTATTTTCTTGCAGAATCTGATCAGCCAGACTGATTTCAGGTTTCCGCGCTTCGATTGCACACGCATACCTGGTGATAAACAACAGGAGTAGGGAAATTAAGACCTTGCTTACCAGACTGGAATCGATGTGATCGTGAATCATCTTAGGTGGGATTTCCCATTTGGGTTGCACACGGAACGGCCCCCTATCTTAACATCGCGTCCCCCCGTGTCTAGCACGCGGTGAATTTTTTCACCTTTGTTGTCCTTCCGGTGCTGAAATCCGGGAATCGCTGCTGAAGGAATCATTTTTCAGCGGCCAACACGGGTTTTGCGCAGACTTTCTTCATCGGAAACCGCTTTGTGTCGCCTGATTCACGCGCCGTGCCACGGCGGTTGTTTGCGTCGATCCTCGCCCAGTTGGCGATTCCGCCACCGTTCCTGTCCCGAACCGGCATCCATCATTACATGAAGTTTGCTAGCCGTCGGCATGATCGGAGGCAGTTGGTTCCAACGCCGACGAAAACGACACCTCGCAATCCACTGACCACCCACATGGTCAAAAAAACTCAGCCAACATGAATATGCCGGATTATTCGACACTTACTCCCCGCCTGATTTACAAATCTCAGACGCTTACAGTTCCATATACGCATACGTTTTCCGATACCTCCCAAAAAACGACCGTTTTAAGACACTCCAAATACGCTTGACGACTGAGATCCAAAAACGAAACGAACCCGCAGACTGAACCGCATGCGGCTATTTGCTGGGAAATAATCAGGGTTCTTGGAATCAGAAAATCTGGCGGTGTTCCCGGTGGTTATTTTGGCTACTCCTCAACGTTTCAGTGTCTTAGTGTCGCATGTCTTTTCGGTACCTGCCTGGTGTGACTCCGACTCGGTCGCGAAACAGGTTGGCGAGATGCTGGACCGATGCGAAGCCGGCGCGGGACGCGATTGAGGTCAGCGGCAGGTCGGTGTTGGCGAGGTCCGCTTTCACTTGCGAGAGCCGTACCTGCATGATCGCGGCTGTGGCTGACTGTCCGATGGCTGCCTGCAAGTAACGATCCAGCGTGCTGCGCGAGACCGACAGGAAATCGGCCACGTTCGCAGCATCGATGGGGCGGCAGGCGTTTTCACGGATGTAGCGTAGAGCGGCTGCCGCTTCGGGGGCTTCCACCGCGACGATGTCTGTCGACTGACGCGTTACGAGTCCGCGTGGAGGAAGATACGTCCGAGCCGGCACGCGTCGCCCCTCCATCCGCCGCTGCAGCATCTCTGCCGCCTTGTAACCGATGGCGATCGTATTCACGTCAACACTGCTCAGTGGTGGATTTGAGACACGGCAGAAAATTTCATCATTGTCGATTCCAAGCACGGCGGCATCGTCGGGAACGCGCAATTCCAATTGTCGTGCCGCATTCAGGACCACGTGCGCCTGTTCGTCGTCGCACGCGAGAATCGCGACCGGACGAGGAAGCTGATCCAGCCAGTTCATCAATGCGGACATCTCGCGGTGCGACCAGCTCGCATGCTTCGGCGTGCCTCGTTTAACGGGGAAAACGCTGCACGAGATAGCAGCGTCCCTGGCACGCTGGATCAACCGGGCCCGGCGCTCATCGATCCAGGAACGCGTGCGTCCGAAGAAGTCGCACCAGGCGATATGCCGAAAACCCCGCTGCTGAAAATGCTCGAAAGCGGCGTCCGCGATGAGGTCATTATTAACACCCACGAGCGGAATCCCCGCTTCGGGAACCGTACCCCGCACATCGATCACAGGCAGTCCCGTCGCCTGCACGGCTTTCGCCATCGCAGCAGATTCGCAGCGAACGATGATTCCGTCGCCGCGCCAGGTCTTCAACCAGCGCGGCGGAGGATCGTTGAGATTGCGCGGCTCTAACCGAAGCGACCACGGACCATGCTCGGCGGAATAGCGGGCGATGCCGTCGATAATCTGCCGCCCATGCCCACGTGACGTTTCAACCAGTACGGCTACCTGATATTGATTCTTCATCGCGCACTCGCTGATGGGGGAAATTGGAAACGCGACTCGCGGCGATTATTTCCCTCTGCCGCAAGACAAAATATTCCAGAGCGATCCTACATCTTGTGACAAGAATACGCAATAGTTTGAATATTATTAGCAATTGATTCCGCCGCTTTGAATGCCTATGATCGGTAGCTTAGGCTGACACTTTGAATGAAAGAACCAAGATGAAATTCATGAAATCGATTCCCACACTCATCACCGCTTTGCTACTGACTTCTGCGTTCGCGCTGTACGCCGGGGAGAATGTCAGCACCGACCTCAAACAGCCGCCGCTGATTCCAGCCGGTTGGGACGCCGCACTAGCCGGCGACCAGGTTTTGAATCGACTCGTCCGCGTCTCTGCACCCCAGGTGAAGGGCGCCCACGATGCGGAGTTCGTGTGCGTGGGAGAACGTGCCTACATCGTGGAACACGACAACGACGTGCAGCCCGGCCACGGCGCGGGGCGGCGGATGTACTGTGTCCTTTCCATCGTGAATCTGAAGACGCTGAAAGTTAAGAAAACCATTCCGCTGGCGAAGTCGGGGCAGGTTTTTGAGAACGTGACACTTCCCGCCGGTGCCTGCTTTGTACCGCGCATCCTGAAGCTCAATAGGCAGACACTGCGATGTTACTTTGCCAGCGAGGATGGAAACAAACGCGAGGCGCAGACCTGGTATCGCGACTTCGATCTGCAGACGCAGACATTCGAAGGCGGCATCCATAAGGTGAAGCTCAAGACTGCCGCGGGTGTGTTCGATATGCAGCCGCAATACTTTTATGCGGATGCGGCAGCGCAGGGATTCAAGAAGCCGACGAAAGCGTTCGGCCTTTATCTGTTCGATTCGTTCAAAGAGTTCGATGGCAAGACCTACGTCGCAATCAACAACTGGCCCGGCAAACAGAATGCGCTCGCCGTGGCGCATGATGATTGCGCCACCTTCGAGGTCATCGGCCATTTCGATGAGCCTCAGTCGCAACAACTCAGTGAGGCCGCCGTGAACCGCCTTCCCGATGGCACCTGGATGGCGATCTGCCGTAATGACGGAGGCAACTACCACTTCACGCACAGCGCCGATGGCGTGACATGGAGCGTGGCGCAGGAAATGCCATTCGTACCCAACGGACTAAACTCCAAGCCGACCTTCGACCGCTTCGGCGGCGTCTATTACCTCGGCTGGCAGGAAGCCACGCGCATCGACGGGTGCAACCGCAGTGTCTTTAACATAGACATCTCGCACGACGGCAAAACATGGGAGCGCAAGTATCGCTTCGAGACGCCGGAGTCCTTTCAATACCCGACCTTCCACGAACATGACGGCGTCATCTGGCTTTCGGTTTCACAAAGCGATCATAAAGGCACCACGGATCGCATCATGTTCGGAAAACTGGAAGAGGTGGGGCACTTCGAATCTCAGACTGGAACAAAACGCATTCAGTGGCCAGTCAAGCCTGTGGCGCCAATCGTAAGGAAACAAGGCGTGCTGAAACAGGGCGTGAAACTGTTTACCGATCGCGACTACAAACTCATCGAGGCGCCCGAAATTCTACTCGGACGCAAATTTCTTCAAACCAGCATCGAGGGTTACACAATCGAATGCGTGACTCCCGGCGACATTTATGTGATGACGCTCAGCAAGAAACATTTTTCGAACCGCAGCCGCGACCTGCTCGCCAGAGGATTCAAGAAAGTCAAAACGCCCGAGTTCCAACTCTTCGCAGGCGACCTCAACCGCGTCTTCGCTTACCGCAAACGTCTTGAGAGCGGCGAAAAGGTGACCCTGAGCAAGCTCGCCTTTCCGGTACTCGGCGATGGACTTGAAATCAAACTGCTGGCGACCGGCAAACCGAAAGTCGCCCCCAAGAAGGAAACGCCTGAGCAAGCCTCCGCTCGTATCTCAAAAATGGAGAAAGTCGCTGAACACGCACTCGTACCTCCGGTGGTGAATACTTCACCGCTTCCCAGGTACGACTACGACAAGCTCGATTACGGCATGACCATCGGCATCGAACGCACGCCGGGCGGACGGCTCTGGGCCTGTTGGGTCGCTGGCGGGGACAGCCCCGATGCTTACTTCGTCCTCGCTTCGAGTGATGATGATGGCGCAAGCTGGTCGAGTCCGCGCGTTGTGCTCGATTCTCATCAGCCCGGTCTCGGTACGAAACGCAGCATCCTGGTCGGCAATCTCTGGACAGATCCCAAAGGGCGGCTCTGGCTCATCTTCGATCAGTCGATGGACATGTACGATGGACGCGCCGGGGTCTGGGCCACAGTCTGCGAAAATCCCGATGCCGCTGCTCCCGTCTGGTCCAAACCGCGCCGGATCTGGCATGGCGTCACGCTCAACAAACCGACCGTACTTTCCACCGGCGAGTGGATGCTGCCGATCTCGCTCGACCAGCGTCCCGGCTTTCGCGCGTTTCGGGGCTGCTTCCGCGCACTTGACCCGCAGCGCGGCGCCAATGTTTTTGTCTCGTCCGATGAGGGCGCGACCTGGAAACGACGCGGCGTCAGAACCTTCCCGAACCCTGACTGGCACGAGCACATGATCGTCGAACGCAAAGACAAATCGCTGTGGATGCTGGCCCGCACGCGCAACGGCATCATGGAATCGGAATCTACCGACGCAGGCCGGACGTGGTCCACGCCGGTCCCGTCGCATATCAAACATCCGGTGGCGCGATTCTACATCCGCCGCCTTAATTCGAATCGCCTGCTGCTCTTGAAACACGGAGCCACCATCGACACGCACAAAGGCCGCAGCCAGTTGACTGCCTGGCTCAGCGACGACGATGGCAAGACCTGGCAGGGTGGCCTGATGCTCGACGAGCGCACTGGCGTTTCTTATCCCGATGGCTTTCAGGCTCCTGACGGAACCATCTACATCTCCTGGGACCGCAACCGTTCCACCGATGGCGAAATTCTGATGGCCCGTTTCACAGAGGACGACATCCTCGCCAAAGCATTCCAGGGGCCGAAGTCGAAAACGAAGATCCTCATCAGCCGACCGCTTGCACGTAAAGTCGTGAAGCTCCCCGCCTTCAAAGGCTCCACACGTGGAGTGAGCCACGAGAGCGACATGCCGCTCGTCGATCTTTCCGCGGACAAGGATCGCCACGCCATCGTCGCTGCCGGTACAAAGTCGGTTTACCAAGGCCACTGTGACACGGTGCTGCTGCCTGACGGGAAAACGATGTTGACCGCCTGGTGTCTTGGCCACGCGCGCTGGATTGGTCCGATCGCCAGAAGCACGGATGCAGGACGCACCTGGAGCAAGCCCCTGGACGTGCCCGAGAATTGGTACAAGACCTCGAATACACCCGCCCTGCATCGTCTCGTCGCCCCCGATGGCACGGCGCGTCTCTTCTGCTTCGGAGGCGGCCTCGACTGGAGTCGCAAAGGCGAACCGCCTTATCACCTTTACCAATCGTATTCCGAGGATGACGGCAAAACCTGGACCCCGATGGCGCCGAACGGAGTCGTGGGAGAAGTTCCGCCGAAGACAATCCTCACCTTCGATGAAGGCAAGCGGCTCGTGATGTGGAGCGACCTGCCCGGCTACGTCGTTCAGAGCGATTCACTCGACGGCGGTCTGACCTGGAGTCCCAGCCTGCGCATCCTCCGCGTCCCACAACGTTGGAGCCAGCCCTGCGTGATCCGTTCTTCCGATGGCAAGACCTGCCTCATGCTGCTGCGCGAGAACAGCCGCAAATATCAGTCCCTGTATTCCGTCAGCCACGATAACGCGAAGACCTGGACCGCGCCGCGACAACTGCCTGCCACTCTCACGGGGGATCGCCATGTCGCGAAATTCGCCCCCGACGGACGCCTCGTCGTCGCCTTTCGCGATGTAGCGAAGACCAGTCCGACCTATGGCCACTACGTCGCCTGGGTGGGACGCTTTGAGGATATCCTCGAAGGTAAACCGGGCGATTACCGCGTGAAACTCTTTCACAATACACTGCGCAGCGAGTCGGATAAGCCGGGACAAGGAAATTCGGATTGCGGGTACTCCGACCTCGAACTTCTGCCAAATGGCACTCTAATCGCAACGACCTACCTGAAGTATACTGAGGGTCCCGCGAAGCATTCCGTCATGAATACTCGCTTCACGCTAGCAGAAACAGACGCGCTGGCGAAAGCAGCCACAACCGGTCATGGAAAGCCCTGACTCATCAGGTCGGCATGGTGTCAACCGGAGTGACAGTACCATTCAGACCGGACCTCTTTGTTGTCTTCTCCGGTGACCTGCTGTATCTGACCGCCAGAACGGTGAAACATAGTTAATTACATCAGCCGATCAGCGTTGCGTTTGAGTTCGGTAAAGTCTTCTGTTTCCGGCAGGAGGACAGCGAGCTTTTCACTGCTGTTAAGGCGAAGTACGCTGCGCGACAGTATGTCCTTCAGATAGTAGCTGACCTCGACTGCTTCCCAGTCCATGCGAAACATGGAGCCAGTCATTCCCAGTGGATTGCAGATGTCGGTTGCGGAATTCTGGCGAGGAATCAGAGTCAGTCGACGGCCCGGGTTCTGGCGGCGGAGTAACTGCTCGAACTGGAGAGGCAGAGATTCATCGAGCAGCAGTACAACATCGGAAATCCCCTGCCCGTTTGCTTTATCGAAACGAGACAGCAAGACTCCGAGTTCTGCTGCAGAGGCATAACGAAATATTTCCACCTGCGAAGCGCTCCGGGCCGACCATTGCCTGATGGTTTCGTTCAGGCCCTGCGTATTGGCGTATGAGGCATCATGCTGATTTACAAACCGGGTTCGGTTAGCCTTCAAATCTGATCGCATTGAGACAGAGAACAGATCATTGATAAAACTGGTAAGCGTTGTCATTACAAAATTCCTTTTCCTGTAGGATCGTCATATTTTGGGTTCAATGAGTGGTTAATCGGTAATGCGAAGTCTAGAGCAAGTCACGATGAGGAAGAGACAGTGAACCGGTCACAAGGCTCGTCTTGCTCCTGAGCGGCGACACACTTTTTATGGTTTGCTTTCTGTTCAATTCGCTGCACCAGATATGGAATGGCGTTCTGAACTGTCAGGTAGGTGTCAGACTCAGGCTTGATTTTTTTAAAGCGTCTCAGATAAGTGATCATCATATTTTCCTTTTCGTCAGTAAACGGTGAAAATCGCTGGTAGGAGTGATTCGATTCAAAAGCAATATAGCGAGCGGAGCTAAGGCCACGCTGAAGCGAAGATAAAATCCGCTTCATCTTTCATGGCGATACACTTTGGCTGCGTATAATGTTGGTGTAAGATGAAAAGACGAAACGAATTACTACAGTTTTGAGCTGAGAAAGTATCTGCGATGAGCAGCCGAATTTTGATTGTGGAAGATGAAGCCCGCATTGCCGATTTTCTGATGCGCGGGTTAAGCGAAGAGGGATATGGAGTTGAACACGCGGAAGATGGTCGAATCGGCTGGCTGCTGTTAAATTCGGAAACGTGGGATCTGGTAATACTGGACTGGTGGCTGCCTGTGGAAGACGGGATTCAACTGCTCAGACGGTTTCGACAGAAGAACCGCACAACGCCAGTCTTGTTTCTGACCGCGCGCGATGCCGTTTCTGAACGGGTGACCGGATTGGACGCAGGCGCAGATGATTATCTTACGAAGCCCTTCGCCTTTGATGAACTGCTGGCACGGGTGCGGGCGCTGTTGCGGCGTCCCGGTCAGGCGAGCGCGGTGGTGCTGGAGTATGCCGACATCCGCGCGGATCTGGAAACACAGCGGGTCACGCGTGGAGGCACGCCGTTGGAGCTGACGGCGAAAGAGTTTTCCCTGCTGCTGTTTTTTCTGAGGAACCCGGGTAAGGTGCTCTCGCGAACGCGGATCTATGATACTGTCTGGGATGAGGCCTACGACGGGCTTTCTAATACGCTGGAAGTTCATGTCAAAGAACTGCGTCATAAACTGGAAGCCAGCGGCCCCCGCGTGATTCAGACATTAAGAGGACGCGGTTACGTGCTGGAAGCGACCTCGGATGATGGGGGAGCCCGATGAAACTGACGACGCGTGTTTCCGCGTTTTTCCTGTCTGCGCTGGCGGTGATTCTGATCGGGAATTCTTTGTTGCTGTATGGGGTGGCACGGTCGTACCTGGAACATCACTTCGATGAGCAACTCAATTCGCTGCTACACATACTGGTAGCCGCTGCGGAAGTGGAAATCGACGACGTCAAATTCGAATCAACGGATCATTTTGTGATTCAGGATGCCTATGGAGAACCGGATGACATTTTCTGGCTGGTCCTTTCCGAAGAGGGGCAGGTTATCGCGCATTCGGAGAATTACCATAGCGTTTCTGGAACAACGAAACCAGAGAGTGCCACCGCTTTTGTCGATGCAAATGAGTTAACAAAGCCGGGCTGGCGGTTAGTTCGACATCATCTGGCCGCCCCCGAGCCTAAACCGGCGTCGGAACGTTCGCCGCTGGAGCACGCCGCGTTGACCGTTGTGGCAGCGCGGAACCTGGAGCCGTTGTACAGAACCTTATTCTGGCTGGCGGTGGTTTTGATTGTGCTGCCCTTGCTCTGCTGGTTGATCGCGGCTCTGCTGGGACGGCGATTCTGCGAGCGGGCGTTGAAACCGATTCGGCAGATGGCAGATGAAGTCCGCACAATTGACGTACAGGATACACGGGCACGACTGGAAGTGCAGCCGACACGGGATGAACTGGAAGAGTTGGGGGTGACCTTCAACGAATTGCTCGATCAGCTGTTTCAGGAATACGAACATCAGCGACGGTTTGCGGGAAACACAGCGCATCAGTTGCGAACTCCCTTAACGGTGATGCAGGGACAGGTAGATGTGGCTCTCAGACGACCAAGGAACGCAGCAGAATATCAGGAGACACTGACGACGGTCAGCCAGGCAACGACATCACTCAGTCAGACAGTGGAAGCTTTGCTCTTCCTGGCACGTCCGGCGGGGGATGAGCCGATCCCCGATTATCAACGGACCGATCTCAGCGACTGGTTGCCCGAGTCTCTGGAACACTGGCAGAACTCACCGCGGTGGACAGACATCAGTCTGGAAACGGAACCGCGTCTGGTTTGTGAAACCTCACCGACACTGTTGGCGCAGATCATGGAGATACTGATTTCCAATGCGCTGAAATACAGTGAGCTGGGAACACCGATAGAAATCCGGGCGCGGCGTGAAGGGGCGTCAGTAGTTCTGGAAGTCAGTGACCAAGGTATGGGGATTGCCGCGAAAGACCGGGAAGCGATTTTTGAACCGTTCTTTCGCACCCGCCAGGCACGGCAGCAGGCATCGCCGGGTACGGGGCTGGGACTGGCATTGGCCCGGCACATCGCGACGGCGCTGGAGGGGCGTCTGATTTGTGTCGCTGGTCCGGGAAGAGGAACGCGGTTTCAACTTTCGCTACCCGCTGAAGCCTGAGTCAAGAATGGGCTCAGGTTTTTCAAGCCCCCTGCTTCCTGTTACTCGGCCCTAATGAACATTGTTTCGCCTTCATTAAAAAGAACGCGAACGACCTCACTTTTCTTCATAAACTTTCGCTACGGTTGTTTTTTACGCTGCTCCCGACTAAAAGTAAAGATATCACCCCGCCAGTAAACACCCGCCAGCATCGCAGCTAATTTCTCTGGAATCAGTCCCGTTCACAAAGTACCGCAATGCACGCATTAAAGCAAAAACGCCCCAAGAGATCGATTCGCTTCCAGCTCCTGCTGGTGGTGAATGCCGTGCTGTCCATCTTTGTGGTGCTGTTCCTCATTTTTTCCTATCAGCGCGATCTGGCCGGAGGGCTGGAAGACAAACGCATCGCCCTCGAAGAAGAAGCGGCCACTTTGCTGCCCTCGATTTTGCAAATGCAGGACCAGGGGCGTGACAAAACCCAGCAGTATATCGAACAACTCTGCGGACAAATGCAGGAGATACACGCTCCCGTGCATCATATTGTCGTCACTTTTCAAAATGCTCGATCCCGGGTGCTTTCCGAACGCGACGCCTCTCCAGAATTACTTCAGGTTATCCAACAAGCAGCAAAATCGCCTGGACAGCCTGCAAGGTTTGGTGATTCCGAAATGGTCGTCGGAACGTATACACAAAGTGGTGTGACCGTCCATGTCTCTGAAACTCTGGAAAATCTTTACGGATCGGTATTCCGCGAAGTCTTGAATAATCTCAGCGGTTTTATCGTCCTGTCATTCATCACCGGCATCGTGATCAATCTTGCGTTGACCACAATTGTCACTCGGCCGTTACACCATCTGGTGCAGACAGTGCAAGAGATTGGACAAGGGCAGCTTGGTGCGCAATCAGAAACATTTCACTGTGCCGAACTTAATTATCTGACACACGAAATCAACGAGATGAGTACTTCTCTGGCTGCGGCAGAGAATATTCGCAAACTACAGATGGGCAAAGCCCGCAAGATACAGGAAAACCTCTTACCAAAACAAATTCGCATCCCAGGCCTTAAAGTGGCCTCGCTATTTCAGCCGGCGGACGAAGTGGGAGGCGACTATTACGATGTCCTCCTGTTAAGTGACGGCGCCTGGCTGTTCTGCATTGCAGACATTACAGGGCACGGCATTTCCGCAGCGATGAGTGCCGCGGTACTCAAAACCCTGTTAATCCAGGCAACCGAGCATACCTGCTCACCGGAGGAAATATTAAATTTCATTAACCGCCGGTTCACGGTCGTCAGCCCCGTGGGCGAATTTGTGTCCATGCAGCTCCTGCGAATCGTGCCTCAAACGCACCTGCTGGAATATGCGAGCGCTGGGCATGAGCCCGCCTGTTTTCTGTCGCCGACAGGAGAAGCATCAGACTCAGAAACCACGGGCCTGCTGCTGGGAATTGAGGAAGATGCCACATGGGGCAACATCACGCTCCCGTTATCGAAGGGACATCGCCTGCTGATGGTGACCGACGGCGTCAGCGAAACCCACAACCCCCAAGGTGAAATGTTCGGGCGCGCACGCCTGATCGCCTTGTTAAAAGAGTGCCAGCATTTAACAATCGAACAGACCACACTGCATCTGCAAGAAAGCCTGTCTCACTTCCGCAGCAGCAATCCCCAACAGGACGACGTCACAGTTCTATTGCTTGAAATGACCGACGATTGACAGGGATCTCAACCCCTCCAAAGCAATAAGGGCGGGTCTCTTTCAAGAAATCCCTGATCCGAATGGCACTGCCTGTTGTGGCGTAACAGTTTGCGTTCATACGATCGTCCTCCTTTGTTGATGATAATGGTACCTTGGTTGCTTCAGTAGAGCCAGC
>Ga0222668_1000529_pt1 | contig 23197 bp, 14 predicted proteins | sample AntAcemetagen728_FD_179823 | JGI IMG/M metagenome (GOLD analysis project Ga0222668, IMG submission 179823) | Saline water microbial communities from Ace Lake, Antarctica - #728 | ecosystem: Environmental > Aquatic > Non-marine Saline and Alkaline > Saline | place: Antarctica: Ace Lake... | reverse complement strand
TTTCGTGGGCTTGCTGTTTTTTCTGGCCATGTTGATTCCTGTCGTAATGGCAGTATTCTAGACTAACATACGACAGTGCGCAAATTCCGTGCCGAACAGTATTGGGCGGAGACTGGCAGTGCTCTCAACAGGCTGCTTGTCAGACAAAGCATAAATAAAAGAGCAAATCGACCTGAGAGCTGAGGGATGTAAGTATTCATGGCAGGCTTTCTTTTAAGACTATGTCCAACCAGAGATCTGTCTCCGATGCAACAGCAGTAAAGAACCGTCGTTTCGATGTACTATCGATACCACTTTTGACGGCTGACACTATTTTATTAGCATATTTAACAATCTATGATAAACGGGCTTGCCCCGACAGAAAAGAGTACTTACTGTAAATAAAAGACACTCGCTCTATAAATCCTGTTTGAACAGAAATGTGGAGTCGTTCTATGCGGTGGAAATTCGCCGGTTCTCTCTTTGGTTTGATCACGCTGTCCCATCTTTCGCTTTTCGCGCAAGGAGCGACGACCACCGTTGATTACAAAACACAAATCAAACCACTTCTTCAGGCACATTGCTTCGCCTGTCATGGCACTCTCAAACAGGAATCTGCTTTGCGGCTGGATGCCGGGGTTTTTATTCTCAAAGGGGGAGAAATTGGTCCGGCTGTCATCGCCGGTCATCCAAACGAAAGTCTGCTCTTTCAAGTCCTCACGGAGAATGCCGATTTCGAAATGCCTCCTGAAGGTCAGGGAAGTAAACTAAAACCGGACAAAATTGAGTTAATCAGACTCTGGATAGAACAGGGAGCTAAAATACCAGACGACGATCAGCCCGAAGCAGCCCCCTCTGAGCATTGGGCGTTTCAGCCAATCAAACGCCCTGCGCTCCCCACTACTAAAGCAAGACTGACCAATCCCATAGATACTTTCATCACCCACCGACAAGAACAGGCGGGGCTCATTCCTCAACCACAAACAGACAAATCTACGTTGCTCAGAAGAGTCTACCTCGACCTGATCGGTCTGCCCCCCACTCCCGAAGAACTACATGCCTTTTTGGATGATACAAAACCAGATGCTTACCAGAGAGTGGTAGACAATCTACTCAGTCGCCCGCAATACGGAGAGCGTTGGGGACGACACTGGATGGACGTCTGGCGATATAGCGACTGGTACGGCCGCCGCGGTGCTAAAGACATGACAAACAGCTATTCGCTTATTTGGCGCTGGCGTGATTGGATTATTCGTTCGTTAAACGAAGACAAAGGCTACGACCGCATGATCCTGGAGATGCTCGCCGCTGATGAAATCGCACCCAATGATCGTGACAATCTGGTAGCCACCGGTTTCATCGTACGGAATTTCTACCGTTGGAATTACCACACGTGGCTTAAAGATAACGTAGAACACACGGGCAAAGCCTTTTTAGGTCTGACGATGAATTGCTGTGAGTGTCACGATCATAAATATGATCCGATCAGCCAGAAAGAATATTTTTCTTTCCGGTCGTTTTTTGAACCAATTGATCTGAGGCATGATCGTGTTCCCGGCGAACCCGATCCGGGTATCTTTCCGGATTACAAGCTCAGTCTTCGCAATGGTCCGATTCGAACGGGGATGGTACGAATTTATGACAGAAAGCTTGATGCAAAAGCGAAATTCTACACAGGCGGTCTCGAACAGAATATTGTAAAGGAGAGACCTCCGATTGAAGCGGCAGTAATTCAGTTTCTGGGAGGAGAGCAGCTTCCGTTTCAAAGTATTGAACTGCCTGTCACCGTCTGGTACCCCGGGTTGAAGCCTTTTGTCATCGAGGAAGAAACCCAAAAACGCGAATCGACTTATCAGGCAGCGCTGAAAGATTGGGAGCAGCAGAAATCCCAATTAGAGGAAGACCTGAAACAGCGGGAAACATTGCTGGCAAATATACTTGTTGAAAGGGATACAAAGTCGAAATCAATCCCCAACCAAGCCCACAATCAACAACTGAGTCAGACCAACCACCAGGCGCTCCAGCTCAAAGCGAACAAGGGACGTCGCACACTTGCGCATGAGATGTCCGGCTGGAAATCCTTTGACACAGAAACACTGCTCCATTTTCAGCTCAGAATTCTGTCAGACAACCTGGTCAATTTTCAATTATCAAACGATTTATCGGGCGGCAGGACAAATCTGTATGTCGCATTTCATGCAGGTAAGATCATCACGTATGCACCGGGAACGACAACTACGGCTACAATAGGAACCTATAATACGGATACGGATAAGTTTCAGTTTCAAGTCACGATTCTATTGAAGCCAGACCAAGACATCGCCGAACTGACAATCACAGAAACAACAGAAAACAAACTCATTGTTGACCAGCAACTTATCGCACTAAATGGCTGGAACCCCGCGAATGTAACAAATCGTGGTATTTTTCTGGATGCACATTCTGGCAGCGTTGCTGAATTCGATGAGATTGTTTTTCTCAGTAAGGGTTTGCAGGAGCTACAACGTTTCGATTTTGAATTCCCCAGTTATCGCCAGGGAGAAGACGTTCCAGGAATTGAAAACTGGCAAGTCACACGTTTCAGCACCGGTACAGCGACTTCTCAAGTGGTATTAAACAAACCATTTTCAAAAGCAGAACAAAAGTGGCAACAACAGGTCACTGACGCAACACAGAACCGCGATCTGTCAAAATTAAAACGTGACTGCCTGCGGTTGAAACTGCAGGCAGCCCGTGAAGCAAAAATAGAATATGCGGCGCGCGTCCAGGCAGCGACAGCCCGCCACATCAACAAAACAACAAAATCTCAAATTCTAGAACGAGTCGCCAGTGCGGCCGAATGGCAATCGCAATTGAGTCTTGCTGAATCCAATTTGAAAACAGTTGAACTTGCTTTATTAGAAGCCAAGAGATTACCGCTAGCAAACAAGGAACGCCCAAAAAAAATAGAGACAGCCCAAAAACAGATCTCTCAAGCTCAAACTGAGCTAAAATCCGCAAGCAAACCAAGAGACAAATCATCGACTACATACACTGACCTGAGCCGGATCTTCCCCATGCAGAGCACGGGAAAACGGACCGCGCTTGCCCGGTGGATCGCTCATCGCGACAATCCTTTGACAGCGCGCGTCGCGGTAAACCATATCTGGATGAGACACTTTGGGCAGCCCATCGTAAAGTCTATTTATAATTTTGGTCGTAGTGGCGCCCCGCCTACACATCCGGATTTGATCAACTGGCTGGCAGCAGAATTCATGGACCATGAATGGGGCATGAAACATCTTCATCGCTTGATTTTACTGAGTGAGACATATCAACGTAGCTCAAAGGGTATTGCTCCTCAACATCGTAATCTCACCAAGGATCGTGACAATCTTCTACTGTGGAAATTCCCCACCAATCGCATGGAAGCAGAAGTTATCCGTGACAGTATTTTCTACGCTGCCCAGGATCTCGACTTGAAAATGTATGGGCAGGAACTCGAGCAGAACCTGGGGCTGACCACCAATCGACGGAGTCTTTACTATTCCCATCATGGCGAAACAAAAATGGAGTTTCTGGAACTGTTTGATGGCGCCAGCGCAACCGATTGTTATCGGCGCAAGTCCAGTATCATGCCTCAGCAAGCGCTGGCGTTAACGAATAGTGAACTTTCAATTCGAAAAAGCCGAATGATTGCAACACAACTTTGGTCTCAACTTGCTCCGAAAGACAACAATTCCCCGATTCAAGCCAATAATACTCAGGCATTCGTTCAACGTGCGTTTGAACTGATTTTGTCTCGTCCTGCCACTCACAAAGAGCAATCAGCGGCGATTACCTTTATCAGACGACAATCGCAGCTATTTTCAAAGTCAATCACCAAACCCACGCCAAAACCGAACCAACAGACAACCAGAGATTACAGCCAGCCTGCACCTCAACCAACAGCACGTGCTCGTGAAAGTTTCGTTCAAGCCTTATTCAGCCATAATGATTTTGTCACTATCCGTTAGAATCGTATGAGGTCATTTGCTTCCAGGATAGCAGGATTGAATTTATGAATCAGCATTTATCAGCGACAACACCTCAGTGTAACCGAATACATCGTCGTAGTTTTTTAGCAGATCTTGGTTTCGGCGCCACAGGCATGGCGTTAAGTACGCTACTGGGACAAGATAAGCCTGTGCAAGCTGCAACCGTTAATGGCCCCCACTTCACGCCAAAAGCGAAGTCGGTGATCTGGGTCTTTCTTTCCGGCGGTTACAGTCAAATGGAAACGTTTGATCCCAAACCCGAATTAAACAAGTACGGCGGAAAAACTTTTTCTGATACGGTTTATCCTAATCCTTTTCAAGATCCGCGATATCAGGAACGGGCACGCTCTGTTGTGCAAGTGAAGCGTGAACATTCTAAAATCATGCCGATGCAAATCGGATTCAAAAAACAGGGAGAGTCCGGCATTGAAATTACTGACTGGTGGCCGCATTTGGCAACCTGCGTCGATGACATTTCTTTTGTGCGATCCATGTACACCACCGATAACGATCATGCTGCAGAATACCAGATTCATCACGGAAGGCACAAACTAGATCAGAAACAACCGGTGATTGGTTCCTGGCTCAGTTATGGTTTAGGAAGTCTCAATAAAAACCTGCCCGAATATGTCTTTCTTGGTTCTTACACTGATACGCGAGTGAAAGAAAACTTCAACCCGGATTATCTCGGTCCCAAGTATATGGGAGTCGAACTGTCGTTGGACCCGAAAAACCCGCTCCCCTTCGGCACCAGACCTGAAACCGTACTGAAAAATGAACAAGCCAACCAATACGCATTCATCAATGAACTCAATCAACTCTCTGCTTTGGAGTACCCCAGCGATGAGAAATTGCGTGCCCGGATTAATTCCTATGAGCTGGCATTCCGTATGCAAACATCGGTTCCAGAAGTTCTCGATCTGACAGATGAAACCAAAGAATCTCAGAGCCTGTATGGTATCGACGACAAAGAAACCGCCATTTATGGGCGTCGACTGTTGGCAGCCCGTCGACTGGCAGAGCGAGGTGTCCGTTTTACTCAAGTCTATTTAAGTGGATACGGAGAGTGGGACTCTCATCAGAAACTAAAAGAAAATCACGCGCGTTCCTGCAAACGCGTCGACAAACCGATTGCCGGTCTCCTGAAAGATTTAAAACGTCGTGGAATGTGGGACGACACGGTCGTTGTCTTCTGTACGGAGTTTGGACGAACGCCGGCGGTTGAAAATCGCGGAAATGCCAAAATGCCCAGCGGCCGTGACCACCATCCGCATGGTTTTACGGTCTGGTTTGCTGGTGCTGGAATCAAACAGGGACACGTCCACGGGGCAACCGATGAACTCGGCTTCCATGCCGTCGAGTCACCTCACTACGTAACGGACATCCATGCGACGCTCTATCATTTACTGGGGCTGGATCATCATCAGCTGGATATTCCCGGTCGAAAACGTCTGGAAATCGACTATGGGAAGCCGATTCTGGATATCATGACATAATCGGTTTTATGAACCGTTTCCTGTACAATCTGATTTTGTGAACTGATCGATCACGTTGCGTGAGATTCGCGAGACATTGTCATCTACCAGCATGGACGTAATCCAGCAGATCGATCCAACGGAGAAGACTTCTCCCCCAGACCCGGTTTTAAAATGCACCATGTCCGCGCCCCCCTGATCGGGATTAATCCCCTGCGCCAGCAAATGAACTTCAGGAGGCGAACTGGGAGAGATCTTGTCGGTCTCGTGTCCGGAAGCCCCGCCAGGAATCCGCATGTGCTGACTTTCCGTTCCAAACAGCTCCTGTTGTTTTAAGTTTGTTCCCTCAAAACACCAGTGTTGATCATCGACAACTTTGTAAGGCGCACCAGTCATGATACCGGCAAAAGAAAAGGCCACTCCCAGCAAATTTGCCTCGGACTCCTGACGCGCGTGATAACGGCTTTCAAAGGTCGACTCCGATTCCGGTATCGGCGGATCCATCGCCACCCCACACCATTTGGTGCAATCCGTGTTGTGATAGATCACCCGATGATCGTCCAGAAATTCCACTTCACAGTTCAAGCCATTGCCTCCCAGATAGATCAACCGACCGCCTGATTCAAACACCCAGGCTTTCAGCTGGTCATACATTTGCTTTGACCAATATTCCGGATGCGAGCTCAAGATTAAGACTTTGTATTCATCTAATGGAAGCTGTCCGAAATGGAATTGGGTTTCGCTGTAATAATCGTAGTCCAGTCCCTGCTCTTCCATCCAACCGAGCAAACGCCACTCCGAATGCAGCATCCCACAGCCCATGCGACTGTAAATGGGATCACGGAGTTGTTCTTCTAGATCGATATGTAAATAAGGTTGAGGTCGCTCCAGAGACAAAGGTGGATAGTTTTCAACGTAATATGCCCCAAATGAAGGTTTCAGATAACGCCTCAGTTCCTGACGACTATTGACAACCGGTGTCGGCGGCAGGCCTTCTGGATTGAGATAATTACTACGTCCGCCGAAATTGTTGTATGCATTCCAAGTGAGATCACTGGCAAGTATTGCTACATCCGACTGGGGTCTTTTCGGTGAGACGACCCAGGGATAGGTAAAAACATCCCCTGATTTATTACTCAGATGAAACATGTACAACCCGGATTGATCCGGCGCAGCGACAGTCTGTTTCTGAGTCACCGTTTTATAACCGACATTGTTCCAGTCGACGCCATTCTGTGTGTAATCGCCGTCCGGTGTGATCTGCAAATTCGCCAGCGGCGCATGATCGTCAAACGTACCAATCCGGCGGATATACTCTTTTTCTTTCCCGTAGCGCCACAGTTCCAGACTATACTCGGAAGTCGAATGCACGCGAAATTCCGATGATTCGCCTGCGCTCACACAGCGTGGCCAGGCAAAACCATACAATTTTTTCGACAGCAATCGAAACTGATAAACCTGATCATTTTCGATCTGAAGCTGAACACGCTTGGAACAATAATCCCGATGTTGCAGAATCACTTCATATGTTCCGAGAGGAAGATCTGCAATTACAGCACCTGATGCGGTAGAACGCGTACTGAATAATTGACCGTCTGCTTGAAACTCGACTGCAACATCATAGAGCGCGCAATAATTTTCATCGCTGACATATCCAATTAACATAAGGTCGATTCCAGTAACGGGAGAGTGGTTGTGGTATAAAACAGCGTGAGCAAATAACGGTCGGAGGAATAAGAAAGATCATTAAGAAGGATGATTCACATATTTTTTCGCAATTTTGACGGCCAAACCGCCTCCTTCATAGTAACCCATCGAGATTTCCGCCACGTGAGTCAGCAGGTCGTAAGCCCGCCAGCGATTCCAACTATATTCCGCTTCCATCCAGAGAACCATCTGGGCGAAGGCTTCGGCTGTCGCACGCTCCATCGGAGTCCCACTCGCCACGGTGATAAGTTCCTCAGGCGATTCAATACGCGGCCCTGCAATGGTTTCCTCTTTCATCAGATCAATGGTTAACGTTGTTTGCGATGCCATCTCTAATCCAGTGGCAGACAGTTCTCCCTGCCCCATTGCGGCATGGGCATCTCCGAGATAAAGAAAGGCGCCCTTCACGAACACGGGAAGGTAGAGAGTGTTTCCTACGGTGACTTCTCTGATGTCCATATTGCCTCCATAAGGGCCTGCCGGCATCGTGCTGGGCATTCCATAAGCGGGAGTTGTACCAATACATCCCAGCATCGGCACATAGGGAATTTTGATTTCATCACTCCAATGAACGAATCCGTCCTGAATCAGACAAACATGGGCCCCATCGGGAACATCAGTCCCCAACCATTGGCACAGTTGCTTCGGACTACCCGTGTAAGTCGCACATTGCCCATCACGGGACTCAATCGCTTCGATTTGAATCGCCAGTGTATCGCCGGGCTCAGCCTGCTCAACATAGATAGGTCCCGTCACAGGATTACTAAACGGTACTTCTGCTTTATCTCTCCGATCGCCGGCTTTACGAATCTGCCCGGAAAGTGCGTCTTCCGTTTCCACCTGAAGCGTTTCGCCGGACGTAATCCTGATTTGGGGTTCCTGCAGACGATTGAATTCATAATTAAACGGACCGAGTGAAAGCTGTTTCATGTCTGAGATCCTCACTTGAACTATTTCAATCTGTTGATTTCTTCACAACTGATGCGGATTGATCATGTTCTCAATCCAGTTGGGATTTCAGCCATTTCAGCAGAATCTCTTCCGCACTTGTAGTTTGAGCAGGTTGACGATCGACAAGAGTCAGATCCTGGCCACGGACCAGTTTTCTGGTGAGATTATCTAACGCAGGTTCCGGATTATCGGCATCAAAGACGGCAGGATGAAACACGACGCAATCCCAGCCTCCTGTTCCAAAATTAAGCGAGTAGTTCATTGTCCAGATATAACTGTGAATAAATTCATCCTGCGAATTGGCTTTGGCTGTTCGGGGAATCGCAAGTAAAACCAGATCTGGTTTTTGAGACCGAACTAATGCTTTCGCATCGGCTTCGATTTGCCGGCGTGACTTGCCTTGCGTCTGCCAGGTTATGACTTTTAATTGTGATTCAGGAGCGATTTTTTTCATGGCGGTTTGAATCATTTGATCTAAAGGAGACATCGCGATGATCTTGATTGGCTGATTCATTTTTAAGAGCGACTTCGTACGTGGCATCGCCGGCTCAGGTGGTTCTACCTCTGCCAGAGATACAGCCTTACCGGCGATAGATTCCGCAATTAGCTCTGCCATTTTCTTATGACCGGCCATATTAGGATGAATTTCATCGCTCATCATTAATCGCCACGCCAATGCATCCTGATCCCGCAATGCATTGAGTATTTTGTTATTGTCGCAAACGGGCACCTGCATTTCCCTGCCAACTTCTCTGACCACCTCGCAATACTTAGCCAGTTTTTCTATAGGCCGACCTTGAGTCGTGATCACAGCATTCGGCGTACAGAGCAGCACCTCTGCCCCGATACTGCGGCATTGCTTGATAATCTTGTGCAGATTCTCTCTGTATTGTTTCAGCGGTACACGAGTCATATCATTCAACCCGAACATAACCGTTACCAGATCAGGCTGCTGTTTCAGCACATCCCGATCGATTCGCGATAACGCATTCACCGTCGTATGGCCACTGATGCCGGCGTTGACCATTGTCAGATCTGCTCCTGGAACTGCTTTCTTTAATGCAATTCCTAACATGTCCGTATAAGCGCGGCGGCTGCCTGTATGATAGTAAACCCCGGTCACGCTGTCCCCAAAACAAACTATTTTCGTAGGTTTTCCGGTGCACAGTTTTTCAACCGTTTTAGGGAGTCCCGACTGCAGAGTCGTACTTTTGTCCTCTTTTTCAAACCAGTCTTTGGGAATGTCAAGCGTCCAGACCTCACTGCTAAGCGGTTGGGCATGTCCACCGGCGAGCCAGATTTTGTCCTTAAACACAAACGCCGAATGCTCGTGGCGTTCTTTCCAGACGATATCCGATTTCAGTTGTTGCCAATTCTTGCCGTCTTGTGAATACCAGGCATCATTTTTATTTTTCGCTGGATTGTTCGACCAGCCGCCAATCACCCAGATTCGGTTTCGATATACCACCGATGAAAACCACAAACGTTCGTGCCAGGGAGCATTGGCTGTTTCCTGCTTCCAGTGTATTCCATCTTCAGAACTCCAGACATCATTGGTCGCATGATATTCTGGTGTATAATTACCACCACCGAAAACATAAATTTTTCCATTCAACACGGCGGCCTGATGATAAGCCCGAGGAGACCAACCGGCATTTGCTGTCGCCAGCTTCCAGTCTTTCCCATCAGAAGAATACCAGACATCATTCTTCAGGCTTTTTTTATCACCAAAGTAATAGTTTTCGCTCCCTCCCAACAACCACATTTTCCCCTTGAATTCAACAAGAGCCGCCGCCAGACGAGGAGTCCAGCCAGCCTGTTTTGTGACTAGGTCCCAGTGTTTTCCATCAACTGAAGACCTGACCTGATTTCCAGCGGAATGTCCTTTCAGCCTTCCATTATACCAGCCTCCCATCAGCCACATTTTGTCACCAAAGGCGAGGGACATCGGCAAGTCGCTATGAATCCAGGGCGCCTGTTTCGTCACAAGGTTCCAGGTTTTACCATCCGATGAATTCCAGACATCGCGCGGCGGTGCTTCATAGGAATTAAACCAGCCACCAAAAATCCACAATCGATCCCTAAAGACCAGTTCGCCTTGCGAATCTCGTGGTTGCCAAGCGGCCTTCTCTGTGACTTGAACCCAGTTCAGTTTCTTCTCTTCCGCGAATAGAGAAGAAGTAGCCATCAAAAGGAATATCGTGACCAGAAAGGACTGTCGAATCATGTTGGCTCCACGTACTGAAACTCTGGGATGAATGAAACTTGCGAGGCACAAAGATAAACAGGCAATGTATCTTCTACGATACCTATTTTTTTCGCAAAGTTGCAAGAGTCTGCAACCATCAAGAGGTGACATCTATGATAAAAAGGGATTTCTCAAGCTGAGGTTGAGATCCCAATTTGAACCATTTCCTGTCCAGTCGGCGCGGAGATTGAGCTGAAAATTGACTTTCTGCTATGTCGTATCCGACGTATAAAGAGCTTCTGCAGACTTAAAATTGATGTCCGGGTTGAGGCCCTTCTTTAGTCAGAGTCAAGATTTCAGGACCTTCTTCAGTCATGAGAATGGTATGCTCAAACTGGGCGGACAATTTATTATCTTTGGTACGAACAGTCCAGCCATCAGCACGGTCTTCTACCGTTTTCCATGTGCCGGTATTTAACATCGGTTCAATCGTAAAACACATGCCTGGCAGGAGCAAATCACGCTCTGAGCCAGAAACCGGATAATGCGGGATCCCAGGTTCGGTATGAAACTCCCGACCGATACCATGCCCCTGGTACTGACGTACTACGCCGTAACCTAATTCAGTAGCATAGTTGTAAATCACCTCACCAATTTCGATGACACTGGAACCGGGGTGAAGTGCATTGATCGCCAGAAACAGGGAATCAAAAGTCACTTGCACCAGTTTGCGTGCTTCGTCGGAAACCGATCCCACTAAAAACGTCTCGGATTGGTCTCCAAACCAGCCGTCGACAATACTGGTTATATCGACATTTACGATGTCCCCTTCTTTAAGAACGGTATCATCAGGTATGCCGTGACAAACAACTTCATTGATGCTGATACAACAACTTTTGGGAAATCCCATATACCCTAAGGTTGCCGGTACGTGACCATGGGAAATAGTATATTCGTGCACAATTTGATTGATTGCATCGGTCGTGATACCCGGTTTGACAAATGGCCGTAAATGGTCCATTAATTCCGCGTTAAACTGGGACGCGATTCTCAACCGTTCACACTCGTACTGTTTGTAGATAATTGGATCTTCTGACAAAATAACTGCCTCTATCGTTTTCAGTGCTTAACTGAGAATAACATATTAGAACGAACTAAGAATCATATGTTTCTATAATCAGAAATGATAGACCGTTATAATTCTTATAAATTGTGGTCGATTAAAAACTCAGTGTGTTCATAATCAATTCATACTGATACATAGAATAAACAACTTTAAAAAGAATTCCTATGGTCGGAAAGCATTCTAAAGTAAAGAAAAACAAGCCTCTGCTGGGAAATCATCAGAAGTGCTGGATCTGGGGCAGGAATGCAGTCAGGGAAACCTTATCGGCAGGTTTCTGGCCGATGTGGGAATTGCATTTATCAGAACGATTAAAAGCAGACGAGAAGTCGCAGGCGGAAGAGTTGGCAAATCAATTATCGATACCAGTTTATTTCAGTTCCGATAGTGATCTGACTCAAAAATGCCGCGCCAGCGATCACCAGGGAATGATTGCAAAAATGGCACCATTTCCCTATTGCGCGGCGGAAGAAATCATTCAGAAAGGAACGACATCGTCGCTATACCTGATACTGGATCGTATTCAAGATCCTTATAATTTCGGTGCAATCATTCGGTCTGCTGAAATTCTGGGTGCGAATGGAATTTTCACAGGAACGAATGAACAATGTGAAGTCACGAGCCTCGTCTGCCGCACATCGGCTGGTGCAGTGAATCGCATTCCGATTGCTGAAGTCCCCAATCTTATGCAATTATGTCATGACCTGAAAAAAGCAGATATTTTTGTCTTAGGGACTGCGATGCACGCACCAGAGATTCTCTCGAATTATGACTTCCAGCAAGCAACTACCATCATTGTGGGAAATGAAGGCTCAGGAATCAGTCCAGAACTGCTTGAAGAATGTTCGCACTTGGTTCGAATTCCACAACAAGGGAAAACGGAATCGCTCAACGTTGCGATTTCAGCAGGAATCCTGCTTTACGAGGCCAATCGACAACGCAACTTCAGTTAAGGGGCATCTCCCAAGCGACATGCCCCTTAAACTTAACTTGCAGTTGTCGTCGAATTAGTTGTCCCTTCTTCTTCAATCGCCGGTTTTGAACCTTGCAACCACTCACTCATTTTCTGAATGATGACATACATTACGGGAACCATAAACACACCAAAGAACGTCGCAGCAGTCAGACCTGCGACCACCGCTGTTCCCAATGCCTGCCGACTTGCAGCTCCTGCACCTGACGCAATTGCCAAGGGAACCGCCCCCAAAATCGCACTGAATGCCGTCATTAGAATTGGACGAAACCGGAGATTACAAGCTTCGATGGCTGCATCAGGAATTGACTTCCCTGCTTCTCGTTGAATCTTTGCGAATTCAACAATCAGAATCGCATTTTTACTTGCCAAAGCAATCAGTAAAACAAAACCTACTTGGGTATAGATGTTATTATCCAGCCCTCGTAGCATTGTGGCAAAGATCGCGCCGAAAATCCCTAATGGAACCGATAGAATAACCGAAAGAGGAATCGTCCAACTCTCATATTGAGCACATAAAAACAGGTACACGAACACCAATGCCATCGCAAAAATGAACGGAGCCATATTACCGGCTTCGATTTGCTGATAGGCAATCCCCGTCCATTCATATCCGAAGCTTTCCGGCAAGACTTCATTCGAAAGTTGTTCCATTCGAGTAATCGCTTGCCCGGAACTGTATCCAGGAGCCGGATTACCGGTAATCGCTGCTGTGGGATATAAATTGTAATGATCGACTTCTTGAGGACCGGCAGAATTATTCACTTTGATTAATGTATGCAGCGGTACCATGCTCCCCCGACGGTCGCGCACTTTTAGACGCGTAATATCTTCGACTTTGCTTCGATAATCTTCATCGGCCTGAACCATTACCTTGAATACGCGGTTGAAGATATTGAAATCATTTACATAGGTGGACCCTAACTCCGCCTGTAACGTATCAAAGATGGAATCAAGGGGAACTCCCATTTTGATCGCTTTCTCTCGATCAATATCCAAATAGATTTGTGGTACCGTTGCACTAAAACTAGTATTTAATCCCGAGAGAAGTGGATCAGAATTTCCTCGATCCATTAAATCGGTTACAGCCATCTGCAATACATCAGAGCCGGAAGAACCACGATCCTGTATCTGTATCTGAAATCCCCCTGCATTTCCCAGTCCTTGAATTGCCGGAGGAATAAAGGGAAATGAGATCGATTCCTGGATTTGAGACAAAGCAACATGTAAGCGTCGCACTAATGCAAATACATGTAAATCAGGTGCTTGCCGTTTATCCCAATTTTCCAGTGCAATGATCGTTGTTGAGTAATTAGAAGCATTCGAATTATTCAAAATCGAAAAGCCTCCCATTGTGATCACATGAGTTGCAGAAGGTAGATCAGCGGCTATTTTGTTGATCCGATTCTGGACTGCCCGGGTTCGATTTAAAGCAGCTCCGTCAGGTAACTGGGTATTGATGAAAATATAACCTTGATCTTCATTCGGTAAAAAGCCTCCGGGAACCGACATGAAGCCTACGCCCGTTGCAGCAAAAATCACAATCAGCGGAACGAGCATAATAAAAGCACGTCTGACAAATGTCTTAACTAACTTGATATAAACATTCAGAGAATGATCAAAACACCAGTTAAAAGCCCGAAAGAAAGGACCACGTTTTGCATGTGTCGGTCGTAGCATGATACCACACATTGCAGGACTGAGTGTTAAAGCACATACCGAAGAAAACAGAGTCGCGATTGAAATCGTTAATGCAAACTGACGATACAATCGTCCGGTGATTCCCGGCAGTACCATTGTCGGTACAAACACCGCTAATAGCACCAGGGTTGTTGCAACCACGGGACCTGTAATCTCCAGCATCGCCAGTTCAGTGGCTTTCTTGGGAGAACATTTTTTAGTGTCCAGGATGCGCGTCACGTTTTCGACAACGACAATGGCATCATCCACCACAATTCCGATGACCAGAACAATTCCAAATAATGACAGAGTATTTATCGTATAACCCATCGCCAACATGACTGCCATCGTTCCCAGCAACGAAACGGGAATGGTGACCGCGGGAATCAGAGTGGCTCTGAAATCCTGTAGAAACACAAAAATCGTGACAAAAACTAATCCCAGCGCGATGAATAATGTACTAATGACTTCATCAATAGAAGCCGTTACAAATTCGGTTGAGTCGTACGGGATAGAATATTCCAGACCTTTAGGAAAATCTTTCGACAGACGATCCAGCAGTTTTCGTGACTGTTCTGCCACATCCAGAGCATTCGCTCCCGGCAACTGATAAACGGCAATCAACGCGGCCGGCTTACTGTCTAACTGAGAATATCCATTATAACTCTGTGCTCCCAACTCCACTCGGGCCACATCTTTGATTTGTGTGATCTGCCCATCCTCACCAGTCTTGATAATAATATTGGCGAACTCTTTCGGATCTGATAATCGTCCCAGAGTCGTCACTGTCAACTGGAAGTCCTGATTTTGAGGATTGGGTTCCTGTCCGATCTGTCCTGCAGCCACTTGCACATTCTGCTGGCGTAGTGCATTGACGACATCAGTGGTGGTGATATTTCGAGTATCGAGTTGGTTCGGATTCATCCAGATCCGCATCCCAAAGTCCAAGGCATTCACCACAGAGACATCACTCACTCCATTAATACGCTTTAACTCATCGTTTATATTGATGGAAGCATAGTTGCTTAAATAGAGTCCGTCGAATGTCTCATCTGGTGAATTCAGCGCGATCACAAGAGTCATGTTGGTCGATTTTTTCTGAGTGGTCACACCTTCCCGCTTCACATCCTCGGGTAAGGATGGATTCGCAATCGCCACCCGGTTCTGAACCAGCACGTTTGCCATGTCCAGATCAGTACCGACATCAAACGTTACCGTTAATGTCATATTTCCATCACTGGTGCTGCTGGATGACATATAAAGCATGTCTTCCACACCATTGACTTGTTCCTCAATGGGAGTCGCGACAGTATCCGCGACCACTTGCGCATCGGCCCCGCGATACGTCGCAGTCACAGCGACTGTTGGCGGCGTAATATCAGGGAATAATTCTACCGGTAACAACGGAAGTGCGATTGCACCAACTATGGCAATCACAATAGAAATCACACTGGCGAAAATAGGATGATAGATAAAAAACCGGGAAAACATCGTTATCCGTTTCGTTTAGAAGTATCAGGAAAGCGTTGATTACAAGAAAATAAGAAACGCTTGATTCAATTGTCCGCCTGCTTTGAGGAGGATCCCGGTTTTGCCTCTTTGGGACTGGGCTTCTTGTTTGACTGCTTCTGAGTTGCCGCTTCTGCAGGAGGTTTGTTATCAATCATCACCGGTCGTCCAGGACGGGCACGCTGAATACCTTCATAAATGTATTTCTCGCCTGGCTTGATACCCTTCAAAACCACTCGCATATTGTCTTCCAACTGGCCCATCTCAATCTGTCGTTTTTCAACAATGTTGTCTTTTCCAACGATAAGCAGATATTTTCCCGCCAGATCTGTCCCGATCGCGACGTCGTAAACTAATACTGCCCCTGGAATCGGATCTCCGGGAACACGAACACGAACATAGACACCGGGATAAAGCAGCCCTTGTTTATTCTCTAAAACTGCCCGCAATTGAACCGTTCCCGTCCCCGCGTCAACCTTATTGCTCACGAAATCGAGTGTGCCTTGATGCGGATACCCCTCTTCGTCTGACAAACCCACATAGACTTTAAGGGGGTTCGGCCCGCCTGGTGTCCTCTTCTTTTTTAAAGCGGCCAAGAGTAAACGCTCGCTGGCATCAAAATAAACATAGATCGGATCCATTGTCACAATGGTTGTCAGCAAAGTATTCTCGCTTGAACCAACAAGGTTGCCAGCATCAACCAGCGTACGACCAATGACTCCAGTAATGGGAGCACTGATCCTGGTATAATTTAAATTGATTGTCGCCTGTTCGATTTCTGCGTTCGATGCCATAACACCGGCCTTGGCTTTATCGCGTGCGGCAGTCGCATCATTCACATCTTGTGGTGTCACAGCTTGTTTTTTTAACAGAATTAAGTTTCGATCCAGAGTCGCTTGTGCATCAATCAACTCTGCTTTACTGGCAGCCAGTGCTGCATTGGCTTTATCTAGAGTTGCCTGATATTGATTGCGTTGAATCTCAAATAATAACTGCCCTTTCTTCACTGTATCCGAAGGTTTAAAGTCGACATTTTCCAGAATCCCATCAACGCGTGCTCGAATATCAACTGAAGCCACTGAGACTAATGTCCCGGTGAAATCCTGATTGAACACAACAGTCTTTTGAAGAGGCGCTGCGACGGTAACTTTAGGCGGTTTCATTGGAGCCGGAGGAGGTGGTGCATTACAACCAATGATGACCATGAAAGGACACAGCAAGCCAAGACTTTTCAAATAAAGTAATCTTGTGGGCAATTCGTTCACAGTACTCCCTTTAATATCATATAAGACAGATTTGTCTTAAAGAATCGATGAAACTTAACAGGCGCCAATTCACTTTGATTGTATCAACAGGCATACTACAAATAAAAACGCTTGAATTGCAATTCTCATTTCCTGGAAAAAGAGATTGGATCGAAAGATGCATAAGTCCTCGCTCTTACCTGCTACATGGAATGTGCCGACCGAGTTCGTTGATCGTCTGGGGAAACAGGTAGGCCGTCAACGGACAATGGTAGCAGAAGGACACCTACTTATTATTCTGCACGCGCCTCCCAACCCCGAAGATATGTATCGCAAAGGTCGTTTTTTCTGGAGACAACCTGATGCCATCTGGCACGATTCGGAATTCAAAGGCGGACCAGACGCATTGAATCGACACCTTGATGAGTATCAACAGCTCCTGGAAGACTTTGACGAAAAAGTAGACCAGGCAACTAATTCTCTCGAATATCTGGAGGTCTTAAATCACCTGGGACCGGTTTATCGCACATTGTGTCACACAACCCAGGCACTTCAAATCGCACGCGAAGCCATTCCTAAAGACAAACTTCTCATTGATTACCGCGATAATGCTTATCGGCTGGAACGGACCGCAGAACTGCTGATCGAAGATGCAAAAAACGCATTGGAATTTATTGTCGCGAAACAAGCAGAAGAACAGGCTCAAGCTTCCGCCCGTATTGAGTTATCTTCACATCGATTAAATTTGCTAATTGCCTACTTCTTCCCAATTGCCACATTAAGCACCATTTTCGGCTCTAATTTTCGTCACGGATTTGAACAGTATATGATGCCCTATCCCTTCGTTTTCATGGTGGGAACCGGACTGGCATTGGGATTTGTAATCCATCTGTTTTTGAAGCGAGGCACTGTGAGAAAATAATGATCAGTCGTCGTTGCTCATTTGGCTCTTCATCCACCCCACTTTGAATCCGCACAACGTTTTCAGCATTTGTTCTCGCAGTATCGGAGTCTGGCTCATCACGGGTAAAAAACGGTCTCGGCCCCAACCTTTGATCACGCCATCAGATTGAAAAAACGGGGTCAACCAACGTGTCATCTGTTGATAAAAGCGAATTTTCCGCTTCCGCAGAGACTCATAAACTAAACAAGCGGCGTGAAAATCAGTTTCCTGTTTCAGACACTTTGAAAATGCCCACACATCCTCCAAAGCAAGATTGGCTCCCTGCCCCAGGTGCGGGCTGGTAGGATGAGCTGCATCTCCCAGAAAAATGATACGATCTGACCACCAGGATTTCATCGAAACGCTACGGTATGTTGTAAACGTCAACTCTTCGAACGAACTAAGACGGGTTACCAATTCCTCTGATTGTGGACAAAGTCGCAAAACCTCATTTTTCCAGACGTCAATTCCCTGTTGTTGATATTTTGCAAACTGCGATGCTGTCAAACCCCAGAAGAAACTGCACTCCTCATTGCCAATTGGCAAGAGTCCTGCCAGTTTTTTGGTCCCTTCCACCACTTGAAACAACCTGTCCTTGATGGCAGAACAAGCACCAGTTGCCCAGAGAGCCCCATATTGGTATTCAACAGTTTGATGTGCAATTCCGGAAGCACTCCGTAAACCGGATCGCGCTCCGTCTGTGGCAATAATGAAATCAAAAGACTCTGTCTGCTCCTTAGATTGCAGTTCCAGCGAAACCCCTGCATTCGAATTATGGTAATCCACAATGTGAGCATTTTCTTGAATCATCGCCCCAACCTGTTTCGCCAACGACAGTAACGAACTGAATAAGCGGCCGCGATGTACGCCCAAACCGTATAGATCTGTCTTCAGACGTTGATATTCCAAGTGAATTAATCGTTTTCCCGAATGCTTGCGTGCCTCAATATAATTCAATCGTGCAGACTGCCGATAAATGTCTTCATAAACCCCAAGCGATTTTAGAACCGATTGACCAATTGGCTGAATTATAATCCCCGCACCGACGGGACCACAGTGCTGTGCCTGTTCGAAAATAGTGACTTCGTGTCCCTGACGAGAAAGCAGAATCCCTGCTGCGGTTCCCGCGATACCACATCCCACGATAGCAATTTTCATATACATTAACTCGATCAAAGCTGGTTAATAACAGTCGCCGATTTGCAGAAAACAGAATTCACTTCATAGCGAATTGTCGGCTTTCTGAGAAGATAGAATCCAATTTCTTAGTAAGACTTTCTTTTCCATCAAGCATTGCCTATGTTAATTATTACTGTGCTGATCTGCGAAATCCTGTGCTCATTTGCAACAATACATACCAGGAGCTTCAACTATGAGAATTGCCACGGGCGGCGTGCTACACGAAACAAGCACTTATTCTTCTCTTCCTACGACGATGGATGACTTTATCAATGACCGTGGCTTATTTCGTGACCAGGAAATCATGGAAACATTCCCGGGAGCCAATGTCTGTATCGGTGGATTTATTGATGGCGCCAAAAAACATGGTTTTGAGTTAATTCCCCTGTTATGGACGTTTGCATTTCCGAGCGGGTTGATCGAGCGGAAAACATACGATGCGTTACTGGAAGAATTCCTGCAACGACTCAAAGCGGCAGAAGCAGCAGGCGGCCCTGTAGATGGAGTGCTATTGGATTTGCACGGTGCTATGGTAATTGATGGCATTGAAGACGGCGACGGGCATTTCATTTCCAAAGTTCGAGAATATATTGGCCCCGATCGACCGATTCTGGTTACCCCGGACATGCATGCCAATCACAGTCCACTTCGTGTAGAACAAGCGACTGCGATTTTAGGATACGATACCTATCCACATATTGACATGAATGAACGGGGGCAGGAAGCAGCCGACCTGATTGTTCGTATTCTTCAAGACGAAGTGAAACCAGTCATGTCTCTGTATCAGATTCCTTTATTTTGGAGTACTGCTTGTCAGGTCACAGCTCATCAACCAATGAAAGAGGTGATGGACTATGCGCATGAAATCGAATCACGACCCGGAATTTTAAGCGTAACCGTTTCTACTGGATTTCCCTGGGCGGACATCACTGATGTCGGTCCTTCTATTATTGTTGTTGCCGATGATGACCAGGCTCTGGCAGATAAAACAGCCGATGAATTTGGTTCCTGGATCTGGGAGCGGCGGCGCCGTTGGTACAAGCTTCCGTTCTCTGTCAAAGATGCGATCAAACAAGGGCAGGAAATCGGTAAGTACCCCATCATTCTTGCCGATCATGCAGACAATACGGGGGGCGGTACAGCCGGTGACTCCACAGAGATTCTGCAAACGTTTCTCGATCAAAAACTAGACAAAGCGTTGATATTATATATTGTCGACCCCGAAGTCGTTGCCCTGGCCCAAAAAGCAGGCGTCGGTGGCATCATTGAAACGGAAGTGGGTGGCAAGTCCCATCCGATTCAAGGCCCGCCGGTCAAAATGAAGGCGGAAGTAAAAGCACTTTCTGAAGGGAAATTCAAATATGACGGACCTATGTACGCTGGACTTACTGGTAACATGGGCCCCTCTGCCTGGATTCAGCAGGATGGTATTGCGGTCGTTGTTGTAACAGCCAGGGAGCAACCTTTCGGCCCTGCCTTCTCCAAAACGCTGGGCATTGATTGTGAATCGATGCACTATATTTCAGTCAAATCTTCAGCGCATTTTCGGGCCAGTTTTGAACCATTCGCGGGTTCAATTTTTAACGTAGAAGCCAAAGCCATTCATACGCATGATTTCGGCAAGCTGAATCACCAACACAGAAAAAGGGATTTTTATCCTGTGGAAATTCCGTATGACTCTGCACCAGAAGTTTAGCAGCAGAAGTCATAGCGGGAAGTAGCCAGCTCATACGCGGGCCAGCTTGTGTCCAGAGAAATGCGGTAGAGGCTCCAAGACAATTTGGACCGAGTAGGGCAATACGGAGAACACGATGGATCAAATGCGACGCGCTCTAGCCTTTGACTTGAAAGCCGATTGCTTTCAGCGTTTCACGGACCCGATTCAGTTGATCTCCTTGAATTTCAAGTTCTTCGCCTTGCAGGGAACCACCGGCACCACATTGAGACTTCAGCTGTTTTAATAGCTCGGGAAGGTCATTTCCTTCTTGCGTTAAACCACGTACCACTGTCACACGTTTGCCCTTCTTGCGTTTTTCGATCGCCAGTCGGGCAGTCTGTTGCGCGGGAGGGATTCGGAAGGGAGGCGCGGGCGGACAGATGCATTCTTCTTCCAGTTGATCGCACTTTTCACAACGTGGTGGGCGATCAAAGGGAGTTCCTTCAAATAAGCGCATCAGCTACTCCTTCTCATTGTGCGCGAGCATCCAAATCTTCCCAGCGTTCCAGTAGCGATTCCAGCTCTTGCTGAATTGATTCGACGCGGGTTGAAGACTTTGTAACAATCTCAGTTGGCTGTTTGAAAAATTCAGGAGACACCATTGCTGTGTGTAACTCAGCCTGTTCTTTTTCCAGTTGCTCTATTTTTTGTGGAATTTCCTCTAGTTCGCGCTGCTCTTTGAAACTGAGCTTGACTACTTTTTTAATCTTTTCAGATTTTTGCTCGTATTTGGCTTTCGATTCAATAGAACTCTTCTGAGTCGCCCGACTATGTTCTGACTGGGAGAGATAATCATCATAGCCGCCAGCGTACTCTTTGACGTGCCCCTCTTCATCAAAAACCAACGTCGCAGTCACGACATTATTGAGAAAGGCCCGGTCGTGGCTTACCAGCAACAACGTTCCAGGATGGTTACAGATCAATTCTTCGAGTAAATCCAATGTTTCTGCGTCCAAATCATTCGTTGGTTCGTCGAGAATCATCAGATTAGTCGGTCGCGTAAATAGCTTTGCCAGCAACAATCGATTCCGTTCCCCTCCGGAAAGGTACCGGGCTGGCCTGCGAGCACGTTCCGGTGTAAACAAGAAATCTTGCAGATAACCATAAATATGTTTTGGCTTGCCGTTGATCTCAAGCGTCTCTTGACCTTCACCCACATTTTCAACAACGGTTTTCTCCTCATCAATCTGTTCTCTCAGTTGATCGAAATAGAGGATTTCCAGATTGGTTCCTAGCCGAAGCGTCCCTGAATCCGGCTTGAGTTTCCCTAAAAGTAGCTTGAGCAGTGTTGTTTTTCCGGCACCATTCCTGCCAATGATTCCGATTTTATCTCCACGTGTGATCAACGTGGAAAAATCTTGAATCACTGGTTCCTTGCCATAAGAAAATGAAACGTCCTTTGCTTCAATTACCAGCTGTCCCGAACGATCAGCACTTGCCACTTCCATATTCACATTTCCGACTTTACTACGCCGCTGACTCCGTTCCTCACGCATCTTCTTCAGGGCACGTACGCGACCTTCATTTCGCGTACGTCGTGCTTTAATGCCTTTTCTGATCCAGACTTCTTCTTCAGCCAGCTTTTTATCGAACAAGGCATTCTGTTTTTCTTCCGCTTCCAAAAACGCCTCTTTACGTTGGATGAACGTATCGTAATCGCACGTCCAATCGTATATTCGTCCGCGATCGATTTCGACAATTCGGGTCGCCAGTGACTGCAAAAACATCCGGTCGTGGGTTACAAACAATAAAGTGCCTGAATACGATTGCAGAAACTGTTCAAGCCATCTGATCGAAGGAATATCCAGATGATTCGTTGGTTCATCCAATAACAAGATATCGGGAGATCGCACAATGGCCCGCGCTAATAACACACGGCGTTTCATACCCGAAGACAAGGAATCAAAAGTCGCATCTCCCTGCAAATTCATACGTTCTAGAATTTGCTCGACAGCGTGTTCCACTTCCCATTCCTGCTCATAAAAGAGAGCCGCCTCTTCTGCCACGTAATCATGGACGCGTTGGGAGCATCCTGATGGAACTTCTTGCACCAATCTGGTGACACGCAGATCTTTCTCACGTTTCACTTGACCATCATCAGGATCAAGTTCGCCGGCAAGAATTTTCATCAACGTAGATTTTCCGGCTCCATTCCTACCTAAGAGCCCAATCCGTTCACCAGCATTAATTTCCAGATTGATCTCTTCTAACAAGGGGAGTCCCCCCCAGCTAAACGAAACTTGATTCAAACTCAGCAGCGACATAGAGCAGTTCTTCCGGTCACACTCATATAAAAAAACCCGACTATGAAAGTCGGGAATGATTCGAACACAGCCATAGTATGTTCAACAGACCTGAAATCTGCAATGCCCATGCCTGTCAGTGACAGGGCGGCTCAGAGATTCCGTTTACCGAGTTGTGCGAACAATGGTCGTGGATTCCATGCATTATTGCGTAAAGCTCTAGCGATATTGTCGGTTTTCTGGCTGCGCAACCAATTCATCACTAAATTT
>Ga0222668_1000528_pt1 | contig 23205 bp, 16 predicted proteins | sample AntAcemetagen728_FD_179823 | JGI IMG/M metagenome (GOLD analysis project Ga0222668, IMG submission 179823) | Saline water microbial communities from Ace Lake, Antarctica - #728 | ecosystem: Environmental > Aquatic > Non-marine Saline and Alkaline > Saline | place: Antarctica: Ace Lake... | reverse complement strand
GAATTGGTACCTATAATAATAGTTGCAATTCCGTGAGAAGCATAGAACGGTCCCCACTCTTCGACACTCGAAGGAAACGATATAAATCCAGGTACGATAGCAATACTTGCAAACGGCTGTGTAGCGCTGGTAGGATAGTAAATGGTCGCACCTGAATAATCGGGACCATTGCGTATTCCATCCGCCTCGGTCAGGGTTTCCACTTCAAAAGGTCCGGGGTTAGTAAGACTCGCCACCGTTATGGTATCACACTGGGCAAGGACACCATTGGTAAATAGGGGCGAAGCAAAAATTATGAGTAGACTGAGGTATAAAGTCTTCATATGCTCTATTGAAAACAATAAATTAAAAGTTTAGAATTCAATGCATGAATGCATTGAATTCTTGGTGTGTTATTTAAATTCTTGCTGGCGTACGGATAACATCTATACGCATCTCTTATATATGTTATCCGACTTATGTGCCCAAGTGTTTTGCCGCAAATTACTCAGCGGGCGCGTTAGAGTTGAAGATATCTCTAAACAGCTTCCAACTGCCGTCTTCTTTTTTCCAAAGCACAATGTACTTTTCAACGGCTACTGCCGCATCGCCTACGAAGAGGGTGAGTTCGCCTACTTCGGCAAGCATATCTTCCGTCCCGTAAACTTCTTCGGTCCTGATGTCAACTCCTGTGATGCCCGATTGAATGATACCCGACATAGCTGATTGAATACTAGCTCGTCCCTTTACCGCGGGTGCATCTGCGCCCATAAATTGTGCGTCGATGGTGTATGAGTTGGCCAATCCAATAGAATCGCCTGCGGCAACGAAGGCAGCAAAGTTTACGTTGGCTTCTTCGATTTCGGCCTTGGCTGTTTCTAGATCAAATGCGGCAACGACTTCTTCTGCGATCTCTTCTGTTGCTTCTGATGTCGGTTGCTCACAGCTTTGAAATGCAACGGTTAGTATACACATTACAAATACTGCGGTCGCTGGTCGGATGAATAACAATGATTTTTTCATGGTTTTGTTTTTAATTTTAATGGCTTACTCAGTGGTTTTTGGCTTGCCCGTCTTATTGGACTAAAGTAGCAATGTTTTTTCTGATTCTAGCGAAGCTTAAAAGCCAAATGGTGTTGGGTCTAAATCATCAATAAGTCAATCTGATCTTAGAGTTAGATAGGCTGTCACTTGGAGTGGTTTTGTTGAGGGACGAGGGTAAATTGTATCCCATCCGCCTCAGGAGGACAGTTACAACCCGCTTCCTTCGTAGGCGTGCCAATCGAACTGACAAACCCATCCTTATGTCGCCCGCACTATTTTCTCAATTTTCAATTCCCACCCAACCTTTTCGACTCGAGCCACGTGGGTAGGGCAAAACAAATAATCATGAAAAATAATCTACTCACATTAATGTTGATCCTGACGCTTCCATTTTTGGTGATGTCGCAATCGACGCAAATCACAGGATTGCTAACGGGAGAGAATGGCCCTATTGCCAATACCGATGTTTACGTATTCAACTCTCTCACTGGAACGACTCCCGCAGATACCATTCAAACAACTCAAACTAGCCCCACAGGAACGTTTTACTTCGAATTCAATACGTTTGATGTAACCGACATTATCGGTATTGGTGCCGCTGCCTGCCCTGAAAATGTGAGTTATATTTTCAGCCAATCAAATGAGCCCAGCGATTCCCTATTTGTAGTTCTCTCCTGTGGAGAAGACAGCACTGGAAATGGCTTTGAAGCACTATTCATCGGAGCGACTGCGCTGAATGATACAGGATCAGAGTGGTTCTTTACCTCCAGTGTATTCGGAGAGGTGGAATCGTACTCATGGAATATTGAAGGCGAGAACTACACTACGGCAGATGTAACCCACGCTTTTACCCAAACGGGCGGACAAGAAGTTACATTGACCACTCAAATGACGAGCGGAAATGAATTGACCGCTTCCACTTTCATCTATATTGAAGACTCACTATTCTGTCAAGCGATATTCTACCCGCAAATGGACAGCAATTCCACAGAAGGAGTTGTTTTTGTGAACGCTTCTTTGGGCAATAACTTACAGTACCTCTGGAATTTCGATGATGGCAGCACGAGCACCGAAGCCTATCCTACATACCAGTTCACCGATTCAATGGAGCATACGGTATGCCTTACGGTATACTCATCATCTTGTCAAAATACTTTTTGCATGATTATTTCTCCTGAGCTAATTGGAGATTGGAACGGTGGAGGAATAAATGGAATTATTAGTAACGAAGATGGAACTGTAAAGGAGCCGAGTGGATCGACTTCTGAAGCTAAATCAAGCGGCTTTGAATTCAAAGTAGTGCCGATTAACAATGGAACGCTCGGTACCACTATTCTTGATCTATCTGTTGATTTGGGTTTGTACCCCAATCCAAGCAACGGGAATTTTACGCTCAATATGGCAACTGACTATCCCGAAACAGGTCAAATCACTGTTTACGACATGAGCGGTAGAGCAGTACATCAGCAAGTAGGAGCATTGAATCAAGGCGAGAATGTGTTCAACCTCAGTTTAAATGAACTTCCCGATGGTGTGTATGTCATCTCATTCAACGGTACGATGAATGTTGGCGCGCAGAAGTTGCTTATCCGTCGCTAAGTAAAAAAGAGTAATTATGCATCAAAAGTGCGGTGGGTTATTTTACCTGCCGCACTTATTGAAGTTAAAATGGAGCTCAATTCTGAGGTAATACGCAAATGCATTAAGGGAGATAGGAAAGCCATCAAGGTTTTCTATACCTCCTCGTCAGGCTGGATGCTGGGCGTTTGCACGAGGTATATCAAAGACCGGAACGAGGCGATGAGCATTGTCAATATTAGCCTGCTCGCAGCTCTGGAGAATCTGAAAAAATTTGATTCGACGCGAGAAGAAAAAATAGAAGCTTGGCTGAAGACCATACTCATTCGCAAAACGATAGACTATATGAGAAAGGAAAAATCGGCTTTTAGTGAGGCCTTTGATGTCCAATCTGAAAGTCTCCATCCCGCTTCAGCTGAATCAACTGAAAGTCAAATAGGCAAGCAAGAATTACTTGAAATGATAAATGCGCTTAACCCTTCAACCAAAGCAGTTTTCAATCTCTTCGCGATTGAAGGGTATAAGCATACAGAAATTGCAGAGCTATTGAAAATCTCAGTAGGCACAAGCAAATGGCATCTGAACGATGCGCGAAAAAAATTGCAAGTATTGATCATGAAGGCTGAAGCCGTAAAACTGACTCAATGAAAGAAGAAGACATAGATAAGCTCTTTCGCGAAAAACTCGGGAAAACCATAGAGCCCACTACCGATCAGGACTGGGCCGCTTTCGAAAAAGGCCTCGATAAGCGAGGTGGTTTCTTTTCTCCTCGAATCATCGGGGCAGTACTTCTTTTCTTGGTCGGCACATTGGCTAGTGCCTATTATCTGGGCGGTTTCTCAGAGGAAGCTCAATACTCACAACGAAGTGCGAGTAACGGGATAGAAACCGATGAGCGCGCTTCAAACCAAAACAAAAATACTCCGGGCACTACTTCCTCTACATCGGGAGAACTCGAAAACGAATCCAGTGATCCCAAAGATCATTCGGGCCTTGCCGAATCTGAGCAAAGTGAAAACGTGAACGATTCACAGACCTTGGAATCTTCTCCATTCAATACAGCTGGAGCCGATTTTAAAGACAATAGCGCTTTATCAGCGAATGAGGCGGCTGCTCCAATCGGCTCAAACGAAAACCGCGGCAAAGCAAAGGTTGACGGCAATAACCATGCGGATGGAGAGCGTACAACAAGAGAAGAGTCAAACGAGAACCGCGGTGACGCGAATGTTGAAAGCGCTGACAATACCAACCGAGAAAACGCTACCGTTGCACCTTCCGCAGCAGTTGCAGCAATGACTGCAAACACTGCCAGAAGTGAGTCTGATGGTGCGGCTATAAACAGCAATCCCGCAGCGGGTATAGCTATGGCTTTTGCCCCGCGAAGTCAAACAGCTAGCAACGCAAAATCTGCCAGCAGCAATTCCCCTTCAGGAGGAGAGGCAGAAGATAGAGCGCAGATGGAGATCCTTTCCCTTTCCAAAATGGAATCCAAGAACGGACAGATTGTATTCGATATAGAAGATCAAGAAATACAGGGAGAGACTAGAGAAGTATTGCCGCAAACGCAAGCAAGCTTCGAGCCTTTCATTTATGTGAAAGCTGAGCAGAATCTTGTTTTAGAAACGAGTATTGGAGTCGGTATCGGCGTGGAACGTCAATTTCTCAATGCTGAGAATTGGATGAAGAACCTTAGTCTAAGCTTGGGCATAGGCTATATGCGTAGTGGAGATCTTCGCTGGGATCAACAACAATCCGAAGAAGTGTTTTACGGCTTCGATCGCTACCACGATGAGAGTAAGTTGACCACTCAAAGAGTGGAGCTGCTGCAAATCCCCGTTCACTTAAACTACTCAATTGGAGGAGTGCACAGTATCTTTGCTGGCTTGGAAAGTTCATTCGTGATCAATGCAGCGCAAGAATTAAATAGACTTCCCGCTTTTGGCGATGCCACCAATGTCGACAACGGTTACCTTTATGATGCCGATACACCCACCTACATTTACCTTATGCAAGTGGGATACGGATATGCTTTAAACGAACGTTACAAGATTCAGGTGGGGGGCTCATTTTCAAATCAAAATTGGAATACGACTGATGAGAAACCATTGGGTGTTTTCTTAAAACTAAACTACCATATCAGATGAAACGATTCATCGCTTTTCAACTACTGGTAATCGTCTCGTTGACTTCGTGCAAGAAGGACCCGCTGCCCGAAAGTAGCGTAGGGGAGGCTGCCTTTGTATCGATGGTCAACTTTAACGGAGAGGACTTCAACATTACCGCAGGCGAAAACGGGATTTCGCTCGATCCTGTATTGGAGCTCTATACTGATTCTGTCGTTTTCAATTCAGCCTTTACCAATTTTTCTTGTCCTGAATGCGGGCCCCAATTGCGAATGATCATTCATTCTCCCGATTCTGTCGTTCCCTCTTTTGTTGCCAACTGGATCAGTGAGCTGGATGCATGGCCGTATGAAATGGAGGAAAGTGGCAGCGAGATTATGGAGTCTACCTTGGGTTTGACCGTGAGTTGCGGCAATAACTTTTCTCAAGGAGTATGGTCACTGAATGGGGCGGTGCTCAATGGCGGAGCTGCTTCAAATACCGTCAGCTTTGAAGTAGAAGAAGGCAATTATTCATTGGTATTCGATAACGACGATGTCTTCTGCGTAGACGGAGGCCCACGTTCCATCAATTTTGATGGAGAGAGTATTCCTTGCTATGGTTCGCTTAGTATTGATCCCAATCAATTTAATACATATTCAGCTAATCCGGGCGAAGGCTTCAATCCAGCTACCACAACTTACACTTGGTTTGCTGATACCCTAGAGATTTCTACCGGTCAGGATCCGACATTGACCGCTCAATTCTCGCCCAATGTGGACTCCCTTTGTGTTTTGATCGATGACCCCTTTGGTTGCAGCGTCACTGAATGCATTGCCATCCTTCCATTTGGTTCCGATTGTGTAACAAACTTGGCCATCACAGAGAGCGTTTTGAACGATACCACTATTGTGAATCCTTCTTTTGGAGCCTTTGTGGAAATTCAATTCCGAGATGCAGAAGGGAATTTGTACACTTCTAATGATACGAATCAGGAGAATTCTCAGATCGAACTGCTTTCCATAGAAGCATACACCGAACCCACCTTGGGGGCAATGCCTTTTGCGAATGTGACCTATCAAGTGTCCTGTACTCTATACGATGATTCGGGAAATGCCTTTCCCTTTTCGGGAATGATCAATACGGCATTGGCCCTGCCAGAGTAATTACTCGGCGGGCATATTGGAATTGAAAATATCTCTAAACAGTTTCCAGCTGCAGCCTTCTTTTTCCAAAGCACAACGTACTTATCAAGGGCTGCGGCATTATCCTCTGCGAAGAGGGTGAGTTCGTCTACTTAGGCAAGCATATCTTCTGTTCCGTAAACTTCTTCGGTCCTGAGCGCTGTCCTTAGCAAAGTCTAAGGGACTGCTTTAAGAACAGGTAGAAAGAAGATGGTGACATTATAGACAGTCACTACTTCAGCACCTCATACACCCTTACAGATCCACTCTTGTTCTTCATGGTAATCTCTCCAATTTCTTTGCAATCGAATGAATCTTTAACCTTGAGGTAGTTGGATTCGGAAATAACGATTTGACCTCTGTCGGCGGCGGCTTGCAAGCGGGCGGCTACATTTACGGCATCGCCTATCACGGTGTAGTCGAGTCGTCGCAGTGCGGCTGAGCCGATGTTGCCCCAGACCATTTCGCCACTGTTAATGCCGATGGAGACTTCGGGTTTGTAAGATTCTGCGCCAATCCCAATATCGGCGGTTTCTATCGCATCGCGAATGGCCAAGCAGGCGTCTATCGCGCGGTCGATGTGAAACTCGCCTCGGAAGTTTGCCATGACGGCATCTCCGAGAAATTTGTCGACCGTGCCTTCATGCTTGATGATTTCTTCTACGATAATGTCGAAGTAGGAATTAAGCATTTTCACCACCATGTCCGCGGGTTCGGTTTCGCTGATGGCGGTAAACCCGCAAATGTCAATGAAAGCTACGGTGCCTTCTACGGTTTCGTTTTCAAAGAGCGATGTCTCGGCTTCTTTGCCGCCCATAAAGTTGAGTACTGTCTCATCTACATACATGCGAAGGATGTTGTTCTCCTTCACCGCTTGCAGTGTTTTCTTCAGTGCGAGTACGTGTAGAATCGTTTTCTCAATAGTGACTTCAAGATCCTTAAAGTCAATTGGTTTGGTGATAAAGTCGAAGGCACCGCGGTTCATAGCAATGCGTATATTTTCCATATCGCCGTAAGCCGATACAATGACCGACTTCAGTAGTGAGTTTTGTTCATTTAGTTTGGTTAGTAAGGTCAAACCATCCATCTCGGGCATGTTGATATCGCTCAGTACGAGATCAATGTCCGGATGTGCAATAATTTGCTCAAGTGCATGTCTACCGTTCTCGGCAAACACAAAATCGTATTCGTTCTGCCTGATTTTTTTGCGAAAGCGCTGCTTAATCAGCACTTTCAAATCCTCTTCATCGTCTACTACGAGTATTTTAGTCATTGCTGCTTTTTGATAATTTCATCATGCCGACAATTTCTTCCTTCAAAGAGTCGAAATCAATGGGTTTGGTAAAAAATTCCTTGGCGCCCGACTCCTTAGCGCGGTTGTAATTCTCAGTGTCGCCATAAGCCGAAATCATGCTCACGTTTATTGTAGGAAAGCGCGATTTTACTTGATCGAGCAACTCTAAGCCAGTCATTCCTGGCATGTTGATATCCGAGAAGACATACATCACCTCGGGCGGTTTGTCTTTAGCGAGCAATTCGAGGGCCTCCTGGCCCGAGAAAGCAAAGACCATCTCGATCTCTCCGCTTTTTATTTCCTTTCTAAACTTCTGTCGAAAAAGCATTTCGACATCTTTTTCGTCGTCTACAATTAAAAATTTCATGTTGTTTCTGTTTGATTGGTTGAGGGCAAATCGATGATGAACCGCGTGTATGTATCGAGCTCCGATTCAATGGAGATTTGTCCTTTGTGGTTAGTTATAATATCGTGAGTAATGCTGAGGCCGAGGCCTGTACCTTCCGTTCCTTTTTTGGTGGTAAAGAAGGGGTCGAAGAGTCTCTTTCGGATGTCGTCAGTGATACCCGGGCCGTTGTCTTCAACTACTATTTTGAGCCGACCGTTCTTATTCTTGGAAATTACGGTGAGTGCGGGCAGGTAGGTTCCGTTTTCCGAAACCCCTGTTTTATCGCGCATCGCGTCGAAGGCATTTTTACAAAGGTTGAGCACCACACGGCTAAAGTCTTCTGGGAAAACTGGAACACTACCGATGCTTTCATCGAGGTCGTAATTGATTTTTACGTTGATCGGGTTTTTACTCGCACGCATCCCATGGAAGGCCAAATTTACGTACTCGCGAATGAGCTCGTTGAGGTCTGTCGGCTCCAATACGCCGCTGCCTCCGCGCGAGTGCATCAGCATGGATTTTACGATGCTGTCAGCACGGGTTCCGTGTTGGTGTATCTTCTTGAGGTTTTCGGACACATCAGCCAGTAGGGCCTTAATCTCATCGGTCGTTTCGTTTTGCGGAAGCTCGTTCACAAACTCCAAAATTTCATCAACGTATTCCAAGCTGAGCTCCGAAAAGTTGTTGACGAAGTTCATCGGGTTCTTAATCTCGTGAGCGATGCCTGCAGCGAGCTGACCAAGCGCCGCGAGTTTCTCTTGCACCACGAGTTGGGTTTGCGTTGCTTTCAGCTCTTCGACCGAAGCTGCGAGCTCGGCGGTTTTCTCTGCCACCTTGGTTTCTAGTTCTTGGCTTTTCTTTTTCCAATCGTTAATGTGCCAAGTATCATCCTCGCTCATCACTGGCGTGGAGCCGTGCCAGTGGACAACTTTCCACTGCCCATCTATTTTATCGAGCATGGTGCTGATGCGAATCGGAAACTGAATAGTACCATCTGGGAGCTCGAGCTTTACCTCTCCTTCTTCAATAAAGACCGCTGCCAGTCCGCCTGCCAAAAGGCGTTTCCGCAAGTGATGCCGATCGAAGTGGAAGGTGGCGTTTTCACTTTCTTTTATTTGCCTTTCGATGAGTAGACGGCACTCAGCCTCACTATTGATCCTTTCGTCTATGGTCGTTCCGAAGCCATTGATATCGGGGACAACCACTTCTTTAAGGCTATCGATGTCCAGTTCCATAAGAATCACCTTCATAAAGGTGTCGTAGACCTTATCCAGATCTGAATCAATTTGTATGTCGCCGTGTGCAGTCATTTCAGGGATGGGTGCGATCTATGTTTGAGGGTAAGCCCAAGCTTATCAGCAATGCAAAGCAAATAGGGGATTCTGTGCTCATCATAATTTCTGAGGCAATTTAGGGATAAAAATGGTTGGCTGGATTGGATTTATTCGATAGGTAGTTTTTTCCTAGAGTGATGTAAAACCTCAGGAAGTGGGTTGGTGGGAAATGAGGGATTTCTTACTTTGTTGGAAATTTAAGCTTGGAAAATCCTTGAGGCGATGTAAGTGCAACTAGAGGCGTTTTACTTACTGATATTGGCGGATATGGTGCACTTTATTCAATTGTTGACATCTATAAAATGAGCATTGATCACAGAATGGAAACACTTGAATAGTTCTTTTCTTTTATAGCTACTAAAGAATCTTCAAACACAAAATGTTTTTCCATCAAAATACCCCGCCCAGTTTTGATTGCCGTTGGTACAAGCACTTCCAAAAACGGCATAATTTGCGGTGGTGCCGTTGCACGCTTCACCTGCCAGCCCATAATTTGAACCTAGGATATTAGAAGTGGCCGTGCCAAATGCTCCATAAGAGTCTACACCGCCAGAGGCTGAGAAGAAGCCACCATAATTGTTATTGTTTGGATTGTTTGCGATACCTCTTATTGCAATGTTTCTACCCAAAACGTCTAGTCTCGCTGGTATTCCAACGGTAGTTTGCCCAACCAATAAGTTTCCACTTGGCGTGAGGCGCATACGTTCCACATTGTTTGTGAAAAATTTGATGGGGAAGGCTGCTTCGTGTTTTATATCGAGGTCGACTGTGGTACCTGGATCCCAGCCAAGATAATCGCCAGGAGCACCAGCATTACCAACGGGTCGAGGATTGCCCAACCGAAATAAGAGAAAAGGAAAATACAATTGAAATTAGTATTATATATTTCATCATTTTAGTTTTAATAATTGTTTTGTAATTGAATTACCCCTTTCTAATCGAAATACTACTGTGTAGAGTCCTACATTCAAATTGCTTATGTCATACTGATGATGTTCACTGTCAAAACCAAGAACTCTTCTACCCGATAAATCGTAAATCTGTACATCCTGAATTTTAAACTCGGAAGAATGATCGATATTAAAGTACGTACTTGTAGGATTCGGAAAGATTAGAAATTCACGCTCTAATTTAGTTTGTGAATTTTGCAGTGATGACTGCTCTACACTTACATCATCAATAAAATAATAAGAATTAATTCCGTCAATTCCTTCAAAATGTAAAGTATCAATAGATGCTTCTGAATAAAACAAGCCTAAATGTATGTACGAGTATGCTGAGTCAGCAATGAAGTCGAATTCAAGCATATTCCAATCAAGTGTATCCGAGATAATTTGGTCGATAGAGCCATGTGCAAAATCATCAACAGCTTGTTCAATTGAATTAAAAGTAGGGTGAGTGGTAAATTTAAACCCAAGTTTACTTACGGCTATTTTATTACCAATTATACCGTCACAGACGATATTAAGTTTGACTTTATATTCAGCACCTGAATCCAGCGGTTGATTCAAGGGAACGGCCATGAATTCTCTATACCCAGTATTGTTTCCTCTATATACAATTAAACCAGCAAGTCCATCTCCTGAACTGGGCAATTGATACCCTAAAGAAACATTTGGGGGCACTAGTTGCTCAATGATTCCACAGCTATGGTACCAATCAGGCGTAGGGTTCTGATCTAAAGGGACATCAGGATTAACAATGCTACCAAACCAAAAATCGCATTTGGACTCTAATTCTCCAGTAAAAGCTGGACACTCACTGTACTCCTCAAAGCTCCCATTTGGAACTAAATTCTGACCTGACATATTCATACTACTCACCACAAGAGCGAGTAAAAAAAGGACTCTACTTTTCATAAGTATTGATTGTATAGGGCTTGCTTTCCGATTTTCGGAAAGACTTAATGTTTGTATATCAATGACTTGAATGTTTGATTAAGTCAGTTGATACGTGTACTTTTGTTGCTTCATTTGCACCTCCAATTTGTTTAATCGCTGATTAGGTGTATTTGATTCGCCCGGGGTCTCAACACCTCGGGTTCTTTTCGACTCCGCTCAAAGCAAGCCTTTTTACTTCTATGTTTTCTTGAGGCAGTCTTCTCTATTCTGTCCCCTCCTTATTGCTTTGGTTGTTCTAAATTTAGTTAATGTTTTGATGCGTCCTACTCTTTTCAAAGTTAAAATTGGGTTATTCCTCTCATTTCTTCCTTTTCCAGATCACAACACAAATTCACAAATTCTACGCGACGAAAAGCAAAATCTTCGTGATGAATTCCAAAAACATCGTGTAGAAAAGCAAAATCTACGCGATGAAAAGTAAAATCTTCGTGATGAATTCCAAAAACATCGTGTAGAAAAGCAAAATCTACGCGATGAAAAGTAAAAACTACGTGATGATTTCCAAAATCATAGCGAAGAAATCCAAAATCTACGCGATGAATTCAGAAAGTAACGCGACATTTATTGAATAGATAGTGCATAGTAAATAGATTATTATAAAAAATGAAAAATTTCCGAAAGTATTGATATTACAGGTGGTGAGGATAGTATGGTGAAATGAATTTTCATAAAAATGTAACCCAATTAAAAGGTTATACCTTAGAGTAGGTAGCGGCACGGCGATCAACGACGTGCTTCGAGACAAAACTTAACCCCCCATAACTATGTCTCTACTTAAAATGGGCCTCTCAGGGCTCACCCCAGCAGAACTGGCCTCAAAGGCCGCCACACTTGAAGAGAAGATGGACGGAAACGCCTACTTCCCTACACCGATACCCGCCCTAGCCGACATTACGGCAGCGCGAGGAGAATTGCGCACAGCCATAGACAATGCCCAATGGGGCGATAAGCAAGCCGTGGGCGTACGCAACGAGAAAATGAATGAATTGAGCGATCTACTGCGCACCCTTGCCCGGTACGTATCACTTACTGCCGATGGTAGCCGCGATATGATCTTGAGCTCTGGATTTGATGTACGCAAACAGCGCGAACCTTTGACTACCCTTGGCTCGCCAGTAGACTTCTTGGCCACACGCAGCGAGAAAAGCGGAAAGATAGACCTGAAGTGGAAGCCCGTAAGCCGAAGTAAAGCCTATCAAGTAGAAATAGCAGATACCGACCCGCGACTACCCGATACAGTGTGGAAGACAGCGGCGGTAACTTCAAGAAGCAACTGTTTGGTAAGTAACTTGGAAGGAGGCGTCAAGTACGTTTTTAGGGTGAAAGCCATCAGTGGTGACATGTCCAGTGCCTATAGCGATATAGCCCTGATCATGGCCGCCTAAAGAAATAAGAGTATTGCGTTTTAATCATGTAGTCTCTACACGACGAGTCCCTCAGCCGCAAGGTTGGGGGATTTTTTTGTTGGGCAATACCAATGTATAGTCTAGGCAGGTGTCACCTGACTTTAACGCTATGTCAATTGAGGTAAGCTGATGCTGAATTTTGTTCCAACCCCTTCTGTTGATTCGACCGTGATTTCCCCACCATGCGCTTTCACGATATCGTAACTCAAACTCAATCCCAATCCCGTTCCTTCACCCGTTGGCTTAGTGGTAAAAAAGGGTTGGATATTTTGTCTTTGATGTCGTCTGGAATACCTGGGCCGTTGTCGACGACGGATATCTCTATTTTGTCTCCTAGGGTTTTGGTGGAGACGGTTACGGTTGGCTGGAGGGACGACGCATTCTTCGTCCCAACGGCCTGAAATGCGTTGTTAATGAGGTTGAGCAATACCCGCCCAATATCTTGAGGCACTACATTCACCTTGGGAAGATTGGAGTCGAAATCAGTTTTGAAATCGGCGTTAAAACTCTTGTCTTTGGCTCGAAGGCCGTGGTAGGAGAGTTTCAAGTACTCCTCGGCTAAAGCGTTGAGGTCGGTGGGTGCTTTTTCGCCTTTGCCTGCACGACTGTGGGCCAGCATACCTTTTACGATAGAGTCTGCCCGCTTGCCATGGTGGGTTATTTTTTCGAGGTTTTGCTTTATGTCATCTAAAATGGTGAGTGCTTCTGAGATGGCTTCGCGTTGCTTCGGCGATGCAGATTGCTCTGGAGACGCAGCATGCTGCGTCTGTACCACCTTTGCAAGCTCTTCGGTTGCTTCATCCAAAAGCTCTGTGCTCACTTCACTGAAGTTGTTGACGAAGTTCAGCGGGTTTTGGATCTCATGGGCGATGCCCGCGGTGAGCTCTCCAAGGCTAGCCATCTTCTCGGCTTGGATGAGTTGAGATTGGGTGGATTTGAGATTTTCTAAAGAATCATTTAATTCTTGGGTGCGCTTGGAAACCTTTTGCTCCAATTTTATATTTTGATCTTCTAGAAAGGTTTGCTTTTCTTCAGTGAGCGCAATCACTTGAGCCGTTTTTTCCTTTTCATTTCCAATTGAATCCCTCAACCACAAGACGATAAAGACCAACAAACTTACGGGAAAGACTGACATCGAAGTTGCATAGAAGTAGCCGATGTTATTGTAGTCAACTAAATTAAATGTAGCCACTAAAAAGGTGATGACAAGGCACAAAGGTGTACCAATAATACCTACCACAATAGCCCATTTTGGGATGCTAATAGTTTTGCGAGACTTAAAAATAATATAAATGCAACTCACTACCGAAACTAGAGGAGTAAGAATAGATATATCATCTATGTACTTACTTGCTATAAAAATGAGGATAGTAATTGTGCTGATAATTCTAATCCACTTGGGAATGCGACCGTAAAAAATTTGAGAAGACAATATGGGAAGTATAACAAACAGACCCAACAATGAAAACTCAGCTAATCTAACAGCAATAGGCCTTGCATGTGGACTCATAAAATTAAAATTAACGAAGATGCTAAGTACATAACACCAGATGAACATCATGGAATAGGCGATATACCTGATATGCTTTTCAGACCGATTTAAAAAAGCGACCAATAGTGCCACCAATAAAACCAAGGTGATTAAAGTAAAAGGTACTAACACCGTGAGTTTATTGCGTTCGTAATTTAATTCATGTGTCTGCGCTGATTCGTAATCCATAAAATATAAAAACCCCTTTGTTTTAATAATTGGAGTTTCGACTGAGTTGAGTGCGCTAAAACTTTCCCTTTGCACAAAGTGAATGGCGATTTGATGGGTTTCTCCGACACTGAGTGGTAGAAAGACAGACTCGTAACGTGAATTCAGTCTAAAATCAACCGCGTTTTGACCAATATTTCCAAAAGAGCCCATCAACTGCCCATCCAAATAAATATCTTGTGCTGCACTATTACTGCTTAATAGAAACAATGGAAGTGCTTTAAAATCACCTTCCATCTTGAATCGAAAACGAAACCAGCCTTCAAATTTCCCACCCTCATCAAATTCTAAATTGGCTATTTCTACAGAGTCAAGTTTCGTCCAACTCTTATCGTCTAAAGAAGCATTTTTCCAAGACGGATCATGTCCTTTTTTAAATGCCCATTCTGTGGTGTTTTCTACTCTTAAATAGCCATCCTCTTCTACATCTGAAGGCGTCAAAACAAATAGAGCGTCTTGGCCTTGAACCGCACACAATGACCCAAGTGTCAAAAAGCAAAAACCTAAAACTTTTAATAGTCTTACCATAATCTTAAACTGCTAGTGGTAATATAATGGTAAAAGTGGTTTCCTGTCCAGATTTAGACTCCACATCCAACTCTCCTCCATGTGCTTTTACAATGTCGTAACTCAAGCTCAATCCCAATCCCGTTCCTTCTCCAGTTGGCTTGGTGGTGAAGAAAGGCTGGAAGATTTTGTCTTTGATGGAGTCTGGTATTCCAGGGCCGTTATCTTTTATGGCTATTAGCTGCTGGCCATTGGCTGTTAGCTGTGTCGTGATGGATACGATAGGTGCATAGTCGGACTCTCCTTTTTTGCTTCTTTCATTGACAGCCTGAAAAGCGTTGTTGATGAGGTTTAGCAATACCCGCCCGATATCCTGAGGCACTACATTCACCTTAGGAAGATCAGGGTTGAAATCGGTTCTAAAGTCGGCGTTAAAACTCTTGTCTTTGGCGCGCAGCCCGTGGTACGATAGCTTCAAATACTCTTCGGCTAGCACATTCAGGTCGGTCAGTGCTTTTTCGCTTTTGCCCGCACGACTGTGGGCGAGCATGCCTTTTACGATAGAGTCTGCCCGCTTGCCATGGTGGGTTATTTTTTCGAGGTTTTGCTTTATGTCGGCAGCGATCTCTTTGGCTTCCTCCAATTCACCCTTGCTCATTTCTTCGGTCATCTCATCCATTAGCTCACTGCTCACTTCCGAGAAATTATTGACGAAGTTCAGCGGGTTTTGGATCTCATGGGCGATGCCAGCAGTGAGCTCTCCGAGCGATGCCATTTTCTCGGCTTGAATGAGTTGGGATTGGGTGGATTTGAGCTGTGCCATGGCTGCCTGTACTTCGTCTTTTTGGTGCGCCAGGACTGTATTGGCTTTTTGTTTTTGGCGGAAGCCCACATAAAGCGAAATGGCGAGAACCAAGAAAATTCCGATTATCGATGCCAGGTAGTAGGTTCGGGTGAGGGCTTGCTCTTGGATGGTCTCTTTTTCCAATTCCTTAACCTCATTTTGCTTTTTCAATAGGGCTTCTTGAAATAGGGCCATATTGCGTATGGTTTTCTGCGAGAAGTAATCTCTTTCTGTGCTGGCAAGCTCTAGGTATTTGTACGTACTGTCGCGGTCTCCAAATTTGCTGAAATGGCGGTACATGTTTTCATAGCCCGAAGCCAAGTCAATTTTCAGCATTTGGATTTCTTTGACTTCTTTAAGCGCCCCCAATGCTTGCATCCCGAAGTAATAGCTCGAATCGGGCATATTGAGCGCCTGATAGGTTTTAGAAAGTCCGAGTGAATTTATGGAGGTGTAAAAATTCTCAGCGTCAGCATCATATTCATGATATGTCAACATGCCTTTATGGAAAGAAGCGCGGGCTTCTTGGTAGTCACCCTGGGCGTATCTTACAGTTCCCTGAACATAAAGAATGGTTGAGTAATTAGAATAATTATACAATTCAGGAGGGTACGCCAGCGCCGTTGCAATAGACGCACGCGCAGAGTCTGGCATGTTCAGTTCCAAATAGATCCATACCATAGCAGATTTTGAATACACCATGTTCAATACGTCATCGTGCCGCTTGGCAAGGGCGAAGGTTTTTTCATAATAACGCTTGCTTTCAAGCACATTTTCAGTTGCTCCCATCAGGTGCCCGTAGTTGAAATACATATTAGCCAAGCTGCTCCAATACGCCTTTTCCCATTTGCCCTCCAGCTCTTTTTTGGAAAAGAATTCTACTGTTTTCGGGTCTTCCAGCAAATCAAAACCAGAAGTGAACGCTTCATAAGCACTGGCAAATTGTCCTCCGTTCGAAGTATACCAGCCCTTGGTGGTATATACCCCGCCCAATTCGAGTATCGCATCTGCTTTTACCGTGTCGATGGGATTGTCAAGCAATGTCTCGAGTGAATCAATTTGTCGATCCCAATTGGTTAAACCCTGGCCAATGCAGAAATTCTGGAGCAAGAAAAAGATACTTATGGTTAAAATGGTTCTCATGATTTTTCGGTTTGTTTTGGGAGTTTGAACATAAATTTGGCGCCATCGCTCGTGGTCTCAACGGCCAGCTCGCCTCCATGCGCCTTCACAATATCGTAACTCAAACTCAAGCCCAATCCTGTGCCCTGTCCCGTGGGTTTGGTGGTAAAAAAGGGCTGGAAGATTTTTTCTTTGATGTCGTCGGGGATGCCGGGGCCGTTGTCTTTTATGGCTATTAGCTGCTGGCCATTGGCTGTTAGCTGTGTCGTGATGGATACGATAGGTGCATAGTCGGACTCTCCTTTTTTGCTTCTTTCATTGACAGCTTGAAAAGCGTTGTTGATGAGGTTAAGCAATACCCGCCCGATATCTTGAGGCACCACATTCACTTTGGGCAGATCAGGGTCGAAGTCGGTTTTAAAATCGGCATTGAAACTCTTGTCTTTGGCGCGCAGACCGTGGTAAGATAGTTTCAAATACTCTTCGGCGAGGGCATTTAAGTCGGTGGGTTCTTTTTCCCCTTTGCCAGCGCGGCTGTGGGCGAGCATGCCTTTTACGATGGCATCGGCACGCTTTCCGTGATGCGTTATTTTCTCGAGATTACCGCGGATGTCGTCTGACAGGGCTTTGGCCTCTTCTACATCTCCTTTGTCAAGTTCTTCTCGCATCTCTTCCATCAGCTCATTGCTCACTTCCGAGAAATTATTGACGAAGTTCAGCGGATTTTGAATCTCGTGGGCAATGCCCGCTGTGAGCTCTCCGAGCGATGCCATTTTCTCTGATTGGATGAGTTGACGTTGGGTGGATTTCACCGTTTCCAGCGATTCCTTTAGTTCATGTGTGCGCTCCTCTACTTGGAATTCGAGCAGCGTATTTTGGTTGGCCAGTATTTCACTTTTCTCTTGTGTGACTTGCTGCAATTTTTCACTTTCAACCCTCACTGCCACGAGAGTTTCCTTAAACCTCATGGAGATGTAGGCCAAAAGAAACAAAGGCGGACTCAATATGGTAAGTGAAAGGATAGGCTTGTCGTATTCGTTAAAAAGATCGAGTGAATACTTGTGCAAAGTGATGTAAAGAATTACTTGAGAAGTGGGTATAATCACCGCCGCTATAATGGCCCAATTGGCACCTTTGATTTCGCCGCGGTGTGCGTAGAGCTTTCGCCCGAAATGCACGAGCATGACCATAAAGGCAATTCCAAATGGTGGCGAGATAGAAAATACGTGAGCGGTTATGTTGGTAATGAGCACTACCACAAGCAAGACCCAGGATACCTTAGATATTTTTCGCGTAAGCACCCATTCTAATACGAAGAGCCCGAAGAAGGTCATGGTAGCCTGAAAACTGATGGCCAATATAAACCTCACCTTCTCTAAAGGATATGAAATTTCGGCAAAGGTGTTTCCGAAAATGACGACTGCACCGATGAAGACCGTTGTTGCAAACCATGCGATAATGCGGAATATGGTTTGCTCTGGATTGAGGTACACCAAAAACCAATAGAGGAAAAACAAAAGAAAGGATACCGCGAGGCAGAGGGTGATGTAAACGTGGGTTTGCTTGTGGTCGCGGATCACCCAGTTGGTATATTCTGGGCCTGTCAGGTTGATGAAAGGTTCAAGGTTTTTGGGCGTGAGTCGGATTTCGCGTTGCGTAAAGGTGCTTTCGTAATCTACAAAATGAACGGCTAGCACATATTCTCTGCCAGCTTCCAATTCGATGGGTTTGGGGTATTTGAGAATGGGATCGAAAGCCTTGTAAGATTTTCCTGTATGGCCAAAAGAATGGATGAGCGCTCCGTCGAGATACACATCTGTGGCTGCCCAGAGATTTCTAGAAATGCCCAGTGGTATAGTATCCAGCGACTGATCTATTCGAAATTTTATCCGAAACCAACCTTCAATTCTTCCTGTTTCGTCTTCTAGTTCTGGGCTCAGCGCGGTGAGATTCATCTTTTGCCAGTCGCTCGCATCTAGGATCGGATCGGCCCATGAAGGGTCATTCCCTTGGCGAAATACCCAGCCATCGAGCGGCGCCAAAAAAATGCGCTGGTGAGCACGGAATTGTTCTTCTGTAAGCGTGCTTACGTCAGTTTGGGCCTGTGCTGACCAAAACGGTAAAAAGAGAAGAATGAGTAGTGCGAATCGATTTTTCATTTGGCTAGGTAATGGGAATTTTGATGATAAACGCAGCTCCTGCTTCTGCCTCATTCTCGATGGCTAATTCTCCGCCATGGGCTTTAATAATATCATGGGTGATGCTTAAACCCAGACCCGTTCCATCGGTGCCCTTCTTGGTGGTAAAAAAGGGCTGCAGAATTTTCTCCTTGATGTCTTCGGGAACTCCAGGGCCATTGTCGGCGATGGATATTTTAATGCCATCTCCAGATCGTTTGGATGATACTGTAAGCACTGCTTTGTACTCTGGATCTGTTTTGGTTTTCTCCCTCATGGCATCGAAGGCATTGTTGGCGATGTTGAGTACCACCCGGCTGAAATCTTCACCTACAAGGTTGACTTGCCCCAGGTTTTCATCTAGGTCAAAATCGAGTTTGACATTAATAGGGTTCTTGCTGGCACGCATGCCATGGAAGGCCAAGTTTACAAACTCGCCGAGCAGGGCATTGAGATTGGTGGGTTCCTTCTTGCCGGTGCCGCCACGGCTGTGTTGCAGCATGGATGTTACGATGCCATCGGCGCGGGTACCGTGCTGCAAGGTTTTCTCTAGATTCAGCTTCACATCGGTGAGGAGTTCTTTGATTTGATCTGCTTTTTCGGCGGGTAAGCTGGCCAATTCTTCCATGGCTTCATCTACCATTTCGATATTGAGCTCCGAGAAATTGTTGACGAAGTTCAAGGGATTCTTGATCTCATGAGCTATGCCAGCCGTAAGCTGGCCAAGGCTGGCAAGTTTTTCTTGCTGGACGAGTTGGGCTTGGGTTGATTTTAAGTCCGCAAGGGTGGTTTCTAAAACTTTATTCGCTTTTTGTTTCTGTCGGTTGTTTCGATAGAGCAATAAGGCAACCAATAAAAAGATACCCAGCCCAGCTAGCAAGGCATACATTCTAATGCTGTTTTCTATTTGTTCTTTTTCTTTTTCCAGTTCGTGTAATCGAATTTTTTGTTCAAAGTCAATATTTTGAAATTGCACCAATCGAGTGATGTACGCATCATTGATGCTGTCTAAAAGCGTTTTTCCACTTTCAAGATGGTTATAGGCGAGGAGATTCTTATCCTGCAATCTATAAATGGAAGCAAGTTGAACATTGGCATTGCCAATTTGGACAAACCCATTTATTGACTTAGCTGTTTCGATCGCTTTCGAAGTAAAAAAAAGGGCAGAATCAAGCTGACCTGTTTCTTTGAATAGTTGACCTAAAGAGATTTGAACTCCACTCATTGACGCGAGCTTATTATCTTCTATACTTATTTCAAGCGCCTTCTTTAAATAAAATAGAGCAGAATCAATTTTGTGCTCTTGCATATAATATTGAGAAAATAAGCTGAAGATTTCACCTGACTGAGTTTGGTATGGGGAATCTTTATAATAGGCCAATGCTTTCTGGAAATAGTTAAAAGCAGAGTCCGGCTGGTTGTTGTTGAAATAATCTACTCCAATATCCCGTGTAGTAAGACTCAAGATCTTTTTATTCTGCAACTTTTCTCCGATTTTCATTGCTTCGAATAGGTGATAACGTTCTTCATCGTACAAACGGGAGCGGCCATAGAGACCCGCAATTTCAAAATGGATCATGCCAACAATTGATTGCCTGGCATCATCGGGGCTTTTCGAATAAGAGAAATTGTGGTATCCCCAGCCATTTTCAGCGCTTGACGGATCTTCGGCAATTTTGAACCCATTCATATACGATTCATAAGAAGCTGGTAGATTACCGATCCGCACGTAGCAATATGCAATCTGTTGGTACGCGTCTGCTTCCCATAGTTTTAAATTCAGTTTTTTAGCCAAATCAAGTTGTACCTGATGATAAACTAACCCGATGTCAGCGGCACCGTCCTGGAAGTAAAAACCAAGCTTTCGGTTTATATCGAGGCGGATAGTATCATTTGCTGCATCCCGCAAGGCAGTTTCCATGCTGTCGAGATAATGTTGGTCATCTTGGGCCAAAGACGCAACGGGTAGAATGAACAAAAAGAAAATTCTGAATACGTTCTTCATATTGGTTAATTAAGTCTTCGGTAAATAAATAATGAATGAGGTTCCTTCGGCTTCATTCGTTTCCACGGTCAATTGTCCGCCATGCGCTTTCACAATGTCATGTGTAATGCTCAATCCCAGCCCAGTGCCATCAGTACCCTTCTTGGTGGTAAAAAAGGGCTGCAGAATTTTCTCCTTGATGTCTTTGGGAACTCCAGGGCCGTTGTCGGCGATGGATATTTTAATCCCATCATTGGATCGTTTGGATGATACCGTAAGCACTGCTTTGTACTCTGGATCTGTTTTGGTTTTCTCGCGCATCGCGTCGAAAGCGTTGTTCACGATGTTGAGCACTACTCGACTGAAGTCTTCTCCGATCAGGTTGACTTGCCCAAGGTTTTCATCCAGTTTAATATCGAGCTTTACGTTGAAGGGTTTCTTACTGGCACGCATGCCATGGAAGGCCAAGTTGACAAACTCGCCGATCAGTGTATTGAGATCGGTGGGTTCCATCTTTCCACTTCCGCCACGGCTGTGCTGGAGCATAGATTTCACGATGCCATCAGCGCGGGTGCCGTGTTGGTAAATTTTCTCGAGATTGGCTTTGATATCGCTCAGGTACTCGTCTACTTCCTCGCGTTTTCCTTTGAGGGGTTCGTTTTTCAGGCTTTCCGAAAGTTCATCGACTAGTTCGATGCTGAGTTCACTAAAATTATTGACGAAATTAAGCGGGTTCTTGATCTCGTGTGCAATACCAGCGGTGAGCTGACCGAGGCTGGCAAGCTTTTCTTGTTGCACCAACTGCTCTTGTGCCGATTTGAGATCTTCGTGCGCTTCTTCGAGTTTGTGGTAGGCTTTTTCAATCTCTTTGGCTTGGGCCAAATCCCTGTCTTTGTTCTTTTGCTCTTCGCGCAGCGCAATGCGTTGGCGGATGTTTCGGTCTACGCCAAATACCACCAATACCAGCAGAAGTGCGTAGCCTGCATAGGCCCACCAGGTGAGCCACCAAGGTCGTAGAATGGTAATTTTTATCGTTTTCCCTTCCTCATTCCACACACCATAACTATTCGATGCCCGCATCATAAACACGTATTCTCCTGGTTCGAGATTGGTGTAGTTGGCGAAGTTGCGGTTGTCATAAATCCAGTCTTCTTCAAGCCCTTTGAGCATGTGAGCGTATTGGTTCTTGGAAGGATTTGCGTAGTGCAGCGCGGTGAACTCGAAGCTCAGGTCGTTTTGATCGTAGGCAAGAGTGAGTTCCGTAAGCGCTTCGAGTGCAATACTCTCAGTGGTATCGGTAAAAGTTTCAGAATAGGGCTGGTTTGAAATCATGAGTTTCGAAACCACAATTTCGGGCGGGGCGCTGCTCGCGTCTATAGCTTTGAAAGTAACCAGTCCTTGGGTATGCCCAAAATAATAGGTGCCATCATCGGTTCGCATGCCTACTGGCGCCACAAAATCTTCACCCTTCAGGCCATCATCGGTGTGGTAGTTTATAAAAGTGACCTTCCCCAATTTTTCATTGCGCACCATGCGCGATAGTCCAGCGGACGTGCCAATCCAGAGTTCACCTTCGTCGCCGCGAACAATGCTGGAGATATCGTTGACAGGAAGCCCGTCGGTCATCGTGTAATGGGCAAACGTATGAGAAACTGGATCCAGTCGGTCGAGTCCATTTTCTGTTCCTATCCAGAGCATGCCGAGGTCATCAAATTCTAGGCATTTTATTACATTGAAAGTGAGTGAATTATCGTCTATTTCATCTTTCAAGAAGACTTCAATTTTACGCGTAGCAATGTCCATTTTGTTGAGTCCCCACGCCGTGCCGATCCAGATACTTTGCTCTGAACTTTCGATATCCATAATAGTTGGATTACTCAGCGCGTATGCCAAGCTGGTTTTCTCATTAAAGATTCCCAAATCCGTTGTTATTTTCTCGTCTGGGTTGGGGATGATTGAAATACCCCAAAATTCAGGGGAATCGGGCAAGGTTTCATTGAAGTTGGCAAAAGCGTGGGAATTGTCTGAAATATAATGGAGGGCATAGCCTCCAGGCTCTAATGTTATAGCATCATACCGCAACCTGTTTTTTAACGCTCCACCAGCGTAATAGGCTTTATCACCTTCATAGCCAGACCAAATGGTATCCTGGTCTTGTGTGGTTATAAATCCGTAGTCAAATAAGTATTCATCGCGGCCTTCGCCCATCATAGCAATTAAGTAAGTGGTGGTTTTACTGACATCAAATTCGGTTTTCAAATTCTCACCGTTTCCCGCTTCGAGTAGGTGAATGCCACTGGGTGATTTTTGAAGATCTTGCACTTTTCGGGTTAGGTCAGCGTCAATCCGGCGTGATGCATTGGAGGCAACATTTAGGAAAGTATTGGCATTGGGATCCCATTCAGAGAAACCGCCTTCGGTGCCTATCCAGACTTTTCCATCAGGGCTCTCTTTTAGTATTCTCACTTGGTTGCTTTGAATTCCTGTGGATAATGGATCGAAGACAAAGCGGCGAATCTCATTGTAATTTTCGTCCATCTCTACCATTCCGTCTCCCCAGGTGCCTATGAGTAGATGTCCATTGTCAAGCTCGAGCAAGCCG
>Ga0222668_1000523_pt1 | contig 23312 bp, 18 predicted proteins | sample AntAcemetagen728_FD_179823 | JGI IMG/M metagenome (GOLD analysis project Ga0222668, IMG submission 179823) | Saline water microbial communities from Ace Lake, Antarctica - #728 | ecosystem: Environmental > Aquatic > Non-marine Saline and Alkaline > Saline | place: Antarctica: Ace Lake... | reverse complement strand
TACAATTCAAAACGTTTACATCAAACATTAAGCTATCAATGTCCCGACCAGTTCGAGAGAATATACGCTCAACAACTGGCCGCATAATTCACTTTTCGGGAGTCCGCCAGTCTTGGGCTATCGCAGATAAGGAAGATAGACATTTCGGTGTCTCCAACAACGCCTTCTGTGGCATCGATCGAAACACGAATTAAACTCCGTAGATAATTGGCGGTTGTCTGGAGCGACAAAGAACCGACTTACTTATGCAGGTATGTTAAGTTATTAACAATATATTATTAAACTATCCTTACATTACAATATCAATTTATTGATATGTCAAAGAATATTATAGGACTTACAACAATATTACATATCGATTTATATTGATCCGTGATTTCCCATATGGGTTGAGCCTAAAACTGGTTGAACAGAAACAGCGGATGGTAACAGAGGTATGAAAAGTGGCTATTATAGACCGCGCCCTGTTACCGGCTGTAGGGTCTCGCTGACCGAGCTGTCCAGGTCGCGGATGAGACTGTCGCTGTTGGACGTTGATCGATCATCCACTGGCCGGGGATCTTCATCAGCGCCGTGAGATTTCGCGGGCTATTGAGCGTCTTGGTCTCGAACCGGCCCACTTTGCTACTCGCCGCCGCTTACTTCTCTGGCTGACTCGCCCTTTCGCCAACCACATGGCGTAACGCCGGGGCCACACACAACCGTTCGGCGTGATTGACATGCCAGTTGGCTGTAGATCGACTGACATAATAGCGCGGCACGAGCTGGTGCTGCTTGTTGCGGCCCTGGCGTGAATCGGTCAGCACCTCTGCGCCCTGTTCTGTCAGCCCAAACGCTTTATCCAGTTCCCGGCAGGCCAGCAGTCCCGCATCGATGGTGACCTCACTGCCATTGAACTTCCGCTTCAAGCGGTTGTCAAAACCGATCCGCAAATCGTTCTTTGGGCTGTCACCCATCGGGTTCCCCTGTCAGCTTGGCATGATTTGGCAGAATACATCTGTTTTTTCAGGGGTTATCGCAAATCGCGCGCCAAAGTTTGGGGAGTCAAATGGGAACTGCGTGATGAATGACGCATCCCTGATCTCATTTAGAATGCAATCACAGTCAGCCAATAAAAAAAAGACACTTACATTTTTATGTAAGTGTCTTTGAAGTGGAGGATACCGGGCTCGAACCGGTGACCTTTTGGCTGCCAGCCAAACGCTCTCCCAACTGAGCTAATCCCCCATTTGAGGCGTAAACTGCCTCAACATAAGGCTAAGGATAGAAAATAGTTTCGGCAATTCAAGTGCTGAGAAACAATCTAAATGAAAAAAACGATTAAAAAGGCTCTGTGAAATTAATAACGTACTACTCACAGGTGTGAACCAGTAGGGAGCAAGAATGATTGTCGATTTGCTTCCGAACCCCGGTGCCAGAAGATCACTCTATTCAGAGGGATGGAAGGAATTGGTTTCCAGAAGGTCTGCTGATCCAGGACAGAATCTCGAAAGATTGAAACAGGGGAATGACTGTGCCAGTTAAGTCAATCTTGCGTCTGCATGAACACCGTCGGTGGGTAGACCAGGCGTTATTCGAATCTGTTCAAATGCTTTCAGAAGCGCAAAGCAGACAGACGTTTCCCATCGGGCAGGGATTGATCTGGCAGTCGTTACTGCATTTGTATGCTGCTGAGTATGTCTGGCTGGAAGCATTATCAGGAGATGAAACTCCTGTGTTACCCGGTAATCTGGCCGGGGGAATTGCCGGGAAATCAAAAGGGAACGGGAGCGATTCAATCCTGATCGGAACTGAAACAGCATTGGGCTGAACTGGAACAGCGCTGGCTTGACCATTTAGACGGTGTCCCGTTTTACTGTAACGTCTCCAAGGCCATTTGGACCGAGTATATTAGATTGAGACACACTATGCTAAAATGTGATGCGTTCTAGAATAATTGACCGTTGACTCGCTAGAGGAAGTTGTCACCAAACGCAGTACCAATAATGGGCGTATGCAACGAACGAAATGTTCTGATGTCTTGTTACATGTCTGTACCCACGCACAATATACAACAGCGCAAGTTGTGAATCTGTTGCGCCAGGTTGGCGCGCAAACTCTGCCTGATACCATGCTGATTTCATTGACGCGAAAACAGAGGGCGGCCTTGGATGATCAGCAGTAGATCAAGCGGTCAACTCAAGCAAATTTTCGGATCACGCCTTTGACGATGCCGAGCACTTTGACATTATTCGAATAGATCGGATCCATAGCGGAATTCGCAGGCTCTAATCGCACGCGGTTTTCTTCCTTATAGAAGCGTTTCAAAGTGGCTTCGTGTTCGTCTACGAGGGCGACGACGATGTCTCCCTGTTGACACGATTCCTGCCTCTTGACGACCACGTAATCCCCATCCTGAATTTGGGCATCAATCATGGAACTGCCTTTGACCTTCAGGCAAAAGTTCTCGGAAGTATCAAAGAGAGAACTAAAGTCAATTTGCGATTGATCCTCAGGGAGAGGAGTTAGCGGAGTACCCGCTTTAAGTATTCCCGTTAAAGGGAGATTTGCCGGTTTTTGAGAATTATCACAGAGTTGAATGGATCTCGAAATATTGGACTGCCTTGTGATCAGTCCCTTGCGTTCCAAGGCTTTTAAATGTCCCATGACGCCATTGGGAGACCGGATATCAAATGCGTCTCCAATTTCTCGGACCGTGGGGCCGTATCCGCGGTTGATAATTTTATCTTTCAGAAACCGATAAACCTGTGATTGTCGTTCCGTCAGTTTGACGTTCTTAATGATCATGCCTACTTCCTCACCACATTCGCTGAAACGGTTAAATTCATCGTGGTATTCACCACACAATTGGCCCGTTCATAACTGTATAGACTCATCAGCTCAAAAAATCTAACATTCTCGTGAACAATTTCGTATAAACTGTTGGGTGCTATGTAGATATATAAGTGGCAATTGATGGCTGCGAGAAGCCAGGTGTGATTAAAGATGAGTCGATTGAGTGGTTTGGGGTGAAGTCGCGTTTTGGAAACAGGGCTTTGAGGTCGCTACAATTTTGTGAAATGCGTTCCAGATCGCACCCCATTTTACCACAGCGTCCGTTGGATTCTTTGACTCGGTTCAAATAGTCCGGGAGACGCTACGGTAAATCGGGGAACAAGTTAGTTGGTGACTTCAGTAGGATAGGCTTCGCTGGCGAGTTGTTTGATTTTTGCCAGATCCAGTTTTCCTGTCCCCAGTAACGGAATCGCTTCTACTTCCAGAAAGCTGTCGCTGGAGGGAATCCAGAGATTGGGAATATCTTCTTTAGCGAATTCTTTTAGAATCGAATTGACGGAGATATCAAGCGGCTTATGAAGTACGATGATGCGCTCTCCTTTTTTCGGATCGGTAACGGCGGTCACCGCCACTTGTACTTCGGGCTCATCGTCGTTGGGGTCATTCACAATGTCGGCGATGATCTCTTCAATTCTTACATGGGGCACCATTTCGCCACCAATTTTTGAAAACCGTGTTTGTCTGCCTGTGATTGTGATAAATCCGTCTTCATCAATCGTGGCAAAGTCACCCGTATTGTACCAACCGTCGAAAATGACTTCTGCCGTCTTTTCCGGGTTATTCAAATAGCCTTTCATGACGTTCGGGCCTTTAATGAACAGCAGTCCTTCCTGTCCGTCAGGTAGATCCTGCATGGTTTCCGGATCAACGGTTTTTGCCATGACGCACGGGATCGGGCGGCCGACGGTGCCCGCTTTCGAACTAACTTGATCAGGGTCAAGTTGTCGGCTGGGAGGAACATTGACCGCAGCAACGGGAGCGAGTTCTGTAGTGCCATAACCTTCTGTCGGAAAGATTCCGAATTTTGCTTCGAATTCTTTTGCCAGACTCTGTGGAAGTTTTTCCGCTCCCGTGATGACGAGATCCAGTGTTTTGAATTGCTCGGGAGTACAGCGTTTTAAGTAGTGTCTTAAGAATGTGGGAGTTGATGCAAAGAGCGTGACTTTGTACTTCTCGACCATTTTTCCGACTGTTCGTGCATCGGTCGGATTAAAGTGATAACAGGCTCCCATATTTCGGATGAAAGGCATCCAAAGGGAAATGGTATATCCAAACGAATGAAAGAACGGCAAAATCCCCAGAATGCAATCCTTGGAAGAGAGGTGCAGTAAGTCATCGGCTGAGTTGATATTGGAAACGATGTTGTGATGTGTGAGCATCACTCCTTTGGGTTGTCCTGTTGAACCGGATGTAAAAATAATCGTACTTAAATCGTCGGAACTAACGTGTCTTAAACCGATGAGCCGTTCGATGATCCATGCGGGAACGACATACGCCATGCATAAGCAGATCAGCTTGTCAAAGATTGAGGCTTTCAATTTCAATTGATCCAGCAGTACCACGTTGGCATCCATGGCGATGGGTTTTTTCTCCAGAAACTTCTCGCTGGTCAAAACGGTTTTGATTCCTGCTTCCTTGATGCAGTAATTGATATCTTTGTCAGAAAGGGTGTAGTTTAAATTGATCGGCACGCGACCGGAGATGGCGAGGCTGGCATTGACCACACAACCTCCCACAGAAGGCGGTAGCAGTACCCCAATCATTTTTTCATCGCGTTTTAAAACATGTTTATTGAGCAACCGTCTGATCAACAGGGCTCCGGTGAGTAATTTTCCCCCTGAAATTTCAACGCCTGTTGAGTCTGCTACTTTTTGTTTGAATCGCCTGTTTTTACATTTTCGGAGAAACAGCCTGGGTGGAATCATTTGATACGTCTTTCGAAAATTAGCAGATTCAATGCCAAGGTTTTGAACAACCTTTTGAACATGTTTTTCATTTTCAGGATGAAGTATAGGCTGTCCAAAACGAATGGAAACAGGGTAAGGCCAGCGTCGGGGCATTTTCCAGAAAAACTTTCCCCCATGAAAGCTGAAAATACTTCCCCAGAGTTCATCGATGTAGACGGGAACCACAGGGGCGCCAGTACCTTTGATGATTTTCATTAAACCAGATTGAAATGGTTGTAAATAACCGGTACGGGTTAATTTGCCTTCTGCGAAAATGCAGACCAGTTCTCCGTCCTTGATTGCATTACGTGCTGTTTTGATGGAAGCCATTAACGCCTTTGGTCCATCATCGATATTGATGGGGATCGTGTTGTATAACTCGGTCAGCCATCGAATCCAGGGGTTCTGCACATAGGTTGAGAAGGCAACCATTCTTACCGGGCGCGATGAGGTGAGAATCAAAAAGACTCCATCGAGCCAGGAAACGTGATTGGCGACCAGAAGTGCGCCTCCCTTTTTGGGGAGATTGTCGTGCCCGCGTACACGCAGTTTGTAGATGGTTCGGCTGACCAACCAGACGAGGGCTCGAATCGTGGCATTGGGGAGCAGTTTGAAAATATAAATGCCGACTGGAATCGTGAGTAACCCGATCACCATGAAAATCTGGCTGGCTGACATCTCAAGGTGTTTTTGCATTACCCAAAATGCGAACGAAGCAACGAGAATGAACGCGAAAGCCAAAAAGTTGGCTGCTGCCAGAATACTGCCACGTGTTTCCACTTCGCTACGGTGTTGTAGAAAGGTTTCGAGCGGGATGTCAAATAATCCAGAACTGACACCAAGCAGGAATAACCAGAGCAGTGATAATAAATAATAGATCTGTGAGTTGGATTCCGGTCCGTCAATACTACTGCCAGTGAAGAACAGTAACAGAGATGTGACGACGATACCGGCTGCTCCGATAGGGACAATTCCCAGTTCAATTCGTCCCGCGGACCAGATCCCCGCCAGAATACTTCCTAAAGCGACTCCGAATACCAGGATTCCCAGTAACGGGCCGATATCTTTTTGGGTCAGTCCCAATTCGTGGATTCCATACGTGTCGACGTTAATTTGTGCCAGTGAAGCCAGCATCCAGAAGAAGGCGACACCCAGTGCGGTCCTGAATAAGGGAGTGCTGCTGCGGAGCAATCGCATCTGGTGCAAGGTTTCTTTGACAGGGTTAAAGGGGAAGCCTCTTTCTGGTGCAGCAGGGGACAATTTGTTGATCTTCAGACTGACCAACGTACCAATGACTGCCACGCCAACCAGTGTGAATGCCGCGATCCCAATATCCATGAATGGTCCGGGCGCTGAGAGATCGGGTTGCGTGATGTGATATAAATAGTTACCGGCAATAAACCCCAAAGCAGAAGAGACCACGGTAATCAGGCCCATGATGCCATTGCCTTTGGCGAGTCTGTTATCGCGCACCATTTCGGGGATACTGCCAAATTTGGCAGGGCCGAACAGCGCACTTTGACAGCCCATCAAGGCCACGATAAAAAAGAGCAGGTAGATATTGCCGAACTGAATGGCCCAAATCCCTAACACCATGATAAGGATTTCAGCAACCTTACACGCCACGATGACTGTGCGCTTACTGAAGCGGTCTGCAAGGTAGCCGGCCACACTTGCCAGTAGGAGATAAGGCAGAGTAAAGCAGGCCAGACCCAGTGACAGCGCTTCGGCATCGCCGATGATCGGTTTTCCGATCGGGATGATAAACCAGCGAAACATATTATCATTCATCGCTCCGAGAAACTGGGTTCCCAGAAGCGCGAGAAATGAAGGTGAGTTTAATGTTCCTTTTCCGTCATCGCTCAGCTCAGTATCTGATTCTTCGGAGTTCGTTGAATTCATTTTTTTGTAGAGATCCAGATGTTTTTTTGCCACTGTCAAATCGTCTCAGATGAAATCAGACGTTTGCTGCCTGGCACGATTCAGAAAGAGTTTTGAAAGAGAGCAATCTAATTGCTTCCTGCCTTGAAGGCGAAGAATGCTTGAAATTATCACGAGAAAAATGTGATGATTGAATTATCAGAGCATACTATGCCAAAAAGTATTTCTCTGTAAAGACTTAGAATTTGGCTGAGGGGAAGATTCTGAGAGAGAATATTTCGTAGTGTATATTTGTGTTGTGGTTGAGGGGGAAGAGCTTAAGGGATAAAGGTGTAGGTCCCCGAATTTTTCTCTGCCAGTTCTCGAATGAGTGGTTCTCCTTCGCGGTTCCCCAAGCAGATTCCATTTACAATGATGGGTTGATTGCGGTGTGTTTTCTCAGCCACCTTGTTGAAGGCTTTGACGACCGACGGATTGAACTGTCCGTCTGTCAGGAAGTAAATCGTGTCTGGCTGAAGACGCAGTGCCAGAATCAGAGCCTGCAACGGTTCTGTCATTCCGACTCCGGGTACTTTGGCTACCCAGGAAAGAAATTTCTGCTTTGATTGTGAAGTTGCCGGTTGGAGTTGTCTGGCGGGCATCGGTATCGCGATATCGCTGAAGAAGATGACAAAGAACTGTTGGTTTTCATCCATCGAGAGAATTGCTTTGGCCAGCTCCAGTTTGACCCGTCCCAGCCTGGTTTTTCCGACACTGTCATGCGGGAAATTCATACTTTTTGATGAATCGACGACATAGACAATTTTTTTACTTTTGGGAGTCAGGCCGAAGAAATCGCCGTTTCCCAATCCATTTCCGGTACCAGAAGTAGATTGGCCGATCGCCGAAGATGTCAATAAAGCGCCCACAATGTCCGCTGCATATTTCGTTGTGAGAGACTCTTCGTACTGTGTTGCTTGCGGGAGAGGTCCCTCTAACAACGCTGAAAGCGACTGGGAATCAGGCGCGGAACTACGATCCAGGACCGGCGGTAATTTTGAAAGCGCAGGCGCGCTGGAAGCCTGTTCTGTTTCTGTTGTGACCGCCGTCAGTTCAAGCAAGACTGGTTGAACGGTCTTTTGAGGGGCCGCCCAACGTGTTTGAATGAGGGTGGCGGGCGTTGAAGAAAGAGTTTCTGCCCGTTGATCGATGATCATGGCGAATCCACAAATGAGGATCACGTGAAACAGCGTGGAAACACCAATTCCCTTATTCCAGTGGAACTTTGAACCAGAATGTGCATGGTGCGTGTGCATGAAACTCTCTTGCGGAAGAAATCGACAAAACGAGTCCTCCACAGGAAGGTTTCTATTTTGTCATCACTACTATTCTAGCGTGAGTTTTCGGTAAACGACAGAAGAAACAACAGCAGGAAATGGATCGAGCGCGTCTCTCTGTCTCATCCATCCCGGTCAGTCCCGATATTTGCTATGATTCCTGTGAAAGCGTCAAAAAACAACTAGAGTTAAACACTTATTACGTATAATATTAGGTGAGATGGGTGTTTTGGCGTTTCGTCCAGGCTTTTATAAAGTGTTTTGCGCTTTTAGATACTGAATCCCATGAATGAATCAACGACCGTTGATCAGACCGTTCAGGCAAATTTTTCAGAGTTGCCTCAAAATAGTGCCTCTCCTATGGGGCATCAGGGCACGCAGTGCGAGTCGGAATCTGGGGTGGATCAACCAATCCTGTTTTTTGATGGCATTTGTGGTTTATGTAATACGAGCGTGGATTTTGTCCTTGCCCGAGACAAGAAGTGTCGGCTGCTCTATTCCCCGTTACAGGGGGAGACCGCAAAACGTCTTTTGAGTGAGAAAGAGATTCACAATGTAGATACGGTTGTTCTTCGTCCTGCCGAGGGGATGCCTCTCTATCGGCGTTCGGCTGCGATTGTCAGATTATGCTGGCTTATGGGATTTCCCTGGAACCTGTTGGGATGCATGCTGTGGTGCATTCCCTTGCCAATCAGGGATCTCGGTTACCGAATCGTAGCAGGCTCGAGATACCGCCTGTTTGGCAAACATGAAACCTGTCGGATGCCGACCCCGGAAGAACGGGCTCGTTTTTTACCCTGAACTTTGTAATTCAGAACTTGATGAAGAGATTACGATGCGATTGATCCCGTCTACAATAATCCTGACAACGTTGTTGGTTTTGAATTTTTACTCTGGCAATTTGTTTGCGCAAAAACAACCTGCGAAGAAACCGAATTTTATTGTCTTCATCGCAGATGATATGGCGTGGGATGATTGTGGGGCCTATGGACATCCCAAAATTCAGACGCCCAATTTGGATCAGTTGGCTTTGGACGGGATGAAATTCAACCATGCCTATTTGACTTGCAGTTCCTGTAGTCCGAGTCGTGCCAGCATCATCACAGGCCGCTACCCACATAGTACCGGCGCACATCAACTCCATCTGCCTTTGCCGGAAAGTCAGGTGACGTTTGTTGAAAAATTAAAAGACGCCGGTTACTACACCGCTTCCGCCGGGAAGTGGCATCTGGGTACGCCCACTGAAAGCAAGTTTGATCATGTTACCACCAAAATGAATGAATGGGTTTCGACACTCAGACAGAGACCCAGGACGAAACCATTTTTTATGTGGTTTGCCTTTACTGATCCGCATCGTCCTTATCAGCGCAATATCATCGAACGTCCTCATACCAACGAAGAGGTCAGCGTCCCTCCTTATCTGCCGGATACTCCTGAAGTCAGGAGTGACCTGGCGCTTTATTATGATGAGATCACCAGGTTGGATGGCGTTGTCGGTCGCGTGCGTGAAGAGTTAAAAAAACAGGATGCAGCATCCAATACGGTGATTGTGTTTCTAAGCGATAACGGGCGACCATTTCCACGTTGTAAAACAACCGTGTATGACAGTGGGATCAGAACTCCCTGGATTGTCACCTGGCCTGAACAGGTGAAAGCGGGAGCGGTTTCTGACTCCATGATCAGCTCGATTGATCTGGCTCCCACGATCCTGGAACTGGCCGGAGTCCCTGAGAGTAATACGTTTCAGGGAAACAGCTTCAAATCGATACTGCAAAATCCCAGAGCGACTACGCGGCTCCATATCTTTGCCGAACATAACTGGCACGATTTTGAAGATTTCGGCCGGGCCGTCCGTTCTCCGCGGTTCAAATATATCAGGAACTTTTACGCCGACATTCCGGGCACTCCGCCAGCAGATGCGGTCCGCAGTGATACCTATGTCAAAATGCTTCAATTGCGAGGCGAGAATAAGCTGACTCAAGATCAGAAAAACTGTTTTGTGTCTCCGCGTCCTGAAGCAGAGCTGTATGATCTTGAAGCCGACCCGCACGAATTGCATAATCTGGCCGGTCAAAAGGACTACCAGAAAGTTCAAGCGGACCTGCGCGCCGTTCTCGACCAGTGGCAGGAAGAGACCCATGATCGGCTTCCACGGACGCGCCGTCCCGATGAATTCGACCGTGAAACCGGTCAGCAACTCCCTGCATTCAGAAAAAAATAAGAGCAGAAAAAAAACGGCGTTTCACAATAATTGTTGAAACGCCGTTCTCGATGATCGGGTAATACAGGATATCGGTCTCGCAGGTTCAAGGCGAAGAGCAAATGACAACGGAATTCGATTCCAGCACGACAACAATACCAGACGCGGAAAAGCCGACCCTGACTCAAAAGGCAGGCGTCAGCGGAATGTGTTTTGTCGCCTTTCTGCTGCTGTATCTCTTCATGTCCGGCCCCCTGGTTTGGATGGAGGGGAAAATGAAATTCGGACCATTTTCAAAGTCGGTCAAGACCATGTATGCTCCCCTGGCTCAGGTTGTGAAATCAGATCTGAAACCTGCCTCAAGTGTAATCAAAGCCTACATTGGATTATTCAAAAAATAAGTCGGAGTCGGTCATGGATGTAGGTGAGACAGAACAGCAGGAACTTCAAGACTCCGCGCAGCCTCAGACTCAGTCATTGCCGGCCCGGAAGCTCAGATGGAAATGGGGCCTGGGAATTTTCCTGCTGGGAATCGCCGCGATTTTTTATCAGTGGTTCAAGTTAGCCCCGGATCGAACGTATCAGGTGTTCGCGGTCTATTTTGGAATCCGAAATATTCTGGTGGGCATGTTGATCTGGTGGTTGTTCATTTCCGGTGTTGCCTGGAAAACGCGTTTCAAAGGTTTACTGGGGGCGGTTGCTGCTTTCGCGCTTCTCTTTGGTCTGTTCCGCGTGGAAAGTTTCGAAGGAGATATGGTCCCGCGTTTTCGATTTCGATTTTTGCCGACGCCGGAACAGCGGGCAGAAAAATATTTTGAGCAGGCAGCACAAGACTCAACGGCACAAAATGCGATTTCGGCAATGCCTCTGGAAGTGGCACCTGGAGATTGGTCCGGCTATCGGGGCGCAGACCGCGATGGCATTGTCCGCGATCAGAAAATTAGAACGGATTGGAAAACACAGCCACCCGAATTACTCTGGAAGCATCCGGTTGGTGCCGGCTGGAGTTCATTCTGTGTCGTAGCGGATCGCGCGTTTACGCAGGAACAGCGTGGCGAAGAAGAGGCCGTAGTTTGTTACGACGCTCTGACTGGCAAGCAGATTTGGGCTCATCAGGATGACGTCCGTTTTTCAGAAACACTTGGCGGAACGGGACCACGCGCGACGCCTACGTTTTATGAGGGTCTGATTTACTCGCAGGGGGGAACCGGGATTCTGAATTGCCTGGAGGCCGGCACGGGTAAACTGGTCTGGTCTTATGATCTGCTGAAAGAAGGGGATTTAAAAAATCTGGAATGGGGCATGTCTGGTTCGCCTTTGATCTGGGAAGATCTGGTGATTGTCAATCAGGGAATTCAAAAGCAGGGTTCCGAATCTGGCAATCAATCGGTGATTGCGTTTGATCGGCAGACGGGGGAGAAAGTCTGGTCAGGTGGCACACAGAAATCGAGTTATAATTCTCCCCAGATTTCGGTGCTGAATGGAACGCCGCAACTGCTTGTGTTTCATTCGAAAGGACTGGAAAGTTTTGCGCCCGCCGATGGTCAGTCGCTCTGGAATTTTCCCTGGACCAATCAGGCAGGCGTGAATGTAGCACAACCTATTGTGCTCGATGATGCCTCTCTGTTTTTGGGATCCGGATATGGAGCCGGCTCGGCTCGCATTACGATCAACGATTCCGCAGAGGAGCCTGTAGCCAAGGTCTCTCAAGATTGGAAGAGTCAAAGTTTAAAGCTCAAATTCAATGCCGCTGTGAAACGGGATGGTTTTGTCTATGGACTGGATGAAGGCATACTTACCTGTCTGAATCTGGAGACGGGCAAACGGGCCTGGAAGAAAGGCCGCTATGGTTACGGGCAGATGATTCTTGTGGATGATCAACTGCTGATTCTGGCTGAGGATGGACGCGTCGAACTGGTGAAAGCAGATCCTGAACAGTATTTGCAAGTGGCCTCATTTCAGGCGATTGAAGGGCAAACATGGAATCATCCCGCATTGGCACAAGGCAGGCTCTTTGTTCGAAATAGTGAAGAGGCCGCCTGTTACGATATTTCGCCTGTTTCGAAGTAGCCGTTTTTGATGCGGAATCATTGTCAAAATCGTTACGCTGCGCAATTCTTGCGCTGCTTGTCCTGCTTGAGTGGTTTTCCTAAACCCAGTTAAGAACTACGGTTTGTACTTGACGGACTGAAGGTCTGGCTGCAAAATGGACGATAAATAAACACCTGCCTATATATTGAAGACTTCAAACAACGTACCACCCTGATGTTTTGTACGTCCCGCCTCGGATAGCCTGACTATCTGACCAATTTGAAGAGAACGGAAGAAAGGAGACCCATGTTTCGGTCAAACATGCGAGTTTACGTTTTGCTTCTGGTCATATTTTCGTTGCACGTTCTTTCTGCGCGGCCCGTTTCTGCTGACCAATCGAAGTTCTCCGGTGAGCCGTTGATCGCGAACAAACCAAAGCAGCCTGCCGCCAAAGCTTTGCATCAGATTATCGATGAGCAGATTCAGTCCCGGCAGAAAGTCGATTCGCAGTCGGCGTCTCCTCTCAGTAGCGACAGTGAATTTCTGCGGAGGATCTATCTCGATCTGACAGGTCGTATTCCTTCGATTCATCAGACGCGCGACTTTTTAAATGACAGCCGTCCTGATAAAAGGACCATTCTGGTTGACCAGCTTTTAGCATCGCCTGAATATGCCAGATATATCTCGCAGCAGTTAGATGTGATGTTGATGGAGCGTCTGAAGAAGAAGTTCATTAATGTCACGACCTGGGAAGAGTATTTGCGACAATCTGTTGCTGAAAATAAACCACTCGATCATATCATCCAGGAAATTTTCGCTGCCGACGGTTCAGATAAAGAAACTCAGGCAGCAGCTCGTTTTTATCTGGCGCGGAATGGTGACGTGAATGAGTTGACCCGCGACATCAGTCGTATCTTCTTAGGAGCCGACTTAACGTGTGCTCAATGTCATGATCACCCGGAAGTTCAAGATTGGAAGCAGGATCATTATTACGGGATTTCTGCATTTCTGATTCGTAGTTTTGTCTTCACTGACAAAAAGAAGAAACAGACCGTGTTTGCAGAAAAGGCGGAAGGCGAAGTCAAGTTTGAATCGGTGTTTGAAGTGCGCGATAAAACATCGAAAGGTCCTGAGACAACGCTGCCCGTTGTGTTTAATGGGACGGCGATTCCGGAACCCGCTTTTAAAAAGGGTGAGGAATATGAGGTCAAACCGGCCAAAGAGGTCAGGCCAATTCCAAAATACAGCAGACGCGCCCAACTGGGAATTGCAATTACCTCACCACAAAATCCTCGTTTTGCACGTACGATGGCCAATCGTTTGTGGGACATGATCATGGGACGGGGGCTCGTGCATCCGCTCGACGCCGATCATTCTGATAACCCTCCCTCGCATCCTCAACTGATGGATGTGCTGACAGAACAGATGATTGCTCATCAGTTTGATTTGAAGTGGTACCTACGGGAACTGGTCTTAAGTGAGGCATATCAGCGCTCGAGTACAAATGACTTATTCAAAAGTAAAGCGGCCAGGGAATTAGATGATTCCTACTTTACTCATGCGATCATGAAACCGTTGACTCCGGAACAATTTGCCTGGGCGGTATTAGAAGCAACAGGGCAAGCTGAGATTCACCGTAAGGGCCTGAAACAGAAATTAACTGAAGCGAGTTTGAGAAATAAATTGGTGAGTTATGAACGCCAGTTTGTTTCCTTGTTTGGCGGTTTACCCGGTAAGCCTGTCGAAGGGTTTGAAGCAACGGCTGACCAGATTCTGTATTTATCGAACAATCAGGCCATTCTGGGAATCATTTCCGCTCGTTCTGGGAATACCGCAGACCGGATGTTGAAAATTCCCATTGAACAATCGGAAACAATGGCAGACGAATTGTATCTCAGTGTATTAAATCGTCATCCGGATCAAATCGAGACCAAAGAAGTTGCAAGTCTGCTAGCAGGGAAGACGGGCAAAGATCGATCGGCAATGGTGGTCGACTTGATCTGGGCATTGGCGATGTCTTCCGAGTTTCGTTTTAATCATTAGCAGAACTCATTTACAGATTGCTTTTCAAGTAATCAACCAGACACTTGTTTGAAATGCAGGGAAGGGGAGGCCATGCGATGTAATTATGCTTGTGGAGCCCATGAGTCATTAACGCGTCGATCGTTTATGGGGGGGACCACTGCTGGTGCATTGAGTATGCTCGGATTTAGCGGGATGACTCAAGTTCAGGCGGCCAAAAAACTGGCATCGCAGCAAAAGCAGGTCGTGGTGTTCTGGCTCTCCGGTGGAGTGAGTCAGTTAGAAACCTGGGACCCCAAACCGGGAACAGAAACCGGGGGGCCATTTCAGGCAATTCCTACGTCTGTACCGGGCGTGCATATCAGTGAGCTCTTGCCTCACGCGGCGCAGCAAATGCACCATCTGGCGCTGGTGCGTGGAATCAATACCAAAGAGAACGATCATGGCAAGGGTGCCTACATCATGCAGACCGGTCGAAAGAAACAACCCGGCTTTGCCTATCCCTATCTGGGATCGACGTTTTCCAGTCACCTTGCACCGCCGGATAGTCCTTTGCCCGGTTATATTTCGGTCGGTGCGGGCGGTTCTTCTGCAGAATCCACATTCTTAGGTCCCCGGCATGCACCACTGGTGTTATCAAACGGGAAAGCCCCCAACAACCTGGAAATGCACCAATCGCTGACAGCGGACCGTGATGCGAAACGCAGGAGTTTACGCAGTAAAATCAGTCAACGTTTTGAGCAAAAAAGAAAAACGGCTCACACGGAAGTTTATAATGAATCGTTCGATCAGGCTGCCGCTTTGATGGGCCGCCGCGACATTTTTGATTTCAGTAAATTCTCAGATAAAGATGTTGAGCGTTACGGAAAGCATGATTTTGGCCGTCATTGCCTGATGGCACGACAGTTGATTGAAAAGGGAGTGACGTTTGTCAAAGTCGGGCACACGAACTACGACACTCATTCCGAAAATTTCAACTTTCATATCGAACAACTGGGAGAATTTGACAAGCCTTTCGCCGCCTTCATTTCGGATTTGTACGATCGGGGTTTACTGGATCATACATTAATTATCTGCATGTGCGAATTTGGGCGCACTCCCCGAATTAATCAACGTATCGGCCGTGATCACTGGGGTACTGCCTGGTCGGTGGCTTTGGGAGGCACGGGGATCAAAGGGGGCGCCGTTTCCGGAAAAACCAATGAAACTGGGACCAAGGTGATCGATCGCGAAGTCAATGGCGGCCATCTGTTTCACACGTATTATCAGGCAGTCGGACTGGATTCCACGGAAGAATTTTATCCGAACGGACAACCGATTGCCAAAGCAGATCCCAAGACAGAGCCTCTTAAGGAGATCTTGGCGTGAGCGAGTTATCGTCGAAGAATTCTGTTCGAGTTTCTTTGCCAGTATTGGTGCTGCTCGTTGTTACAATGGCACTTCCCGTGGTGGCGGAAAAGCCAAAGGAGAAAACAGACTCTCCCGCGCAGCCGCTGCTCGCCGTCAAGCCTATTCCCGATCATGGGCCGACCCCTTTGGCTTCTGCTTTGAAGTTTGCGCAACTCGATGCAAAGAAAGCGGCTACACAGGCTGCTGTTCAAGTGAAAGCTGTGGAGGCGATCTCACAAAAGTGGAAAAGCGCGGATGACGAAATCAAACGCATTCAAAAAACGATTCAGGAAACGAAACAGAATATCAAGGTTGATTCCAATTCCTTGAAGAGGGCGCAACAGGCACGCAAGCGGTTTAGCGAAGCCAATGCCAAAGCGAAGCATTCAGATGAACCTCTGGTTGCAGCCAAACCCGATCTTGATCTTCTTCCAAATCAAATTGCCAGGAGTGAAAAGCAGGTCACGGAGTTAGAAAAAAGTCTGAAAGCAAAACAAAAATCACTGGCAGAACTTAAAAAACAGGTCTCGTTAGCAGAAAAACAACTGGGCGTTTTCAAGACAAAAGAAAATCAGTTTTTGGAGTTTGTCAAACTGTATCGCGAAAAGCAGCCTGCTGCCGATCCGGGGCTGTTAAGAGAAGTGGCCTCCTATCAGCATTCTCGTCCGCTGTATTCCTGCAAGATTGACGGAAGCGGAAACTATCTGCTTGCAGGAGCCCAGGGGAATCTCTTTAATCGCTGGGATCTGGTCAGTGCCGTCAATACCCAATTAGCAGGTCATAAGAGTTGGGTCAGGCGATTTGATCTAAATGACTCCAGTTCGTTGATGATTACCGGTGCTTATGAGGGAAAAATTGCCTGGTGGGATTTGAATTCTGATCAACCAAAACCACAGCATTTAATTGACGCACATCAAGGCTATGTCCGCGGCGTTTCGGTCAGCCCTGATGGCACGCTCGTGGCAACAGCCGGCAATGATCGCCTGGTGAAAATTTGGTCGGTACAAACAGCGAAACTGCTGCAAACGCTGGAGGGTCATGAGTATCAAATTTATAACGTCAAATTTCATCCCGGTGGTCGTTATCTGCTTTCCGGTGATTTGCGGGGGAATCTCAAGCAATGGGAGATCAAAACCGGCAAACAGGTGCGTGAGTTTGACGGGAGTGCGCTCTATAAATATGACAAAACATTCCACGGGCATATTGGTGGGGTGCGTGGGATGGATATCAGCCGCGACGGAAAATATTTCGCGATCAGTGGTATTGGAGAAGTGTCGAATGCTTTTGCCGGAATTGGCGTGCCGACGGTGATATTGTTCGATTGGGAAACCGGTAAGCGGTTGGCAATCATGACTCCCGGCGATAATTTCAAAGGGACCTGTTGGGGAGTTCAGTTTCATCCAGAGAACGATTTTATTGCCGCTGTGGGCGGAAATTCCTCTGGTATGATCTGGTTCTGGAAACTGGGAGAAGAGAAACCATTTACTGCTCAGAAAGTGAAGAGTGTTCCTTACGACCTGGATTTCCATCCGGATGGTCTCAGGATGTGTGTGGCTTGCTACGACAAGACAGCCCGGCTTTACAGCATGGCCCCCAAGGCACCGTTTGAGGTGGCGCAAGAGAAAGCCAAGTCGAAGAAAAAATAGGTTTATTCTTTCGGTGCAGGGCGGCGGACTGATTCCTGCTCGGCGAGTTCTTTCAGTTTGGTCATTTGAGATTTTAAAATACGTTTTGTCAGCCAGTAGAAGAGAAATCCCATGATCCGAGAGAACAGAGATGCGAAGACCATTTCACAGTGGTAGTCTAATTGTGTTTTGCGGCCTTGCGCAGTGAGCTCATAACACACATTGACCTGAAAAGCAGAATTGTGCAATTCGACTGAGATGAGTGTGGGAGGCGTAAATTCTGTCACAGTCCCTGCATACTTTTGCAAGTGACCGGCTTCTTTGATGGTATGGATAAACTCCGTTCCTACCGGATTCTCAACATTCTTTCCTTTGGGATACTCGATCGATTCCAGACCTTCCATCCAGAGTTTCATCTTTTCATCATCGTTTAGATAACTGAAAACAACTTCGATCGGAGCGATAATTTCCTGATGATAGGTGGTTTCCAACGGGCCCAACTCCTTAAACTATCCTGTGTCCAGGTTTACTTTCGCGTCTTCAGAACCCTTTCAATCGAGCATAATCAGGGGGAAGACGCGATGGCTAAATAAGACGCACTCTAGTCAGTGTTTCTCCCGTTCGATTTGAAGTGGTATTTTCAAGGTCGGAGAGAGTAGTTTCTGGTGGTATTTAGTTCCTGTTTGAATTCATTGTAGCAGCTTTCAATTTATTTGAATCAATAATAACTGAGTGTAAGCTGCTGCGGTTCTCTTGGATGCGCTCCTGACAACGGATTGGGAAATAAGTACCTAAAAAAAGCAGGGCTGAATGAGCCCTGCTGGAATTTGAAACAGATTATCGGAAAACCTTATTTCTCTTTTTTCTCAGGTTTCTTTGGTGCTTCTTTTTTCTCGACTGGTTTTTCAGCAGGCTTCTTTTCCGCTTTCTTTTCGACTTTCTTTTTCTCCGGTTTTGGAGCCGGTTTCTTTTCTTCCTTCTTCTCTACTTTTTTCGCAGCCGGTTTTTTCGCAGCTGGTTTCGCAGCTGGTTTCGCAGCTGGTTTTTTCACGTCCGGTTTAGGGACTTCCGGTTTTTGGGCTTCGGCTGGTTTGGGTTCTTCAGGTAAACCGACGACTTCCAAGCCGGCAATTTGTTTTTCTAAAGCCAGACCCGCTGGTCGCGTGACTTTTGTCTGCCAGACGTAGATGCGTTTCAATTTTTTCAGTTGACTTAGCTGCGGTAATCCGGCATCAGTAATTGCGGTTCCATAGAGATTCAAATATTCCAGGTTCGGCAATTCCTTTAAATGTTTGAGTCCTGCATCGTTCACTTTGGTTTTTTCCAGATGAAGATGGGTCAGGCTCTTGAGGCCTTTCAGCTGCGCCAGGCCGGCCGAGGTGACTTCCGTACCACGCAGGTTCAGCATGGAGACTTTTGTAAGTCCTGCGAGAGTTTTCAAAGTCTCATCTGTGATTTTTTGATCAGACAGATGAAAGGCAATTTCAAGACGATCATCGTCCTGGGCCAATTCGAGGACTGAACCCCCGGCGGCACGGATTTTTGTTTTGGCCTGTTCAGTGGCAGGATCTGCTTTTTTGTCTTCTGCCGAGGCAAAGGACACCATGCAGAGTGAAATTGCGGTAAACAGTGCTACAGAAAAATATCTCATTTTACCTATCCTTACTTTCTCTTTCGTGCTTTGGTGCTGATGTCAAAATTGAAAGTACACTACTTCATTTATTGATTCTCTCATTGTCCTATATGGGCCCCATACACTAAACCAATATAGGCATTAGAGATAGATCAATAGTTATCAATTCAATTTATCTTTATGTATTTTATCAGGAAGGCACCTGTTTAGAAATGACTCAACTCACAAAATGTTCCTTTCATAGTGGAAAATTCGAGTGGTCTGGGTAAAGGATAAGTTTTGCGTTGCAGCAGAAATGGTCTCGATTCAAATCGACAAATCCATTAACCTGCTCCCCTCAGCGAGTTCTGAAAGTTGATTTGCAAAGTCTGAACTGGAAACAAGTAATGTCATCAGTGCCAACTACGTATCCCAAAGATACCATGATTCATGGTTTGGGACGCGGAGTAATTAATACAATTTGCTTAATGGGCGATCTGTTTCTCTTTGGTTGGGAAATGGTGGGCTGGATGATTACCCGCTTACCCCCGCGGAGTAATCTTTGGGCGTGCATGTATCACATTGGCATTCAGAGTATCCCCGTGATTCTGATTACGGGGGGATTTATCGGCATGGTTCTGGCCGTTCAATCATATGATCAATTCAAATTAATGCATATGGAAAACCAGATTGGCGCTGTGATTTCCATTTCACTGGTTGAAGAACTGGGGCCCGTGCTGGCTGCCATCATGTTGGCAGGTCGCGTGGGAACTTCGATGTCGGCTGAGCTGGGAACGATGCGTGTCACCGAACAAATCGATGCGCTGCGTGCGTTAGGGGCCGATCCGATTCACTATCTGGTTGTTCCGCGATTTTTGTCTTGTTGTTTATTGATTCCACTCCTCACCGTGATCGCAGATGCCATCGGTATCTTAGGCGGCTGGTTTTTCAGTACGCAGGTCTTAGGCGTCGATTCGTTTTACTATTGGCATTATTCGAAAAATTTTGTCTTTGCCTACGATGTGCTGGGAGGCATCTTCAAGAGCTTCTTTTTTGGCGCAGCCATTTCCCTCATCTCTTGCCACCGGGGGTTTCATTGTGGAGCCGGCGCTGAAGGTGTGGGTAAGGCGGCTACGGAAGCCTTTGTGTATTCATTCATTGTCATCATGTTTCTTGATTTCCTGCTGGGTGTTTCCATTGTCAACTTCTATCATTTCATGCAATCGGTTTATCCGGGTGTGATCAGATAATAATAAGCTTGTCTGCTGGGACAAAAAGCGTTGCTATGAACGAACAAAAACCAAACGATCAATACGTGATTGAACTACAGAATATCTCGCGTCAATTCGGGACACAGCAAGTGTTGCGCGATATTTCGTTTGGCGTCCGTAAAGGGGAAACTCTGGTTGTGATCGGTGAAAGTGGGTGTGGTAAAAGCGTTACCATGAAGCTGATCATGAACCTGTTACAGCCTTCAGAGGGAGATGTCTTGTGGAACGGCCGTTCGATTTCGGATCGAAATACGCGTGAATTACACCGCGACCGACTTCGAATCGGCTATCTGTTTCAGGGGGCGGCGTTGTTTGACAGCCTGTCCGTTTATGAAAACGTTGCCTTTGGTTTAAAGCAGAATACGAAGCTGAAAAAAGCGGAAATCGATCAAATTGTGGTAGAACGTTTAAGAGAAGTCGGACTTTCCGAATCGATCAGCCAAAAGAAACCGGCGCAGCTTTCCGGAGGTATGAAGAAACGAGTGGGATTGGCACGTGCTTTAGCCATGACCCCCGAAGTCATGTTATATGATGAACCAACGACGGGACTCGACCCCGTGATGACGGATGTGATCAACGAACTCATCCTGCAGACACGCGCCAGTCGCCCTGTGACCAGTATTGTCGTGACACATGATATGAGTACAGTGAAGAAAGTCGCCGACAGAATTATCATGTTGTACCCACTCGCTCGATTGAAGCCGGGCGAGGAGCAGATTGTTTTTGAAGGGACATCGGAAGAGGCGTTTGAGTCGTCCTCGCCGCGGGTGCACCAGTTTGTGTATGGCGAAGCCGGAGATCGGATTCAGGAAATGGCGGAAGCTAGCTGAACTGAGGTCGTTCCCGCATCAACTTTGTAAACAGATTTAAAACGTAACAGGATTTTGATCTCAGGAATGGGATCGATATTGAGGCATTTATGACGGATCGCCAAATACAATTTCGAGTAGGACTGTTTGTGATTTCCGCATTGATTACGGGAGCTGCAATGGTGTTTCATTTCGGTCAACTGGAATCATTATGGAAGAAAAAGTATGTAGTCAGCATGCGTTTTGATTCCGTTTCCGGCGTGCACCAGGGGACGCCCGTTGTACGACATGGAATTCGCATTGGTGAAGTGACCAAGATTATCACCAGCGACAGCAAACCTGGTGTGATGTTACTGGTTGCCATTAATGAGAATCATCATTTGCGTAAAGATGCGAGCCCTCAGATCGTCAGTTCCATCATGGGCGATTCGAAAATTGTGATGGGGCCCGGAGTCAGTTCTGAGTTTATCAAACCAGGCGACCGACTGGTGGGAAAACCAGCCAGTGATCCGATGGAGATTGTCTATCGAATGGAGCAGCAGGTTACCAAGACTCTGGATGCGTTTGCTTCGACCAGTAAAGAGTGGGAAAAACTGGCCACGAATATGAATCGATTGGTGGAAACCAAAGAGGGGAATCTGGATGTTGTCATTGAACGGACCGCGACCTCGTTAGAAGAGTTTTCTCAGGCCATGCGGAAAATGAACCAGATGATGGGGAGTGTGAACCAACTGGTGGCCGATCCGAAGCAACAGGAAAACCTGAAGCGGACGATGGCAGCGATGCCTGCGATGATTGAAAGTACACACCGGACGATCGCCTCGGTTGAGGTGGCAGTGAAAAAGGCAGGGGAAAATCTGGATAATCTTTCTCGGGTCACCGATCCGCTGGCCAAGCATAGTCAATCCATGATTATCAAGCTGGATCGGAGTTTATCACGCCTGGATTCGATAATGGCGGAAATGAATTCCTTTACGCGGGCATTGAATCAGGGAGATGGTTCGCTGAAAAAATTCATGTCAGATCCGGAGTTGTATCGTAATATGAGTCGGTCGGCCAGCGCTTTGACCGTTCTGTTAAATAACCTGGAACCGATTGCCCGCGATGTGCGAGTTTTCAGCGATAAAATTGCCCGTCACCCGGAAATTCTGGGAGTGAGTGGAGCAATGAAAGGGAGTTCCGGTCTCAAAGAGGCGACAGAACAAGCCCAACCCTCGCGGGTAAGACAGTCCGGTTTTTCGTTTCCTGGGAAATCGCGTTGAATCAAAGTGGCTGATGATTGCGCGATTGAAATTTCGATCCATCGCGGTTGACGTTTCAGGCGCCTGCGGTATCTCCTTATTTGTTGAGACCAGAATGCAGGGCGAGCTATATGTTCAGACTGCCCGATTTTCATCTCCTGTCTGCCGCGTACGATCGGGTAAAATGCGGCTACTCAGAACTTTGGCTTTCAGTACGAGCTGTTGCCATGATACCTGCTAACTCGGGCTTTGTTGTTCGCAATACTGCCTCAACTCTAAGAACCGCACGCTCGGTATTCTTGTATGTCTTTGCGTGTGAGTTCAAGATTGTTTAGCGTCTTTGAAACATCATCGGGAACGGCCCGCGTGAGTCAAGAGGAACGACACGTGATACAGGATGATGACTCTGCAGTAGCAGGGGGAACAACATTGATCTATGGCTGAAGACGTTTGAAGACAGCAAAAAAGAGAGTGCTTACAGAGAACTAATGAAAATTGTTAATACTCAAAACTGCGGAAAACCAGCGAGTTTTATCACGAGAGGGTGACTATCTGGCAGAGTATTCACTACACCAAAAAAATTCCCACGCGCGCAACTCTTGCAGCGTAGTTTCGCGGAAGGCGCGGCGGTGTCAAGTTGTGAAATAACACTTGGAATGAGGGGATAAAATGAAAATATGAAAGTATTGAGAATGTCAAGTTCGTTTCATATTACCGGATTGGGATGTCGCAGTTCAGGCTGCTGACTGTTTCAATAGTGCGGGGGTCTATTTTGTGAAACTACGGGACGAAAATATACTTCTGGTAAAATAAGGGGCTTGTTTTGGAGTGTGGAGCTATGGTTTCATGCATTTCCGAAGGCAGGGACTTTCAAGCAGCGGTCATGAATTGTAAACTGAAACGAGAGACTGGAGGGAAGTGTTTTTTAATCTCGTTTTCAATTTCATATGCCACTCTGCCTGATGATTTCAGATTCGAACAATGTCGCTCAAGAACTACATTAAAAATGGGGGATGTCCCGTTTATTGTTAAAACTCTCGATGGTCTCGCTGAGTTAAACGTAGCAGGATGGGGTTAGCGCTGCAACCGCTCCGGCGAGGGCTGGGACGGAGCCGGAGGCGATGGAGCAGAACT
>Ga0222668_1000518_pt1 | contig 23562 bp, 33 predicted proteins | sample AntAcemetagen728_FD_179823 | JGI IMG/M metagenome (GOLD analysis project Ga0222668, IMG submission 179823) | Saline water microbial communities from Ace Lake, Antarctica - #728 | ecosystem: Environmental > Aquatic > Non-marine Saline and Alkaline > Saline | place: Antarctica: Ace Lake... | reverse complement strand
TCCCACTTATCCCAAACCGCCCACATAGTCCCCCCCGAACGCCTGCCGCGGCGAGCGGTGCGGGGTTTGGGGGCGCACAGCCCCCATCAAACCGGTTCTTTTCACCCACAAATTTTTTGGAAGAGCCGGTTTTTGGGGAGAATTGTTTCTACTGTAGACCGTTCGCGCCCGGTGGATGCATCCGCGATGGAACTTATTCGTAACGCGATCGTGAATGATGCCTTGTGGGGCGGTTTACAGACTTCCGACACGGTGGATCGAATCCTGAGGTCTGTCATGGATCAAACCTTGGACTGTGTTATCGATGCGATTTTTCGAGGCTGCGGAAAAGGAATTCCTGAGGGAGTGCGTTGGGGTGAAAAAAGTCCTCGTCACAGTCACATCGTTTCTAAATTGCAGAAAATTTTTCCGGGAGCAATTTTCGTGCACATGCTGCGCGACGGACGGGACGCGTGTGCGTCGATGGCAGCTCGCGGATGGTACGAAGGTTCGTTTCGACGAATTTGCGAGCATTGGACAACCTGCGTCTTAAGCGCGCAATCAGCCGCCCAAGCGGGTCATGATCAATACATTGAAGTGAGGTTTGAAGATCTGGTTACCGATCCTGATCGGGAGTTGAAGCGGGTGAGCAAATTCTTTAGATTGGAGGTTGACGCCCGGATGCTCGACCACTCTCGGCTTGCAACTGAAGAGATTCCCAATGCAGGAGGAGGCATCCACAAAAAACTTCTTCGCCCTCTGGACGCAGGAGAAATTGGAAAGTGGAAATCGGCGCTCACCTATTGGCAGGAGGCAATTTTTTTGGCGGTCGCCGGAAAGGTTGCTCGCGATGTCGGATATGGGTGTGGGCATCGTCTGGGTGCTTGGGCTCTTCTCCCCTTGGCGCGAATTAATGTTATGATCGAAAAAGCACTTTGCGAGCTCAAAGCCCGTCTGCTCGCTTCACGGATTTTCCGCGGAAGATCCATTTCCTAATCCGGCCATCATGCAGGAGACCATACTTTGAAATTCAGTTGGCATCGGCTCTTCGGGCAGTCGTATAGAGCCCGACAATCAGCCTCAAGAATTGCAGTGGATCTGGATGAGCGGGTGCAATTTTTTGGCTATCCCTTGAAACTTCTTTTCGCGGAAGGCAATTGAGACAATCCGTGAGGGCTTTCGCTCCTACAGACCCGGTCAGCCGCGATTGGTGCTCAAAGAGGCGACTCTTATTACGCCGACTTTTGTGGCAAGAGGTTCGTATGGCGATTACTGGCTCGAGTGGTTGATGACGCTTTGCTACCATCAGCCCCCTCGGTCCTCGCCGATTCTCGTATTTGAGAAGAACTATGCAGGGTATTGCGAGGAAGATTTTAAAAAAATGGGCTACCGAATACACATCATGGACACGGATGCAATCTGTGTTGAGAAGCTTCACGTCCTGGAACCCGCCCAGCTTTTCGATAATTTCACCCGGCCCGTCGTCGGCTCCTTGCTGGCTGCGTTTCCTGGAAGAGTAGCCCCGTTCGGTCAGAGCAAGGTTCGTAAAGTCTATCTTTGCCGGTTCGGATTTCATAGAACAGCAAGGGGGGGAGCCTCTGCAGGAAGAGGGTTTGCGAACTGGCAAGCCATCGTCGATCATCTTGCGCGGGACGGATTTGAAATTGTCTATCCTCATAAAATGACCAACGAGAAACTGCGTTGTTGTCTTCGGGGGATAGAAGTGTTGGTTGCGGATCATGGTGCGGCTATGTTTCATGCGGTTTGGGACCCGCCGAAAGTCATTGTTGAGTTGGTAAATCCGGCTTGGTTTATTCCCTGTTTTGTAAAGTTTAATCAAAAGTTGCCGGTGCAAATGCATTGTGTTGTCACAGCTTCTGAAGAGTCTGAGTTGCCACTAAGTGTTCTGGATGACGCTTTACTAAAAGCGCGTACAAAGATCGAATAGAGAAATGACTGAATATGCATCAGCGGCGGAATGAGCATTTCGACTGACATTTATAAAACGCTGAGCAAGAAAAAGCCGTTCTATGTGGTTTCGCATGAGCGTTCGGGGACCCATCTGGCGCTCAATCTGTTCTTTCGGAATCTCTATGTCAGCCAGGCCTTTCATGATTTTACGGAATGGCAGGGTCCGTTTGCTAACTTGAGAAACTTGGCCCCCCATTGGGAGGCCTTTGCGGAGGGATGGTCGGGCCGGGTTACCCAGGGCGGATTGATCAAAACGCACGCCTCGGTGGAGATATTTCAAAAATATCTGCCGCCAGCACCGGTCGTCTATGTCTTACGGGACCCAAGAGATACTCTGGTGTCCTTTTATCACTATCTCAATAACCCCACCCTCTATGCAAACAACCCGAGAATGGAGAGCCAGCGGTGCGAGAATTTCTCGGAGTTTCTCCATCGTCCGCTCTCCGATTTTCTCCAATACAACTTTTCCGAAAGTGGCTTGCTCGGCAACGTGATGGAACGTTGGGCATCGCATGTGAGCGCGTGGTTGCGGCTTCCGGGGGTAACCGTGGTGACGTATGAAAGTTTGCGAAATGAGTTTGCCCCTGTCGTTCGGCGGGTCGCCTGGAAAATGAAGGCTCTGCCTAAATTCAAAATGGTGCCGGTAGCATTTGGCGAGAAGGGACATGTCCTCCCCCGCAAAGGGATGGTCGGAGATTGGAAATCAATGTTTTCCCAGGGGGATCTAGAAATCCTCAGGGCAACGTTGGCGCGCTATCAATTATCCCTTGAGCGCTGGGAACGGCTCTCATGAAATTCAAATCGTGGGAGTTTGGCAAAAGGGCAAGATCCCTTCCCGTGGTGAATAACCTGGCCGATTGGAATGGCTCCGGTGTGCTCGTCAATCGGGAAGTTGAGCCCAGCGTGGTCGTACGCAGAATGCCATCACGGATGGTTCCGGAGACCCTGGCGGCGATCGTCAAGGATCCCCGGCAATTTCTGGTCAAGAAACGTCGAGACTGGGATATCCACAAAATTTCGCGTTTGCAGGCGGGAGAAGTTTACCGGTTGCCAGCTACGCGCGAGTTGGTTTTGGAGAGCTGTTGGGTCCACATTCCTTCCGGGATGGTGATATCAGCAGATCGCGAGGTTTTAGCTTCGACCTCGCATGCGCCGGGTTGTTTTTACCAAGGACATTCTGATGTGGATTGGGAAGATGCACCTTGGATCGAAGAGGAGTGCTTTCTCATCGCCACCGTTTGGGGAGCAAACTACGCCCATTGGCTGATGGACGCCTTACCCCGATTGTCCGGAGTGGAGATGCCTAAGGGGCGACTTCTTCTCGGGCGGGAGGTGCCCGCTTTCCAAAAACAAAGTCTCGCTTTGTTAGGTTTTTCTCCAGTCGATTTTGAAATTTCGTCGAGTTCGCTGGTTCGTTGTCGGAGGCTACGGGTTCACGTGGCGGCTCCTGCCAGCGGGGTTCCCCATCCAATCTGCTTGGAAGGAATCCGCCGTCGTCTTCGACCACAAAGCGAAGCTAGCCCGGTCCCCGGTCGGCGGCTCTATATCTCACGTCAGTTGACTCGACGAAAGGTTCTTAACCACGGAGATATTCAGCCGGTTCTGGATGAATTTGGTTTTGAAACCGTGGATGCTGCGAGTTTGAGTTTCGAAGAGCAGGTGAGGCAGTTTGCCTCCGCCGAAGCAATTCTGGGAGTGCATGGAGCAGGAACTATGAATGCGCTTTTTGCTCCGGCAGGGGCCCGGTTGATTGAGATATTCAATCCCATGGTCTGGGACCATGCCGCTCATCGGGTGGCCTCACTTTGCGGGGTGTCGCACTTCCATTGCTTTGCCGAGAATGCCAATCGAAATTTTGAAGTGCGTCTCGATCCTCAGATCTTGCGGAGAACACTGGCGTTAGCTTGGGATGATCGGGAAATTTTGCCTCCGGAGCAACTGATTGAGAAGGATTTCTGACTGATCGCAATGAGATCGCTTTTTTCCAATCCGTCCGTGGTCCGGCTCGGACCGACCAAACGCCGCGGTACGGTCGTGCTGTCGTATCTTCAGGAACCGTTTTTGAGACGCCCCGAAGCTGAGGCACGGGGTCATACCAACTGGCAGGAATGTCGAGCCATGGCCATGATCTGGCGGGACCGTGGCTATCGGGTGGAAGTCATTGATCGCAAGAATCGAAAGTACCGTCCTCCTCGCGATGCGGCGATAGTGATTGATATCAATTTGAATCTGGAACGCTGGGCGCGAGACGTTCCTTCAGGGTGTCGGAAGATCTTGCATGCGACGGGGGCGCATTGGGTGACTCAAAATGCAGCCGAATATCATCGTTTGGAAGCGGTGCGGGATCGGCGGAATGTGGCTCTGGTTCCCCGGCGCCAGGTCGGACCGAACCAAGCGGCGGAGCATGCCGATATCCTTTCGATCCTTGGTAATGAATTCACCATCGACACCTGGTCCTTTGCGGGAAAGCCGATCCATCGGGTGCCCATATCGTGCGCGGTACCTTTTGTTTGGCCCGAACACCGCGACTGGGAATCAGCCCGGAGGAGATTTCTTTGGCTGGGCAGTTTTGGCATGGTCCACAAGGGTTTGGATCTTGTCTTGGAGGCTTTTTCAGGGATGCCCGATCTCCACCTGACCGTGGCTGGCCGCCCGGAAAAAGAAGAGGATTTCTTCACCGCCTATCAGAAAGAACTGACGGGCTTGCCCAATATCCATCTGGCCGGATGGCTCGATCAGTCGTCGGTCGAGTTTGCCGACATTTGCCGGACGCATGCGGCCATGGTCTATCCTTCTTGTTCGGAGGGAGGCGGTGGGGCGGTGATTCACGGCATGGCCAATGGGCTCTTGCCCATCACCACAAAGGGGGCTTCGGTGGACTTGGGAGATTTCGGCGAGCCGATTACTTTAGCGAACCCGGAAGGAGTGGCCGCCGCAGTTCGCCGGGTGGCGGAAAGTTCGCCGGAAATCGTGGAAGAGCGGGGCCGGGCGGCATGGGAGCACGTCCGTGTCGTCCATAGTTTGGATGCCTTCCGCCAGGCTTATGAGAGCTTCGTCGAAGAGATTGATCCGCAATGAAGGTTCTCTTCGATGGATATCTCTACTCCCTTCAAGGCACGGGAGGCATTAATCGATATTTTAGTGAGTTAATTCCTCGTTTGCCTGCCTCTGTCCGGCCGACGATTTATGGTCATCAGCCATCCCCACTTTGTCCGATCTCTCACCCTCGAATCCGAGTCGGGCCCCCTCCCTCCGCCGCAAAGTTCTTTCAGCGTATGTTCCTCCAATGGTGTGGTGGGTTTGATCTCATTCACCCAACTTATTACCACCTCGAGCCGCCGCTTTCATGGGAGAGAATTCCCGGAAAGGTTGTCCTGACTGTTCATGATTTCGTTTTTGCCAAGTACGGCCACCTCTACAAAAAGAGCTCCCGTCTTCTAGAAGATCAGAGCGCAGCCATTCAACGGGCGGATCAAATTATCTGTGTCTCATCATCGACCCGGAACGATCTTCTTGAGCGATTTCCTTCAGCAGAAGACCGCTGCAGCGTGATCCCGCTCGGGGCAAGTTTGCCTAAACCCGAGAAACCATTTGTGAATTCCGGAGGAGTTCCCTATCTGCTCTACGTTGGATCGAGGGTATTCTATAAGAATTTTCCCTGTGCTGTGGAGACGATCGTCAAACTCAATCAATCAGGCGGTCGGGTTGATTTGGTGATTGGGGGGCGTTCACTCTCGCAGGATGAGCTGAATCTCGTCAGCGACCTCGGCGCCTCAAGTTATATTCGAGTTTGCGAAAACCCGAACGATAACACATTGGCGGAACTCTATTTGGGCGCAATCGCATTGATTTACCCCTCTCTTTACGAAGGATTCGGGCTTCCTCCCCTCGAGGCAATGACTCTGGGAACGCCAGTTTTGGGCTTGGGAATAAGCAGTCTTCCCGAAGTGGTCGGTCGAGGAGGAGTCTTGATTGATCCCGAAGCTACTCACGCCGAAGCCTTCGCCGAAGCGGCGCGTCGGATTTTGGAGGACGACGAATTTCAAAATCAACTTGCCGAAGCCGCCATCGCACAGGCATCGAAATTTCATTGGAAACGAACAGCCGAGGAGACCTTTGCCGTTTACCAGCGGGCCACGGCCTGATCCTCCATGAAATCCAAACCGCTCATTTTTGTCCACTACGGGCCGTCCGAATACCTCGGCGCGGTGCTGGCCGCAGCCCGGCTTAGTAATCCAGGCAAAGAAATCTATTTTCTTGGCGACGAGAGTAATCGAAAATTCGTGCCGACCGGGGTGAGTTTTTTCAGGCTGGATGACTTCCGGACCGGGAATTTGCTTGAAGAATTCCAAAGTGTCTTTGTTCCCATCGCCGGACGAGCTCACCATTTTAATAAATCGGGGGGGGTGGAAACCTGGCTGCGCTTTGTCTTCGAGCGATGGTTCGTCATCTTGGAATTCCTTCGCGCGAGGGCGATTGAGTCGTTCTGGATTTTTGATTCTGATACCATGATTGCTGGGGATCTTACGGAACGGGAATCTCGCTTCGCCGGTTTGGACGCGACCGAACAATGTCGTGGGTGTTGTTTGAATGGGTACATATCCTCTGTCGCCGTGGTTGAGGGATATTGTCGCAAAATGGTGGACCTCTATCTGCAACCCGACTATCTCGCCGGCCAACGGGCGCGTCTTGAAGTCCATTCCGGCCTGGCCTTCAACGAAATGGACGCCTGGCAAACTCACCGTGAGGAGGCTGAATTGAGAACGGTCGCGCTCGGGGTGCCGCAGGATGGCGAGGCCTTTGACGATGCGCTGGCCCTCGTGGTCGATTGGCAGACCGCTGCCATCAAAGTTCGTGGTCGGATTCCGGTGAAGCGTCTGGTCCGGGATCGACGAGGTGGCTATTTTGCTTTTCGCGAAGAGGACGGTGAGCCTATTCGCTTGGTGACACTCAATCTCAGTTGGTTGCCGGATTATGTCTATCGGAAGTTGCTTACAGGATGCCAACCTGTGGCGAATTTGCCTTATGACGGGGCCTATATGAGAGAAGTTGATTTTTCTGAGCCTCTGGGCGTTCGATTGTCTCGCCGAACAAAAGAAATGGCATGGGCGGCACGTAGTTCTATCCGTCGTTCTTCGCGATAAAAAAATTCTATGATTCCTAACCTTCGAGCCCACTACGACTCCGCCCGCATTTGCTGGCAGGGATATCTGGAATCACAAATCGGGGGATTTCCGGTTGAGGTTCACCCAGAGGATAGGCCGTTCTGGATTGATACGAATTTTGGAGCCTGGGAACCCGAGACCCTAGAGATTTATCGTGCTCTGGTCCGCCCAGAGATGGAGGTTTGCGACATTGGGGCTTGGGTTGGTCCCACTGCGATTTTTGCCGCCAAACTGGGCGCGCGGGTGACTTGCTTCGAGCCGGATCCCGTCGCTTATGAGCGCCTTCTCTTTAACCTTCGCCGCAACGTTCCCGGTCAGGTTTCGCCTTTTCAGATTGCTCTCGGCGATGCCGACGGGTTGCGTCGGATGGGGGCCATGGCTTCCCACCTTGGCCAGAGTGGCACCAGCTTCCATGCCTCCGAGCGAGGCAAGCAATCCACTAATGTACTGGCTCTTTCCTGGGAATCGGCGGAGCGGCTATTGCAACTTCCACGCTTTGAATTCATAAAAATCGACGTCGAAGGAGGGGAATCTGAACTTTTGCCGGTGATGCTTCCCTACCTGCGCGAGCATCGGCCGACGCTGCTGCTCTCCACCCATTTGCGCTTTATTCCGGAATCAGGCCACGATGCGCTCCACTCCGCAATTGAGACTTTATTCGAAATCTATCCCGGGGTTGAGCGTCCGGATCGGGAGATTTTGAAAAATGGATTTCCGTCTTTGCTCTTTAAGGGCAGATAAACAGTCAAACTCGTACTTTCCCAAAAACAAAATTTCATCATGCGGAGTTTCGAGCTAGAATATCATCGTGAGAATCACGGAAAAACAACACTGGTCGATCAGGGTCGCAATCAGTGAATCCGCACCAGGAGCGGATTCCTACCTCTTTGGCTCACGGACAGATCGTTCCGCTCGGGGAGGGGATATCGATATTCTTCTTCTCACCGGGCGGAAACTTCCTCTGCGCACAATTCTGGGCCTCCGAAGGAAAATCCTCGAAAGAATCGGCGACCAAAAGCTGGACCTTGTCAATTTCAGCAAGGATTCAGAAGCTCCCTTCAAAAAGCTGATCCTTGAATCTGCCGTCAGACTATGAAATCCAAAAACCTTGCCGCCGTCTTGGAACGCAACCGCAGGCTGCTTGCCCGTGCACTCCAATCTTTCAAAAAATCTGTCGTCAAGTGCCAGTCAATTTCCCTCAATGAGCCCCTCTCATTTGAAGATGAAGAAAGTTTTGATTCCCTGACGTCAAAATTCGCGAGGACTTCCGATATCTTCACCCAGAAAGTGCTCAAATCAGTGGTTCTTCTCTTGCGAGAAGATGCTCCAACTTTTGTGGATCGTATGAATCTTTGCGACAAGCTCCTTCTGATTCCTTCTGCGGATACTCTCATTACGATCCGTGATCTCCGCAATCTCATCGCCCATGAGTATTCTGAGGATCAACTTTTGGAAATTTACAAGGAGACTCTTGATCTGTCCGAGCAACTGATTTCTGCAATTCAACAAACAGAACAATCCTTGGACAAAGTCCTCTCTTTTTAACCGCAACCGAGTGAAACAAGATAGAGCGAGGAAAACCGATGATCCGCTCGGACCGTTGGAGTCCCGGCTTTAGCCGGTCCGCACCCAGAGCCGCCTGAAGGCAGTCTCCAACATGGACTCATCGCAATTCCTCGGGATCAGGAGGTCTCAAAATATATAAAGGTGCCAAAGATGGCACCGGAGTTTTAACATCTGCGGACATCTGCGACATCGGCGGTTAAATTTTCTTCATTCTTGGTGGCGAAGGCCCAGCTCCCCGGCCGCTTCATCGAGGCGTTTGTCCAGTGACCAAAGAAAAACGCCCTCAACCACAGCGGAGGCGAGAAGCTGAATGTCATTCCAGCTCAGCCCCCGACCATAAAGCCGATGCGCCTCCAAGAAATGAAGCGATTCTTCAATCCGGGTGCCGTTAACGTGAGGGAGTGCCTGTAAATCGGACAGGGTACCTCCGCGGTTTTGTAAATTCCCTGAAGATAATTCCCCGATGACAATGGGATGAACAAGCACTCTGTGCTCGATCAACAATTCGCTCAGGCGCTGATTCCCCAACCGGAAATGGTCAATCCAGACCGAGGTATCCACCAACACCATCATTGCTCGGCTGGTTTCCTCCGCTGACGAGGAGCGATGGAAAGCTGAGGCATACTTCCTCCCAAGGTTGCCAGCCGACGAGCCGATTCGCGCTGGATCAAAACTTCCAACCCCAAGCGGACCACGGCGGTTTTTTCTTTCAGGCCGGTTTGTCTCAAGGCCTCCGCCACCAAATTATCATCTAAAATAAGCGTTGTCCTCATGCATATGAATATGGGCGCTTGATATGCGGTTGTCAATCTGGCACGGCAACACGCCGAGACTTTTCTCCCGCAGGGTCTGGCACATCGAGATGGGGCGCATCTCCGAAAAGTGCAAACCAAAGGAGCGTGGGCGTCCCGCCCGCTTGGTTCGGAAAGCGGGCGAGACGCCCAATACTGGTAGTTTAGTCAGAAAAACAAACCGCAGATTTGAAAGCCTGGCCGTGCTCCGCATTCGTTGCAGCACAGATTTACGCAGATTAAATCCATAAGGCATTATTCATAAGCGTCTTGTAAAACTCTTCAATCTGCGTTCATCTGCGTCATTTGAAAGCCTGGCCGTCGCTTTGCGTTCGTTGCAGGCGGTTAAAGCTCCTTAAGCGGACGGAAAGCGGGCGAGACGCCCACGCTCCCGTGAAGATGCGTCTTTGCACTTTTCGGAGATGCGCACATCGAGATGCGGAGCTCGCAGACTGAGCCGAAGCAGAGCGAGTCAACCCCGCTTGGTGGAATTTCGTGCCCCGGTGCGGATCGTCGATGCAGCCAAGTGGTTGCTGGGGCTGGCAGCGGAGTAAGGCGCCACCCCCGGCCAAGAGGCCGCCTTGGATTTTAATCCGACGGATCTTGAAGATGGAGAAAGTGGAGGCCTTCGAATCGTGTAAAATCATGATCGAAAGAAACCACCCGTCGCGAAGATTCAACGGCCAGTGCGGCCAGGTAGGCGTCGGTCCAGAGGCTCTCGGGGAAGTCAGCTTTCTCCGAAAAGCTCGCCAAACGTTTCTCAAGGGAGGCGGGCTCATTTAGGAATTCAACCTCCGGGAGGATGAGGAAATTCCGATAGGCCTGCCATGCTTCAGGTGGAGAAAATGGCCGTCCATCCATGACTTTCGGATGGGTGAGGAGTCGCAGAAAACCGAGCATGGTGATGCGACAAAAATTGAAGGTGTCAGCAGATTGATTTTCCCAATAGTTGCGAGCGACTTTGTGATGTTGATGATCTTCGTCGGCCAGAGCCAACCAGACATTGAGATCGGGCAGGTCAATCAGAGCGCATCTTCTTCATCAAAAATGCGGGCGATTTCCTGATTGTCGATGGCTGGAATTGTGGAGCCGCTGGCTCGACGTGCAGCCGGCAGTGGGCTTCGTTTTCTCGCCGCTTCGCTCGAGTCCGTGGAGGGCTGCTGCAGCCCGGCTTCAACGAATGTCGCGAGGAGCTCCTTGAGTTTAAGTCCGCGACGAGCGGACTCCGTTTTGAGCTCGCGAAACAGCGGGTCGGGAAGATCCAAGGTTGTTCTCATGATAAGCATTTTCACATCAAAATGTTAAAACGTCAATAAATTGGTCCTCGATGTGGCCAGGTGGCTGGTGGGGCTCTGCTGCCTTGAGAAATTAGGAATGTTGATCGGAGAGTGGGTTCCAGATTTTTTGAAAGCCGAGAGAGTGGAAGTCTTTGAGGTTGGTCAATGGGCGGAATTGACGAATCGCTCTGTGCATATACTGTGTGTGTGTGGCAACGAAGACCATTTCCATTGATGAAAAAGCCTATGAACGGTTGAGCATGGCTCGATTGAACCCTAGGGAATCGTTTTCTCAGGTCATCCACCGGATGGAGTGGGGGACGGTCGATTCCGGCACAGGGACTGATTTGCTACGGTTGCTGGAAGAGCCTTCGGATCTCTCCGATTCGGTTTTGGACGAACTTGACGAGAATCAGAAACGCGACCTGCCTCCTACCGATCCATGGGACGCGTAGCTGTTGATACCTCGTTTCTCATTGATTTTGAGCGAGCGAGGAAAAAGAAGAATCCGCACATAGGGATTTTCTTGGAAGGGCATCGAGAAACGCAATTTTGTCTTTCTGTGCCGGTCTTGGGAGAATTTGCGGCAGGGTTTGAAGATTTGCGAGACGAAGTATTTTTGCGGGTTCGTCGTTCTTATCTTCTTTTGGATCACGACGAGATGGTGGCCTGGAGATACCAAGAGATTTTCCGGAGCTTGAAATCGAAAGGTTGTTTAATCGGGGCAAATGATTTGTGGATTGCGGCGGTTGCTCTCCGTCATGAGTTGCCGCTGGTGACCCGGAATGTTCGAGAGTTCTCGCGCGTTGAAGGGCTCGAGGTGCTTTCCTATTGAACTAGGCGGAGGGGCAAGTTCTACCATGCCCCTCAAGAAAAAGCCTGGCGACGGCTAATTTTTTACGCCTTTCAAAAATAAATTTGCGACATTCAGAATGCTGACTCCCATCAATGGCGATGCCTTCCGGGCGATGTGTGACCACACATTTTGGCACAATGCGGAACCTTGGGAGAATCCTCATTTCCGGTCGGGCGACGTCGTCTTTTGTAAGATTGATGAGGTTTGGCGGCTTTTCCGGGCTTTGCGCCGGACTCGTAAACGAATTGTCTTGGTGACGGGCGAGGGAGATAAGCCGGTGACGGAGGAACTCTGGGGTCAGAAGCCGGCACAAGTTTTTCATTGGTTTGGGACTAACCACTTTGTCGATGGTCCGGCCGGAACGCCCTTACCCCTAGGACTGGGGAATGCCGGCGGGGCGGCGACTCTCGCCTGGGATCAGCTTCAAGATCTTCCGAAAGCGAGGCGCGACGGCTTGCTCTATGCGAATTTTCGGGCCGGGAGTCGGCCCAAGGTTCGGGGTCCGCTTTTGGATTGGTTGGCGGAGCCATCCCAAGCTTGGATTACCAGAGAAGCCCATGGGGGGGGTGGAGGAAAAGAGGGGTATCTCCAAAGATTGCGGGACCACCACTTTGTGCTTTGTCCGCCCGGAAATGGCGAAGATACCCACCGAATGTGGGAGGCCCTCTATGCGGGTGCGATTCCGGTGGTGCGGGAATCGCCTGCCATGCGGGAGTTTCGAGATCTTCCGATCCTTTTCTTCGAAGATTTGCGCAGTGTGACCGAGGCTGTTCTCCGGGAAGATCTGCAGCGCCGGACCAACGAGAAAAAGACGCTGGAAAAACTGGATGCCGCCTATTGGCGAGATCGCATTGAATCAAAGCGGGTCGCTGTCCGGCGGCTCGGCCGTGTTTCCGCCCGGGAATGGATACTGGGGTGGACAAAGGAAATTGTGCGCATCCTTCAAAAGTTCAGACATCCTGAGGTCGCCCGAATCACAAGATGGAGAGAGGAAACCCGATGACCCGCTCGGACCGTTGGAGTCCCGGCTTTAGCCGGTCTGCGCCCAGAGCCGCCTGAAGGCGGGACTCCGACAAGGACTCATCGCAATTCCTCGGGCTCAGGATGTTTGCGGTCATGAGTTCTTGATTTGTGTTGGCATTCGTGTATGCATGAAACAATGGAAACGATTACGCTGGATGAGGTTGCCTACGAGCGGTTAAAAGCCTGGAAGAAAGGATCTTCCGAATCTTTTTCATCGATTGTTAAACGCGTATTACCCGAACCGGGATCCTTGGGTGCCTTCCTTGCTTTTGTGGAGAGACGTGGGTCCTGTTCGCGTCCAGGGAATGAAATCTTGGAAGAGACCGTAGAAACCCGTTCTTCGGCCAAATCTGATCTATGGACCTGATCGCGGACACCAGTTATTTGGTGGGGCTGTGGCGGGGACAATCATGGGCGACGGGACATGCGGCCACACCCATCCTTCCAAATCCTTAGGGGTGCCATGGATCGTGCTTGCGGAATTCTGGCATGGGGCAACCTTGGCCAAGCACGATCCCAATGAGGTTCGGGAGTTTCTGTCTCTGGGAATGCCAATTGTCGATGCGACTCCGGTGATTCCGACCTATGCAAAAATTTGTGCCGAATTATCGTCTCGGTCCGCCTACAAAAACATGGGACAAAATGACCTATGGATTGCGGCGGTGGCGCTAGCCTTTGACAAACCTCTTGTGACCCGGAATGTCCGGCATTTTGAGGTGATTTCGGGATTGAAGCTGGAAGTTCTGGAGGAGAAATAGCGCTCCATCCGGCGGGGCGGGCTTTCGAGGGCTATTGACCGGAGTCCGAGGGCTTTTGGGCGAGGTAGAGGCGGCGTTGATTGGTGGCCAGAGGGTTGGAATTGGGCTGGGGCGGGTACAGGACGTGGCGGCTCACCGTTTCTGGAGCAAAAGCGGTTTGGTCGATGGTTCGCACGGTCAACCCCGCGGCGGCCACGCGGTCGGAAAAATCATCCCCATACATGCGGACATGATCCTTTTGTCCAAAACGACGCTGGCGCTCGTTCTCGGTGGTGACGCCGGGGTCCTCTTCCGTGGAGGCGGGACTGTCCCGCTGGGGAACGGTGAGGATGCCGAAGCCGCCGGGTTTGAGGACGCGGAAAATCTCCTGGAAGGCAGCGGTGTCATCGGAGACGTGCTCGAGGACATCGCAGGCGATGAGGGTATCGAAAGAGCCATCTGACACCTCGGGCATGGCGCTCAAATCAAGGCGCAGGTCGCAATCCCCCCGGTCAAAATCAGCAGTGACATGACGGGCCGCGGTGGAGCGAATGCGTTCGCGGAGTTGGCGTTCCGGCGCAAAGTGAAGGACGTCCTTACCGACGAGAAGAATGGCTTCGCCGGGCGTGTCAATGAGGGTCTTTCCATCCAGCACCGCCACCAACATGCGATGGCGGACTTGGCTGAGGCAGTTGGGGCAAATGGTTTCGGGATGCCAAAAGTCGTCGCTGAAGCGGGCTCCCTCCCATTGGCAGACATTGCAGGCGACGGCATGGCCACGGAGGCGGCGAAGCAATTGGCGCTTCTGACGGGCGGCAACCCGGTGGTCCCAGCGGCCGCCAAGGGTGCGACGAATCGAAAGCGGAATAAGAGCGATAGGATTCACGGAGTTTGAAACCCTTCTTCCCGAAAATGCTTATCAAAAGCAAAGGCTTTTTGAATTTCAAGCCGTCGCATGCAGTCAAAACCGGTGATGTCTACCAAACTCAGTTGTCGGCGGCGTGCGATTCGCCATTTGCCGACAGCAGCCTCAAAGCCAGACTCTCCAACGATGTGAACCTGACAGATCGGAAAAATATGATCGTGGAGATCTCCTGCCGCGGTGGTTCCCAAACGTTTGAGCACCAGTGACCAAACTTCCAAGCGCACATAATCGCTCATCCAAAGCTCGTTTTGATTCAATTCATATTCGTCCCACTCGCTCCGGGCCGAAGCATGAAAGTGATCTTCTGCATCGAGCAATGCGAGCAGTCCTGAAGTGTCTGCAAAGACCCGCTCACCAGTCATCGTCTAAATATTCATCATGTTTCTCAGCTAGATTTCCTAATCCACTGCGGTATTTTCCAACAATGGACTGAGAATCTTTCCACTTCTGAGACGTCCGCGAACCGTTCAATGATTTGCGGACACTGGCCCGAACGACCTCCGCAATGCTACATCCCGAATCCTGAGCCGCTTTTTTTAAGTGCTGATACATCTCTGTTTCAAACTGAATCCGGGCACGGATCATGATGGCAGTCTCGTGCCATCATGCCATCAGGTCAAATATCGAGTCCAATTTTATGTTGAGTAGCATTTCAATCATCATTCCGGCCTACCAAGCGGCCGATTATCTGACCGCGACTCTCAAGTCCTGCCTGAGTCAGACGCTGGCTCCGGCGGAGGTGATCGTGGTGGATGACGGCAGCACGGACGGGACCGGTGCGGTCGCGGAAGAATTTGGCCCTGCCGTGCGGGTGGAGTCTGTGAAAAATGGGGGCGTCGCCCGGGCGCGCAATATCGGGGCCCGGTTGGCCCGAGGGGAATGTCTCGTCTTTCTGGATGCGGATGACACGCTGGTGCCGTCGGCTTTGGAGAGGCTCCACGCGATCTTGGAAAAGCAAAACTGTGGGGCCGTCTATGGCATGGTGACCGAGCGGGCGGAGCCGCCAGCCAAGCCGCGGTTGAATGGATTTGATTTCGCCGCGGGCCGTCCGCCGCACCCGGCGCAACGGAATTTCTGGCGTTCGGCCGTGATTACGCCGGGTTCGGCGATAGTGCGGGCGGAGTTGCACACCCGGGTGGGAGGATTTGTCACCGGCTATGAACCTTTGGAGGATCGGGACTATTGGATCAAATGTGGGCTGTTGGAGCCGATGGGATTTTGCGACCATGTGGTCTTGGACAAGGCCTGGCACCCTTCTTCCCATGGGTCCCAACATGCGAAACGGATCTACCGGGGCCAACGAGCCCAGCGGGCCTTGCGGACTTGGTGTCAGCAACAAGGGGTGGACGGAGGCTGGATTCCTTCTGATGCGGAAATTGTCAAACGCGCCTTGGACGAGGCGGTTTGGCGGCGGACGGGCAATATTTTGCGACCGCTCCGGAAGGAGGCAAAATCGCTGGGGATATGTCATTGGCGTTCGGCCCTTTGGGCGCTTTTGCCGCAACCGTCCGTGCCAGATTGGTTGGCGGAAGAACCCCGGATTTTGGATCAATGAAGGCTCCCTATTTTAGTGTCATCACCCCGTCCTTTAACCAAGGCGATTTTATAACCGGGTGTTTGGGGTCGGTCGCCTCGCAAGGCGATGACGATTACGAGCACTTGGTTTTTGACCATTGTTCGACCGACCAGACCGCTTCGGCCGTGGCCAAGTTTCCCCGGGTAGATTTTCGAAGCAAACCGGATCGGGGCCAGTCCGATGCGGTCAACCAGGGCTTCGCGGCGGCTCGAGGGGAGATTATTTGTTGGCTGAATTCGGACGATGAATACCCGCCAGGTGTTTTTTGCCGACTGCGGGAGATTTTTTTGGATCCTTCGGTGATGGTGGTTTTTGGAGATGCCCAACAGGTGGCTTATGATGCCACGCCAAGTCAGCGAGCTCGGGCCTGCTTTGAGCAACGGGAAGATCTGGTGCGCTGGTGGAGCAGCCGAGCTCGGCTGCATCAGCCGGCGATCTTTTTTCGTCGCTCGGTCCGAGAGGAGACAGGGCTTTTGAATGAGAATCTCCACTTTGCGATGGATTACGAATATTGGTGGCGCATGACCGCGCGGCACACCTTTCTGTACATTCCGGAGGTCTTTGCCATTCAGCACCGGCAACCCGACTCAAAAACCGTTCGGGCCTGGCAGGAAGTCTATGAGGAGCGGGAGCGGATTTTTTCACCGTTTTATGGCCTCATCGATGGGGGGAACCGAGCCGCATTGGAACGTGAGAAGCGGGAATGTATGGCGAAGAAATATTTGGGTGAGGCTTTTGCTCTTGTTTCCTCGGATCGTCGGGCGGCGCTCTCTTTATTAGGGAAGTCATTTCGGGAACGTCCCAAGGGGATTTTGAACCCCGCCTGGCTGGGAGTCGTGCGTCGTTGCTTGTGGACTCGTTCTTGCAAATCGATTGGCCATGCGGCCCCAATCTCTGGACAGGAATAGAGTGAGCCAGCGGCGGGAACCGATGTTAGAAAATTGATGATGAAACTTTTTCGTGCTTGGTTGCGGCGACTCTTCACGGCCGTGGGGCGGGACCTCGTCAGTCCTCTGGTTTTCAGGCTGGCGAAACGTCCCCAGGGTAACGTGACGCCTATTTCCGTCCATATGTTGGTCTCCTCGGAAACGTGGCATGCCGGGGTGCTCGCCATGATTAGTTTCGAGTTTTTTACCGGACGGAAGTGGGACCTCTACATGCACGATGATGGAACGGTCAGCGATCGGGATCGGTCCCGGATTGAAAAAATTCTGCCGGGGGTGCGCTTTGTCCCCCGTCCAGAAGCGGACCAGCGGGCGCGGGATTTTCTCAAAGACCACCCCCAATGTCTAGAAGCCCGGGGGCGCCATAATCTCTTTCTCAAGTTTTCCGATACTCCGGCCTTCGCGCCCCACGACCGTTTTTTGGTTCTCGATTCGGATGTCATATTTTTCAAGCCGCCGGCGGAGATTTTGGAATGGGCCAATTCCGGACGGGAAGAAGTTTGGTTTAATCAGGATACGCGAGAGGTGTATTGTATTTCCCGTAAACACCTCGAAGACGCTTTGCATGTGCCCCTGTGGTCCAAGGTCAATAGCGGCCTCTGTCTGTTTCCGACCAAGGCCATCTCTCTCGATTTGAGCGAACGGATGTTGGAGAATTTTTCCACGACCGCTTGGCATCCGAAATTTTTCGAGCAGACCCTCTATGCTCTCAATGGCTCGGCCTGGAATCGGGGGGGGATGTTGCCTCCGACCTATAATGTCAGTTGGGGTTATCTGCGCGCGCCCGGAAGTATTTGCCGTCACTATGTGGGGGACTTTAAACATGACCTTCTCTATGTGGAGGGTGCCCCATTGCTCCTCCTTGCCCTCTGGCGAAGCCGTTTGACAGGGGGGGCGTAACGAGCCAGAATATTTTTTCAATGAGCGTGACTGAAATCAAGCAGCTTCCTCTGCGGGAGAAATTTCAAATCCTAGAGACGCTCTGGGAGGATCTCAGTGACCATATCGCAGATATTCCCGTTTCGAAGGCTGATAGAGATATGCTCGATGGACGGCTTGAGAGGATTGCCTCTGGCGAGACGAAAATTCATGACTGGGACGAGGTGAAGCGCTCAATTGGTCGAAGATGATTAAAATTCAGATCTCGGGTGAGGCCCTCGCAGATCTGGATGAGGGATTTTCCTTCTACGAAAATCAAGGGTCTGGGCTGGGCGATTACTTCACGTCTCAGCTCCATGCAGACATCGACGGATTGAAGATCACCGCAGGCATTCACGGTCAGCCTTATCGCCATCTGTATCGTCTTCTGAGTAGAAAGTTCCCCTAGGCGATCTTCTATGAGTTTTCCCATGTACGGGTTCTGGTTGTCGCGGTGGCCGATTCACGTCGTGATCCTGGATGGATCAAGGCGCACCTCAACAGACGCATCCCGTAAAATTCATTGGTCAAAAGGAAGCGATCGATAAACCTCCTTGCCCTCTGGCGAAGCCGTTTGACAGGGAAGGCGAAATGAATCAAAATGATTCACGTATGGAATCAGTCACTGTCCGTGATTTGCGCACCGCTTTCCCCAAGGTAGAAAAAATTCTGGCCTCGGGAGAGACGGTCGAGGTGCGCAAGCGGAACAAGGTGGTGGGGATTTTGAGTCCGCCTCCGGATCGCAAAAAGATCATCATGCCGGACTTTGGGGCACGCATGGCCAAGATGTTTCCCGAGGGTTTCCAGGGAGGAGACAGCATGGTGGAGGGTCTGATTCGCGAACGTGACGAATCATGACGTATTGTGATTCTTCATTTTTGGTTGCGTTGCTGATTCAAGGGGATCGATTTGCTCCCGAGGCCGGTTTACTGGCGTCCGGCTTTTCTGATGCGCTTCCGCTCATTCCCTTGGCAGAGGTGGAAGTTTTGACCCGCCTCCATCGAGGACTTGGAGATGGGACCCTGACGCCCCAACTGCATCGCTCGGTCATCCGCCAGTTTGAAGAAGATCTTTCGGATGGCATCTTGGTTCGGAAAAGCCCGTCGCCGCGGGAGCATCTGGCTGAGGCCTTGCGACTGGCGCAAAGGTATGTGCCCCGGATGTCGGTGCGCACTCTCGACATCCTGCACGTGGCGGCCGCCCTCCAGATGAAATACAAACACTTTGCCTCCTTCGACCGTCGTCAACGCGAACTGGCTTCTGCCGCCGGTCTCCGCTTGCTTCCAGCCAAGCTCTCTTGACACACCTTCCCACCTTCCGACATTCCCACCTTCCTCTATGGCCTACTTCCGAAACCTTTTTTCGCCTCGCCTGGATCCCACCTTTTGGGTGAAAACAGCGCTCCATCTCGTGACCCCGGGGGGCTTCGGCTATATCCGCCAACTGCGAGCCGGCCAGGACGCCTCCTACGACCATGAAAGGGACAAGCACGAGGTCCGCAAAAAGCACCACGGGGACGGAGGCTGGAAATCCGAATCCGAAGATGGAGTTTGGAAGCGGGATTATGCCAGCTATGACGAATACGTCACCCATCAGAAGTTGAAGTTGGAAGAGATGGTCAAGATGAAGGGCGGCTTTAGCAACTTCGACATTTTTGACTACCGGCTGAAGTTTTATTCCCGCTTTCGCAATTTGGCCGGTCGCCTGCCGGCGGACGCGGCCATCCTCTGCTGTGGGGCCCGACAGGGGACCGAGGTTGAGGTGCTGCGGGATCTGGGATTTTCCCGGGCCATGGGGATTGATTTAAATCCAGGCGGCACCAATCCACTCGTGGTCCCCGGGGATATGATGAAGCTGGAGGCCAAGGACAACAGCCTCGACCTCATCTACACGAATTGTGTCGATCACGCCTTTGATCTCGATGCCATGTTGGCGGAACATTCCCGGGCTCTCAAGCCGGGTGGGTTTCTCCTCTACGATATCGGCGTCAATATGGAAGAAGGTGGCGGACCCTTTGAAGCCATTTCCTGGGAGCGCAGTGAGGATGTCCTCGCGCGGATGCTGGGGAAGTTTAAGGCCCTGATTCGGGCCGAACGGGAAACCCAATGGTTGTGGATTCTGGTGCAGGGGAAACGTTGACCCGCATCGTTGGCATCGTTCTCGTTCGCAACGAGGATCGCTTTGTTCGGCGCGTGGTGGAGAACATCGCCGGGTTTTGCGACCGGATCATTTTGGGCGATAATGCTTCGACAGACGATACGGCGAACATTCTGCGCGAATGGGCTGACCACGATCCGGCCCGCCGGGAATATCATCGTTTGGAAAGCCCGGTCGAATCCCATGATCTTCTGGCTGGCTTGGCCGGAACGTCCACTTGGGTTTTTGCGGTCGATGGGGATGAGATCTATGACCCCGTGGGTCTGGCGGCTTTTCGAACCCGGATCTTGGCTGGGGAATTTTCTGCCTCGTGGATGGTGATGGGAAATGTCCTCAATTGTACCCGGCTTGACGAAGGAACCGGACAAGCAGAGGGTTATCTTTCTCCCCCGAGCCGGAGCATCACCAAATTGTATAATTTTTCTGCCATTGACTCGTGGGATGGACCAACTCCGGAGCGTCTCCATGGCGGACGGATTGGGTTTCGGTCGGGATTTTCCGCTGATCAAAAGCGCCTCCTTCATGAGGAAGCCCCTTGGGAAGCGTCCCCGCTGCGGTGTTTGCATGTCTGTTTTCTGCCTCGCAGCCATTCGGAGTCTGGATCAGAAACCGAACGGAAAAACATTATGGAAATGCAGCCTAAGTGTCTGCTCACCCGGGCTCGGCAATGGATCGCCCGGTGTTTGGGTCAGGAGGGACAAACGTCTTGGAAACGAGACCGGTATTGCCGGGGACCTTTGACCACGGTGGAAACCGCTGCCTTTTTTAAGGACAGAACGTCGAAGATCGAATGACCAATGACTAATGACTAATGACTAAATTATGAAGATTTTTGGCAGTCAAACCGTGGCTCGTGTGGCGATCAATCTGGTGCCGAGGCATGGGTCCTGGGGCGGCGCCAACCAATGGACTTCCCAGGTGACGCGGTTTTTGCGGGCGGCCGGTTATCGGGTCCGTCATGATCTTAAAAAGCCCGTCGATGCCATCATTATGACGCACACCGGGCTTTCCAAGGGAGTGTCCTTCGATGCCGGTGATGTGGAGGAGTATTTTCACCGGCAGGGTCGGGTTCCGGTGATTCATCGCATTAATGACAATGACATTCGCAAGGGCACGTCCGAAATGGACGAGTTTCTCGCCGTCTCCGACGAGGTGGCCAGTCATACGGTTTTCGTTTCGGAATGGTTGCGCGACCACCATGTCGCCAAATGGTTTGATCCCAAGAAACCCCACAGCGTGATCGAGCCGGGGGCGGATCCGGCAGCTTTTCATCCGCTGGGGAATCACCCTCCGGGGGCGGGCGAGCCGTTTCGGATTGTGACCCATCATTGGTCGGACAATTGGTCTAAAGGATTTGATATCTACCAGGAAATTGACGAGGCGATCGAATCGAAAGCCGTCGAGGGATTTGAACTTTGGATCATCGGACGCTGGCCGAAGGATTTGATTTGGAAGGCCGCCCATACCCATGCGCCGGCTTCGGGCCGGAAGCTCGCCGCCCTGCTCCGCCAGTGTCATTTGTATGTCAGTGCCTCCCGGTACGAGCCGGGGGCAATGCATCCTGTGGAGGGCCTCCAATGCGGGCTTCCTTTGCTTTATCATCCAGATTCTGGAGGCACGGTCACCATGGGACGTCGTTATGGCGTGGAGTTGGGTGATTCTCTGGTCGAGTCCTTGAATGAGGCCCGAACGCATTATTCCGCCTTGCGTGAGAGTCTGCTCGCGAATCCTCCCTCGGGCGATCTGATGGGGATTGGCTACCGCCGGCTGTTGCAAAGTCTCTTGGCTCAGTCATGAAACGGGTTGGACTGACCGGAGGACGGGGACGCTTGGCGCCACTGATTGCCCGCCATTTGCGAGCGGAAGGGCTTGAAGTGCGCATGTTTTCCCGCTGCGCCGGAGAGGGCTTGGAGGCCCTTGAGGAGTTGGTCCGGCCAGCCTCTTGGGCTCATCTGGATGGCATCGTCCATTGCGGATGGAGTTCGGTCCCGCTGACGGCGGAAAGGGACCCGGGAATCACCGCTCGGGAGGACGTTCCTTTCTTGCAGGAGATGCTCCGCGCTGCGGCTGAAGCAGGTTCGAATCCGCATTGGATCTTTCTTTCGACCGGAGCTGTTTACGGAAACACCGGAGTTGAGCCAGCCACGGAATCCGCCGTCCCGGAACCGCTGGGGGCCTATGCCCGCGGAAAATGGGAAGCGGAGAAAGTCCTCTCTGCCGAGGCGAAGGAATCCGCCGTCCTTCGCATCAGCAACCTTCTGGGTGAGAAGCCGGATCCGGCCCGGCCGCAGGGAATTCTTCCCCGGTTGATCCATGCCGCCAAGACGGGAGAGGAAGTGGCCCTCTGGGGCGACGGTCGTGCCACCAAAGATTATCTCCACTGCCAGGATTTTTTGACGGCTTTGACAACAGTTTTGACGCAACGGCGAGTAGGCATTTTGAACGTCTCCCGGGGAGAGTCCGTCAGCCTTCTCGATCTGGTCGCCCAAGTGGAGACCCTGGCGGGTCACAAACTGCGGATCCGCCATGAACCGCACTTCGACTGGGACGTGGCGTTTTCCCGCATCAGTAGTCAGAAATTGCAGGAACAAACCGGCTGGACTCCGACGTTGAGCGTGCGGGATGCGGTCGAGGAATGTTTTTCGCGCTTCTCGTGAAGAGGGAATTGCCTCACGCCAAGGATGGAAAGGATGCAAAGGGAAGAGGGGGAAATAGGAGGGTCAAAGACATGGCTTTAGCTGACGACCAGCTCGAAGCCCAAGAATTTGTCATGACGCTGTTGCGTGAGGCTCTTTTCGATCACGAATTTTGGATTGCGGATTTGAAAAGCCGTTCCGTTTCCACCGGTATGTTTTGGCTCTTCTTTCCTTCCCATCCTTCCCATCCTTTGCGTGAGGTTCTCCCATGACTTTCAAAATTTGTTCTTCCCCCGCGTCTCCGCGCCTCCGCGTGAGGCTCTCTCTCCTATGATTCGTGTTTTTCACACCTCTGGCGATGGTAGCGGCTGGGCCATTGATGAGGATCTGCGTCAGATCCGGGAAGGACTACGCGGGGTGGTGCGGGAGACGTCCCTTGCCGATGCTCAAGTGGTCCATTCGCCATTTTGGATGGCCTTGGCCATGCATCCCGCAGGAGTGTTGGCGGACCGCTTTGTCATCGCCCATGCCGACAACCCGCCTTTTTTCTATCTCAAACAACCTGAGTTTGTCCGCGCCCAAGAGCAAGTGGATCTCTGGGTAGCGCGCTCGCATGAAGCGGAGGAACAATTTCGCGCTCTGGGACTCAAGGTGGTTCACATTCCCTACACAATTGATCCGGGTTTGTTTTTTCCTTTGGTCAAAAACCGGGAAGAAAAGAAGGTGCTCCGGCGTAAATTGGGGCTGCCGGAAGAGGCCTACCTGATTGCGAATTTTCATCGCGATTCCGAGGGCGGCGATCTCCACGCGCCCAAGTTGCAAAAAGCGCCGGAGCTCATGGTGATGACCCTTGAGCGCCTGCGGGACCTGGGGGCCGATTTTCAGGTCCTCCTGGCTGGCCCGCGCCGCCATTGGATTCGAGGTCAATTGGAAGAAAAAGAAATTGCCGCCACTTTTGTCGGCCAGGGAGGAATAGCCGGCGATGACTTTGGAGTTAATATCCTCACCCGTCCGAGGCTGAATGAACTCTACAATGCCGCC
>Ga0222668_1000515_pt1 | contig 23697 bp, 21 predicted proteins | sample AntAcemetagen728_FD_179823 | JGI IMG/M metagenome (GOLD analysis project Ga0222668, IMG submission 179823) | Saline water microbial communities from Ace Lake, Antarctica - #728 | ecosystem: Environmental > Aquatic > Non-marine Saline and Alkaline > Saline | place: Antarctica: Ace Lake... | reverse complement strand
TAAACCCCCAACTTATAAAACCAAAATCTATTTTAAATAGTTGCCTCCGTATTTGTACCTATTTTTTTGTAAAACCCTCAGTATAAATGCTTAGAAAACGAAATTAATTAAAGAATTTATGTTAATTTATTAGGATGACGTTTTTTTTTTTTTTATTGTTGCAATGTCTTTAAGTTTTGCCAAAGCAATTAGACCCAAATAAATTAATTAATCTTAAATTAACCAAAATGAAAAAGTTAAAATATGGAATGGTATTCCTTGCCTTAGTAGGAATTGGAATTGTTTCTTGTGAGAAGGAGGAGCTAGGATACGCTGAAAATCAAACGGCATCAAATCGAAATTTCGATACTAGAACCAACGCTGACTCGTTATCTATTGGAGATGTTCATAATATTTTAGTTGTGGATTATTTCGAGAATGGTGATCATTTGAATCAAACAAGTTTGTCAGCTATTTTGATTGATTATTTTGACTATCATTCAAACCAAAATTCTGCGTATTCTCAATTTGAAAGTGTTTATTTAGATGCAATTAGTAATATTCGATACGCCAATAGCATTGATGAAGTTTATACTGGATTGACGTTGGAATTATTAGAACTAAAAAATGAAGAAAGAATAAATACTCATGATTATGGTATTTTATCAAGTATTTTGTTGAGTGATAGTCCCGCACAAGAATCACTTAATCTTAGTAATACAAATATGGCAGATGCTTATAGCTCAGTTTATTCGGCTTCGTCAGAATTTTGGACCAATGGAATGGGTAGTGACCTTTTGGATAACAAACCTATAGAGGAATATTTTGAATCGGCTATTGATCCTTCTGTAAATGCCATAATAGGCGACGCTGTTGGAGGTGCCATGTGGTTTTGGACAGGCCCTTTAGGGCCACTAATTGCAGGAGCTTATTCTGTGGGGTGTTATTATTCTAAAGACTAAAAGAAATGAAAAATGTAATTCTAAATAGAAAGAATGATTATGTTGCTTTCATTAATGCGATCAAGGTTAAAGTGAATAATGAAGAATTCAAATTATATCCCGGAACGGAGTTAACTATTGATGTTGAAAACGAATGTAGGGAAATAGTGGTTGAAATAAAGTACTTAATTTTTTGGAGGAAATATGTCTATAAAACTGATTCTTCGCTCTTATCAGTAACAATTTCTCCTACTGTTACAAATAAGGTATTAATTTTTAGTATGTCTGCATTTTTTGGATTGTTATTTTTTTACTTAAAGGTGGAATCTGAAATTAGTGAACTCTTATTTAAATTGTATGGAGTCACATTGGTTGCCATGTTTTTCCTTATTTCTACAGTTGGAGGTAAATATTTTTACAAGGCTCAGTTAAAATAAAAAAGTAATTTAAGTAATCCCAACTAATAAAAGTTTGATATCTGAAATTACTGAGAAGTTTTCTAGATCATTTACAGTAAAAGTTATGCCAGTCAAACTCAGTTTGACTGGCATTCTAAAAAACAATTCAAATGAGTAAAAAATTCGTATTCATTGTCCTTATTTTTAGTCTACTTCCAAGTTGTATTGTATCTAATTTCACAGGCTTGAAAAGTGGCTATAAACAGCTTTCAGCCGAAGAAAAAGCAAAAATTATAACCTTAGAGGAGAATGTAAGTATTGAGGAGTTAGTCGGTCATGAGACGATATACAGTATATCAAGTCAACTCATAGAAAACTTCCTTAAGAGTTGGCAAGGCGATTTGGTCGTCTATACTTGGGGTCCGAATTGCTCCAGCTCAGTTTGTTATTCCCTCGAATATGTGCAAGAATTATGTACACAACGCAACCAAAAATTAATTGTCATCACAGAGTATTTTGATATGAGTCAAATTGAATCTCAACGCCTGGATCGATTGGATTTTCCACTTTTTTCGGTTAATACTGACTTTTATCGTACGGATTTTTGCAATAAGTACATGGAGCGGTTTTTGGTCGATTTATTGAATGTGAAAAAGATACCAAAGGAGGTACTCTTTAATCGTTACTTATTGTTCTCTAATGGGAAGTTTGTGAAGACGATCAACGATATTAGAGAGGATTAATTTGAAGTAAAATAAATAACTGATAATTGGATGGTAATTTCTTTATGCAATCATCTCAGGAAAATAAACAAAGGTCCAATTTTGAAGTATTTATGTCACTCCAAGACGCGACTCGAGTGCAGTACCCAACTATTCCGTTCAACCGAATATTGAAAAATCCGCTCACCAACACAACACGCTCCCGCTGCAGTTCGAGTAATCAGTTGTTGACGGATTGGATCAATGAGATAAGGAAAGTGAACCATATTTTCGGTCAAATAAACCTGACGATAAAAGGTTTTATTAGGTCTTTGAAAATAAAAATAATAGTGATTACCATTGTCAGCACCATGGTCGTAAGTGACGGCGAAATCGTCTAATCCATCAAAGTTTAAATCCGCCACCACAACATCTCCAAAATCATCATCTATAACGGGTTTCTTTTCATTGTAATGGGTGGAATAGGAGCGCGAATTTTTCAAATCAGTATACCAACCATGCCATCTGGAATAAATGGGTTTTCGTATGGTTTGTAGAATCATTTTACTTCCTTTTTCAAAAATTCGAATCCTCAAATAGGTAGAATCAAGGTATGGATTGTTGGTCGTGTTCAACCGGACGCTCACTTCAAGATCGAATTGTTTTGAGAGTTGCTTGTAGTAGATGGTTTTTGCCTCTAACGTATGAAAAAGAAAGAGTAATGCAAGAATAAGTGACTTCCTGAGGTTTGGATTCATAAACGAAAATTAATCAAGAATGGATTGATTAAAGTCTTTTTTCAATCAAAAAAACGAGTGAATTATTAAGTGTTGCTTATTCCTCGAATTCTGCTATTACTGTTCAATCACATGCCACAGTGTTGATCTCCTATAATCGTATTTATCCGTCAAGAAGTTCGTTTTCATTTAAAGAAAAACGGGGACCCATTTAGGATCCCCGTTTTTAATTTTCAGTTTAATTTTTATTTCGATCCAACAAGTTGTATCGTTCCTTGGCCTTCTAATTTTTCACCATTATCAGCCTTTGCGACATACGTGTAGAAATAGACACCGTCAGAACAAGCATCACCATTCAGATCCGTTCCATTCCATGAACCAGTTGGTGTAGTAATTTCTCCAACCTTTATACCCCACCTATTCACGATAATACATTCAAGTTCCGCTATGGATGCCGATTTGTATTCGAATGTAAAGACGTCATTTATGCCATCTCCATTTGGAGAGAAAATATTTACCCCATCAAAAGCAATGGGCTCAAAAATCGTTAGAATTTTGCAGGCTGTATCTGTACATCCGTTCTTATTCATAGCAACCAAACACACTTCAATTTCATAGGTATAGCCTCTTTGTTCGTAAACAGTATCCATTGTTTCGAAATAATCTTCGCTAATAATCCAATCTCCATCAGGTGAATTCAAATTCCAAAAGAAAGTGGTGTCTGCTAATGGATTTTTTGGATTTGCAAAGTTGAGTGAAGTATTTTCGAAGACAACATCCACTGCAGCGGTGCCCTTTAAATCACCATTCAATTGATCAGAAAGTACATTAAAGTCCGCGATTGGATTGAGCGAATCAACTGTGATCGTATCTTTTAATACACAACCGTTTGCATCACGAATAACAACTTCGTACTCACCTGGATTTCTTCCTCCCCATGTTCCTTGGTTCGCAATTGTACCGTCCTCTAAATAAGTCCAGCGTGGCGTGTCATAATCCGGCGTACCTCCTGTCGCAGAAGCGTATACTTCGCCATTCCCATTTTGATAATCATACAATCTACAGTAAGCAGGGAAATAGCCAAATTGAGCAAATTTTAATTCAGGAGGATAAACAATTTCGAAGTCAAATACTTTTGAACAACCGTTTTCATCATTAATTGTGAGCGTGTATTCGCCAGCTCCTAAATGATTATTGAAATCCTTTCCAATTCCGTTTTCTCCTGAGGGATTTGGTGCCCAATAATAACCAATCAGATCATATGCTCCAGTGAAATTGTATACACTATCAACTTGCACATAACCGCTTTCTATTCCATAACAAAGGGGTTGTGACACTGAGATGTCAATGTCCAATTCACCCGGTTCATCAAGGAAAAAATCGGCGCTCACTGTACATCCATTCTCGTCTACAACGCTAATAGAATAGGTTCCAGTTGGCAGTGTATTAATCGTGTTTGAATTACCAACGTTTAATTGTGTTCCCGCTTCGTTTGTCATGGTGTATATTTCGCCTCCATTACCCCCCGAAGTGTTTACTGTTATCGATCCGTCTGAGAATCCATGACAGGTTGGATTATTCCAAATTAAATCCATTGTTAACTCGTCCGGTTCATTGATAAAGAAAGAATGTGACCAAGCACATCCATCCTCATCAGTTACCGTCACTACCCATGGACCGCCTGTTAAGTTATCTTGTTCACTGCTGCCTCCGATTGCAACAGGGTCCGTATCAAATACACCACCTAAATTGGTCCACGTTGCTTCGTAAGGCGGTGTAATTCCACCCCCAACACCATAAACATAAGCTCCCCCGTCGGCAGCCCCAAAACAGGATATATCTCTCAAACTGTCTGCTGCCCATGTTGCGACAACTGCATTTTCTCCTAATCCAACAGGAACAATCGTGTCGATTGTGCAGCCATTTTCATCTGTTACAGTGAGGATATAATCAATCCCGCCTGCTATGTCTGGAAAGAAACCATTGTCTTGTGGTGGAACGTAACCAATTAATTCATACGTCCATGCTGGATCATCAGGCATCACAGTAATAGAGCCTAAAACTGCTCCAGGTAAACCAGGGCAGTCAATCGCATCAATAACGTTAATATCCGTCAAATCAACTGTGCCGAAATCAACTTTTACCGAATCTGTAATTGTATTACATCCGTCAAAAACGGTCAAATAATACCAAGTCACCACGACTGGTGAAACTGTAATATCTTCAACTGTTTCTCCAGTTGGTGCCCAATCATAGGTGATTGCACCAGCATCATAGGCACCAATAACAGTTGCATCTATATCTGCTTCTTGTCCCGGACAAATAATAAATAGATCTTCATTAAAAACGATTGTAGCAACCGGTGCCGGATCAAAAATTACATCAATAGTTCCAATGGATTCAACACCGCAAACATCTACAACGGTTACGGTATAAGTGGATGTTCCAACAATATCTCCAGGGACCCATTCTTCCATTTCTGTGCCACCGGAACTCCAGGAAATGTCAAACTCAGGGATCCCCCCATCTGTATCAAAGGTGACTACAAGCGAGTCTTGAGGGCAGTCTATCGTAATATCTGTTGTGATAATATCAAATTCTTGCGGGTCAATAATTTCGATTGTCGCTTCCGTTGTAATGGTATCTCCACAAGCATTGATGATTTCTACGGTGATAGTTACTGTTTCAGCTCCTTCAACGATTCCATCATCTCCCGGTACAATCCAAATTTGAACGGAATCTTCTCCAATTGGGAAAAAGATCGTTTCGTCTAATAAATCGTAATCAGTACCGTTTATCGCTGTTCCGCCGATTTCAAAATCAACAGATAAACCTGTCGTATCTGATCCTGGAGGGCGAATGAAAGTTACTAAGGCTGAATCACACCCTTCAATTATCGCGTCCTCACCAAGAACTGATGCAATTTCTACGGTAATACCATTCGAAGCAAATGAACTTGCTTCTAAGAATACACCCGAATCAAATGAGAAATCTCCTGCATCTCCAATGGCCATTTTAATATGGTATGTTTCTCCACATTCAACACCAGCGCGTGCATACATGACTACGGTATGTGCATCATATTGAACATCTAAGCCACCCGTATTGTCAACCAAATAAGCACAATTAATACAGGGGCCAGTGTTGGTTGGTCCATTATTAAGGTTATTCATGGTAACAGGTAAGCCAACACCAGGAATTAGGGCAATGTTTTCTCCCCCAAACTCGAACGGACCCGCAAAACCCGGTCCGCTAATGAAAAAACCGAAAACGTCATTAAATGTAGAAGTAGAATATTCATGATATTCTTCTGATGCGAAAATGTATTTAAAAACAACAGAGTCTCCCGAAGGAATAAAATCGAATTCTAAAACCGCTTCATCATTAATCGTTGCTGTACCAATAGCATCTAAATCTGTATCATTTGGGTCCGGTGCAACTCCTTCGTTATCTGTTGCAGAGCCTGAGTCATTCGGTCCTTCTGCGAGTCGAACATGACCTGTTGCAAGAAGTACGCCTCGCTCAATTGGAAAAGTTGTACCTGAAGCGTCAAAATAACCTGCTTGTGTTTGAACAGCACCTGCTAATGGAATAGAGTGATTGAATTCCACATTCGAAATGATTACGCCTGCTCCAACTAAAACATCATTTACCAGTTCTTCGGGCGTCTGAATATTTGTGACCGTGATTTGACCAAAACTAGGTAAGGTCAAGGAGAACAAGACGGTAAGGGCACTCAATTTTAACTTTGTCATAAACGAAATTCAATTAATTCTGTATACAAGACTCTTTTTTGAAAGGAATCGTTGCACAAAGTTGTGTTTTTTTTCCTCCTTTCGCAATTATTCTCTCGTAAAGTATTGCTAAGTTTGTAATTCTAAATCAGATAAAAACTATGCAGAATTACATCCAAGAAAATAAAGAGCGCTTTTTAAACGAATTAATAGATCTATTAAAAATTCCGTCGGTAAGTGCTGATCCAAGTTTCAAAGGGGATGTAAGTAAGGCTGCTGAATTTTTGAAAGAACGATTTCTTGAACTTGAAATGGACCGGGTAGAAATTTATCCAACAAATGGTCATCCCATTGTCTATGCTGAAAAAATAGTAGATGAGAAGTTACCAACTGTTTTGGTTTACGGCCATTATGATGTTCAGCCTGCTGACCCGATTGAACTTTGGCATTCTGGACCTTTCGAACCGGTTATAAAAACGACGGAAATTCATCCTGAAGGTGCTATTTTTGCGAGAGGTGCATGTGACGATAAAGGGCAAATGTATATGCACTTGAAGGCGTTTGAGACCATGATAAAGACAGGTAATTTAGATTGTAATGCTAAGTTTATCATTGAGGGTGAAGAAGAGGTTGGGTCTGTTAATTTAGAGTCCTTCATTCGTGTCAATCAAGCCATGCTAAGCGCAGATGTAATTTTGGTTTCTGATACGGGCATGTTAGCGAAAGATGTGCCTTCCATCACGACAGGTTTACGAGGATTGAGTTATGTAGAAGTTGAAGTGGTTGGTCCAAATCGAGATTTACACTCAGGTTTATACGGTGGAGCCGTGGCAAATCCAATCAATGTTATAACGGAAATGATTGCCTCTCTTCAAGACGAAAATAAACACATCACCATTCCGGGTTTTTATGACGACGTGTTAAAAATTAGTGACGAAGAAAGAGCTGAGATGGCAAAGGCCCCGTATGATGAAAAGGCGTATTGTAAATCGATTGATATTAATGAAACAGCCGGTGAGAAAGGATTTTCTACGCTAGAACGTGCAACGATTCGTCCGACATTGGATGTGAATGGAATTTGGGGAGGTTATATTGGGGAAGGCGCAAAAACAGTCTTGCCTTCGAAGGCAAATGCGAAAATTTCTATGCGTTTGGTGCCGAATCAAGACCCCACTAAAATCACACGATTATTCCAAGACCATTTTGAAAAAATTGCCCCAAAAAGTGTTACGGTTAAAGTGACACCTCATCATGGAGGTGAACCAGCATTAACACCAATTGACTCGGATGAATACCGTGCTGCAAGTTTGGCAGTTGAGGAAGCTTTTGGGAAAAAACCGATCCCTGTGCGCAGCGGTGGTTCGATCCCTATTATTTCCATGTTTGAGAAAATATTAGGTTTGAAAACCATATTGATGGGCTTTGGATTGGATTCAGACGCCATTCATTCGCCAAACGAGCATTATGGCTTATTTAATTATTACAAAGGCATTGAAACAATTCCGTTGTTTTATAAACATTACGTACGAATCAAAAAGTAATGAAAAAAATACTCTTTTTGCTCATTTTTTTGGGATCTTTTAAAGCAGATGCTAGTTTTTTTTACAAAGACCTAGAGTTTATTGGCATGGAAAATTTCTCCGTGGTGCGCAAAGACGGGAAAATATTTATTGGTTTCGATTATGTAATTAATAATCCCAATTGGTATGCTATTATCATAAAACCTTCTGTTCTTAAATTAACCGTTGCGAATACGGACTGTGGACTCGTGAAAGTTGAAGAGGATGTTAAAATAAAGCGCAAAAAACAGGGGAGTTATCCTTTTGTGCTCGTTGGTGACGGTTCGAAATTTGCAAAAAGTGGCTTCAGTTCGATTTGGTCACTCATTACAGGTAAAGGTGTGGATTTTAACATTAAGGGTAAATTGGATGCGGGATTGGTTATTTTTAAAAAGAAATGGGCCCTGGATTATACGTATAAAATGACCTTCGACGAATTTCTGTCTCTTTTCTAAATTTTCGTGTTAATATCTTTCTATTCGTTGGATGTAGTGCATCTAATTTAACTGTAATTTTAGTGCGTATCTGGCGTTATTAAGGTGTAGGTTTCCATTGTGACTCTATTTAGTTTTAAAAAGATAAAATTTAGGGCAAAGCAGTGACCCAAAGATTTGTTAAAAAGGAATAAATGAAAAAGAAAATTGCTGTTGTATTCGGGGGGTATTCGTCTGAATATAAGATTTCTGAGAAAAGTGCTCGCGTAATTGTTGAACATATCGATCGCGAATTGTTTGACCCTTATATGGTTGAAATTACACGTAAAAGTTGGCATGTTAACTTGAAAGGTGGTGGGGTGGCTCCCATTGATAAAAACAAATTTACGTTTATCACGGATGATGTTGAGTCGGCTTTTGATCTCGCTTTTATCACAATTCATGGCACGCCAGGTGAAGACGGTAAATTACAGTCTTACTTTGACATGATTGGTCTAAAATACATCAATTCAAGTCCTTTTGGCTCAACATTGACTTTTAATAAGTGGGCATGCAATAGTTTTTTACGTGCTTTTGGTATTGCCACTGCTAAAGCCATTTTAATTCGCAAAGGCGATACTCCAAATGCCATTGAAATTGCAGATGAAATTGGTTTTCCTTGTTTTATTAAACCAAATGGCGCAGGATCTAGTTTTGGTGTGTCGAAAGTGAAAACACTCATGCAAATGCCTGAAGCAATAGCGAAGGCTTTTGAGGAGGATGATGAGGTGGTTGTAGAGTCTTTTATTGCCGGTCGCGAAATCACTTGTGGTCTTTATTTTGACGGCACAGAAATTATCCCTCTTCCTCCAACTGAAATTATTAGCCAAAATGAATTTTTTGATTACGGGGCAAAGTATAACGGTGAATCACAAGAGGTAACGCCAGCCGAAATCTCTACGGAGTGGACAACGTTGATTCACAATACATCAAAATCTATCTACCGACGATTGGGTCTTAGAGGTTTGGCCCGAATCGATTTTATGGTCACCGAAGAGGGGGTGCCGTTTTTGATTGAGGTCAATACCACGCCCGGTTTTTCGGAGCAAAGTATAGTGCCTCAGCAAATTCGGGCTGCCGGTATGAATGTCACTGACGTACTTACTCAGTTGATGAATCAGATTTAATTTTAATGCTTCAACCTATTTTTTTGTTTTACATTTGTTGGATGAAAAAGATATTGACGCTCTTGGTATTCAGTTTTTCTGTTTTAACAGTTTCAGCGCAAGATTACAACCCAAATCGCTATCGCGAAAGTTTGTTCCCTGATGTTTTGACGATTCCGGACGTGCTCTACGGCTCTTCTCCACAATGGATTTGGCCTTATTGGGACGAAGATCTTTACTTGGATGTTTATGTGCCTGATGGTGATGATAATCCGAAGCGTCCACTCATTATTTTTGCGCATTCAGGTGGATTCATTAATGGATCTAAGAATGTAGATGATATGGTCGCTATTTGTGATTCTTTTGCGCGAAAGGGTTATGTAACGGCGTCTATTGCCTATCGTAAAGGTTTCGATCCATTGGATTCAGAAAGTGCCGAACGTGCTGCTTACAGAGGGTTGCAAGATGGAAAAGCCGCGGTACGTTATTTTAAAGAGAATGCCAGTTTATATGATATTGACACGAATTATATCTTTTTTGGGGGAATGTCTGCTGGCGGTTTTATTTCGCTCAATGTGGCGTATATGGACAAGGAATCAGAACGTCCCGAAAGTACATACGGTGGTGGTTTAGTGAATGATCTTGAATGCCTCGATTGCGCCGGAAATGATTATCCCCATTCTTCTGAGGTAAGAGCAATTCTTGATTTTTGGGGTGGTGTGAATGATACGTTGATTATCGAAACAGGTGATATTCCTATGATGATTATGCACGGTGAACATGATGAAACGGTTCCTTTTGTTTTTGGTCATCCGTTTGGACTGTTTACCTTGCCAGAAAGTTATGGTGGACAACCCATTTCTGAACGTGCAGAAAATATTGATTTGTATTATGAATTTTTTACCTCGGAAGGTTCAAATCATATGTTGGATGGTTCGGATAATGGAACTTGGGATGATGATTCGCCGAACTCCTTTTGGAGTGATACCTTATTGCCAGAATCTACGCGTTTTTTGTGGGAGAATATGAAACCGAATACTTCCTTGGTTTCGGATGAATATGTCGAGGTGTGTGCACCTTATGGTATTGTAGAACTTACAGTCAGTCCTGGGGATGATTCTCATTTTGTTTGGGATTTTGACGAAGCTTCCATTAGTTTTGTTTCGGGTGAGTTTACAAACGAAGTAAGTTTGGAATTTTCTGAGCCGGGTGATTATGAAATTGTTATTACTGAGTTTAATGAGATTCTCTGCGCTGGAATTCCGGTCACTTTTTATGTGCATGTTGAATTGGTTGCGGCTGACTTCTCTTACGCATTTATCGAGCCGAATTATGTTGGTTTTACCAACCTCACCGGGGATCCTTCTTTAACTTATACGTGGACATTTGGAGACGGTGAAACGTCGTCTGAATTTGAACCAAATCACGTATACGAATCTATAGGAGAATATGAGGTCACATTACTTGCTGAATCGGAAATCGGCTGCCAGGATACTTCAATTTCGCTTGTTTCTGTCTTGGCTTTGGATCTTCTGCCTAATTCTATCGCAGCGGTGAATATGCACCCTAATCCTTTCAGTGAATCGTTTACGATTTCTGGCAATGAGCAGCTTGTAAAAATGATTGTTATGGATGCAACGGGTCAACTAATTTATGAGGTGAATCTATTGAATTCAATATCCTATACGGTTGAAACATCAACTTGGGCAAACGGATTATATTTCATTCAGTTGCAAGATTTGAACGGGAATATTGTGACAAAAAGAGTGGTTAAACATTAAACCAAAAATGGATTATAACGCATTGAAAAGCTTCCAAATTTGGGAGCTTTTTTTGTTTTATGCACTGTTTAAAATGAAATATTGCCTAACTTTAAGCATTGTAAATTGGACATCTAAAGAGACGTAAACAAATGAAATCATATCAAAATTATGCCTTGGGCGAATGGGTGAGTGGAACGGGAGTTGAAACGGAATTATTTAATGCGATTACGGGGGATCAAATTGGAACCTGCTCTTCTGCAGGATTGGATTATGAAGCCATGATGCATTATGCGAAGGAAAAAGGTGGTCGTGTATTGCGAAAAATGACCTTTCAACAACGTGGTTTGATGCTGAAGGATTTAGCAACTTTCTTACTTAAAAATAAGCGTAAATATTATGAATTAAGTGCTGCTACGGGTGCAACTCGAATGGATTCTTGGATTGATATTGAAGGGGGTATTGGTAATTTATTTGCCAATGCGTCTTTGAGAAGACAATTTCCAGATCTTCCTTATTATGTGGATGGTGATCCTGTTCCGCTTTCGAAAGGTGGCTCGTTTATGGGACATCATATTATGGTTCCCAAAGAAGGGGTGGCTATTCATATCAATGCTTTCAATTTCCCGATTTGGGGAATGCTAGAAAAGATTGCTGTTAATTTTATGGCGGGTGTGCCTGCTATTGTTAAGCCGTCTGAATATACCTGCTATTTAACTGAATTAATGGTACGCGATATCGTGGCGTCTGGAATTTTACCTGAAGGGTCTTTGCAACTCGTTGTAGGTCTTGGTAGAGGTGTAATCGATTTTGCAGGTAGTTCTGACGTGGTGACTTTTACAGGTTCTGCTTCAACGGGTGCTATTCTAAGTTCTTTGCCAAATATTCAAAAGGAATCGGTTTCTTTTAATTTGGAATGTGATTCTTTGAATGCTGCTGTTTTGGGTAAAGATGCTGTTCCGGGTACGCCTGAATTCGATATTTTCATTAAAGAAGTGCAACGAGAGATCACCGTAAAAGCGGGGCAGAAATGTACTTCCGTTCGACGTATCCTTGTTCCCGAAGACTTGATGGATGAGGTGCAAACTGCCCTAGCGAAACGTCTCGGTCAAAATACAATCGGTGATCCAAGTGATCCATCTGTTCGAATGGGGTCGTTGGCGACTAAAATTCAAGTTGAACGGGTGCGCGCAAATGTTGAACTCTTGATGCAAGAACAAGCTATCGTGATTGGTGATCTTGATCATTTTGATGTCATTGGTGCAGATAAAGAAAAAGGGGCTTTCTTTTCGCCAATTGTGTTTAGAAATGATGATCCACACGGGAAACAAGGAGCACATAATATTGAATGTTTTGGACCTGTTTCGACTTTAATGCCGTATAAAGATTTGGAGGATGCCGTCGCAATTGCTCGTTTAGGCAAAGGTTCATTGGTGTCTTCAATTGTGACAGCTGATGATAAAATTGCAACGGAATATGTCTTAAATGCTGCTCCAATGCACGGTCGAATTCTTGTCTTAAATGAGAGATGTGCAAAAGAAAGCACGGGGCACGGTTCGCCAATGCCCATGTTAACACACGGTGGACCCGGTCGTGCAGGTGGAGGTGAAGAGATGGGTGGTAAACGTGGGGTTTTGCATTATATGCAACGAACGTCTATTCAAGGTCATCCGCAAACCATCACGGCAATTACGAAACAATTTCAAGTCGGTGCAGATCAACCAGAAGCCATGCCGCATGTGTTCCGCAAACATTTTGAAGAATTAGAAGTGGGCGAAACGGTCTTTACACATAAACACACAGTGACAGAGGCCGATATCACCAATTTTGCAAATGTAAGCGGTGATAATTTTTATGCCCATGTAGATGCAACTTCTCTAGACGGAACAATTTTCGAGCAACGTGTAGCGCATGGTTATTTTATCTTATCTAAAGCTGCAGGTTTATTTGTTGATCCTAAAAAAGGTCCTGTACTCTTGAATTATGGAATTGATGAATGCCGCTTTACTAAACCTGTTTATATCGGAACGACAATCGGGGTGCGTTTTACTGTAAAAGAAAAACTCGATCAAGAAAAACGAAACGACGCCGATATCGCAAAAGGGATTGTTAAATTCTTAGTAGACATCTACGACGAAACCGGCGAAACAGTCGGAATAGCAACCATCCTCACCATGGTAAAAAAATTAGAACAGTGAGTTTCTAGTCGCTAGTCACTAGTCGCTAGTCTTTAGTCTCTAGTTTTTTTAGGAATTTTAGTAGTATTAAAAATTAAGTGTCAAATGAATAATTATAAGGATTTAAATGTTTGGGTTAAGGGCATAGAAGTTGCAAAAGAAGTGTATGAGATTTCTTTAAAACTACCCGAAAACGTAAAATTCTCTTATTCATCTCAAATTATAAAGAGTTCCTTATCAATACCAAGCAATATCGCAGAAGGATCAGGACGAGCAACGACAAAGGAATATATGCGTTTTCTAGACATTGCAAATGGTTCTTGCTACGAATTAGAGACACAATTAATTTTAGTCAGGGATATTTTTAAACTTGACGTTGAATCACCGCTTTCGAAAATAATTGAAATTCAAAAAATGCTATTTGTTCTAAAAAAAACTTTAAAAAGAAAACTAGATTAAGATCCACTAACCAGTACTCACTAACCACTAACCACTAACCACTATCCACTAACCACTAACCACTAACCACTACTCACTAACCACTAACCACTAAAAAAAAATGAACGCACTAAATCAAGGACACGTAAAGTCCGAAATAAACGAAAACGGAATTGCAACAATTGAATTTGGACATCCACTGAGTAATTCCCTTCCTGGAAAAATATTAAATCTTTTGGCTAAAACCATTACAGATATTGGCGCACAAGATGCCGTAAAGGTAATTGTGTTAAAATCAGAAGGTGATCGAACATTTTGCGCAGGAGCGAGCTTTGATGAACTAATTTCAATTAAAGACTTAGAAACGGGAAAGGCATTTTTCTCTGGTTTTGCAAGTGTCATCAACGCTTGTCGTAAATCTCCAAAATTAATTATTGGTCGCGTGCAAGGCAAAGCCGTCGGCGGTGGAGTGGGATTGGCATCTGCAGTTGATTATTGTTTGGCAACTAAACATGCTTCGGTTAAACTGTCCGAATTGGCGGTAGGTATCGGTCCTTTTGTAGTTGGCCCGGCTGTTGAACGTAAAATTGGGATGTCGGCCATGTCGCAACTGACAATTAATGCAACTGAATTTCAAACGGCTGAATGGGCGCGTGAAAAAGGATTGTATGCGGAGGTGTATCCAACGATTGAGGAAATGGATGAAGCAATTGACGTGCTTGCAAATAAATTGGCAAAATCTAATCCTGAATCAATGTCCATGCTGAAGAAAATTTTCTGGGAAGGAACAGAGACATGGGATAATTTGCTGAAAGTACGCGCTGCAATGAGTGGTCAATTGGTTTTATCTGATTTCACTGTGAATGCGATTAATGCGTTTAAGACGAAATAGGTGAAATTCCCTGAATGGCATAGTGATCGTGTTTTTGGATGGGTGAATTACCGTTCTTTAAATTATTTTGTTTTAAGTTTTATATCCCTCTGGATGATTATAGTCATCTATCTTACTTCAGAGGTTTATGCTTTAATTCACGATTTTCTGAAATTTTCTATTGTTTGGCAAGTCATAACACTATATCCACTATTCCGAATTATTCGAAAATTAAAAAATGAAAGCCGTAAAATTGAACGCGAAAACCTTTTTGGCGTTTGGGAGCAAACAACATTAGGGTTTTACCTGCTGAGTAATACTGGTATTCTACTTTTTTTGGCTTTCGTTGCTGGATATCTCAGGTAAAAAGGGGCTTGTGAACAAATCATGCTTGACGAAATTTTTCGAAATAATAAGTCTTTTTTTCAGTCTCTTAAAGTGGCATAGATGTCAGAATAAGGACGACTTATTTTCTCTTTTTTTCATAGGTTCTATTTCGTGAAAATGGCGGAAAATTTATTTCAACCTATTGTAAAGGCTCGTTACGTAAAAGTTTGGTAGGTTGGGTTTTTATACCACATGATTTTCATTTATTCTGTTTCTCCAAAAGTGCTTTTAGAAACTTATTTTCATTTTCAAGTGTTTCAATTGCTTTTCTCCAACCCTCATCTTGTATGATTTGTTGATTTTGAACAACGCCATTGGCGTGAGCGGTAGTGTTATGGCTCATGTTAAAAACAATGTTCTCGTTAAAACCTAAAATAGTTTGTTCGTTTACCTCTAAAATGCGTGCAATTTCCTTTAATCTGTTAATGGTAATTTCTGTCTCATCTCGCTCTATTTTACCATATCCACTTACGCTTAAATTCAGCTGTGCTGCCATGTACGCCTGCGTATAATTCTTTAATTCCCTCAGTTTTTTAATACTTACACCTATACTCATAGTAATATATTTACCTTAAAAGTAATAAATAAACACAAAAAACGCTAAACAATGTCATAAAAAGTACAGAAATTGCAAAAATAAGTTAAACTCAAAATTTATCATTATGAAAAAGAAAGATTTATTATCTATGTTATTTGCCATTTTTTGTTTCACATTCATGGGATTTGGGCAAAATGTTACCTCTGGTGTAGTCATTGCTGTGATTCCATTTGGAAGTCAAAGTTATGCTGTTCTGCACGCTGATGGAACGGAAAATTATTACAAAACATCACCTCATCCAGCTGGTGAATTATTGCAAGGTCAAGCAATCGATCTCGAATTTGGTTCTAATGGGAATGTTAATACTATAGAGGTATTAGCTAATAGTTTGAGTGGTTCATTGTTTTGCGAATTAATCATCTTCAATTCGTCCAACAATGCAATTCTACCATTGTTACGTGGTTTAGATATTGGTTACAGAAGTCATGTAGGCTATAATTCTGTGCATAATGTTTTAGTTTTTGAGACATGGAATGACGTCCGCTCACTTGAATTATTAGTAGAAGAGTCGGTTTCAAATTATACGTATAACCAAGGGAATGGGCAATCTATTTTTGATATTATAAATCTCATTCGTCTAAATGGTTGGAACATGTTACCGAATCAAAGTGGAAACACCGTTAGTTTGCCTCAGTTCAAAGAATTTTTAACAAGTAGCTACCCATTAAGTAGTGATGTTTTAATTGGTTTGATTGAGTTAGACGAGGATGAAGATTTAAATTCTAATTTCATGTTTGAGGTTTTCTCCGAAAATCTGCCTCTATCCTACAATACAGAACAACGGCTGCTTTCTTCTACAATGACTTTGGCTACTAAAAGCCAAATTTTAGATGCGAATGACGATTTTCTGGATGCACCTAATCACGCTTATAATGATTTTATTGCAACATTTCCCGGTTATTTTTCGTTATATGAAAAACTAAATACGGAAGAATTAACTAAACTTACTGCGGGAATGGATCCTGGAGATTCGAATTTTGATACGAATCCTGTTGGTCTGCCCTTTGAACGATTAATTATGAATGACAAATTAGAAGTTTGGATTGAAGGTCATTTGTATAAATTATATGATCATTGTCGTGCAATTGCAATGCAAGGGAATATCGAAGATGCTTATGTAGACTTAGCTATATTAAATCCGGATGGAAGTCCCGATATCCCTGCCTTAGATGAAGAACCTGAGGGAATAGATCAAGCAGATATGGATGACTATATTCCGGCGGGATACATGGTGTATAATCCTCAAGAATTTGATCCACTTGGGAGTAGTGCGGATGATCCTTATTATAATACAGCATTACAAACCTATAACTTGGCTACAGGATGTCCAATTTCAAACTATACCTATTCTCTATATGCATCAGGTGATTTGTCGGTTGACTTCTATAATATGACCGATTTTACAGATATTGTCTTAAGCGATAGTTCGTTTTATCATTACTGGACTTTTGGTGATGGCACAGGTAGTTTTCAAGAAAACCCTATTCACACTTATCCTGATTATGGCGTCTATACTGTGCGTTTAACAACTTTTAATGCAGAGTGCGGCTGTTGGCATGTTCATACTTATCAAGTAGATGTGAGGGCGCCGCAATTTCGTGAAGGAAATCCTGATTGTCCTTTTGATGCAATAATAATAGACAAGAATTGGAACGGTAATCCATTGTCAGTGTATGTGGTAGCTGAACCAAAATGGGAGTCTGTAGTCCCTCCCAACACGGCTGTATCAAATTATCATTTTTCTTTTGAAACTTTGATTGGTACTGTCGTGCACGAAGAAGATAGAGGTACAGCGAATTGGATTTCCTATACATTTGAGGATGAAGGAGAGTACAACGTAATTGTGACGGCAACATGGGATGGTGGTTGTGTTTCTACCTCAGATCCGCATCCAATAACAATAAATACACCTGAGGAGAATCCAGCTTGTTGTGATAAAAAAGAAAGAGACGAGATTGAAAATCCGGAAGTTACATACAATGAGGACAAATACAAATTGAAAATCCACGATATTGCACGTGGGACATTTGGTACTCCAAGCTGGCGTAAAATTCAAGGAACACAACAACTTTATGTTAAGAAAGAAGGCAAAATCTTATGGAAGAAACAATCAGCATGGCATACACTTTTAGTTACAGGTACCTATTGGGATAGATACCAAGATGATATCGATAACCTATGGTATTGTATTAATCCGCAACCATTTGATAAAGCACATTATACATGTAGCGAAGAAGTCTTTCAATTGGAATCTAGCCCCGGCAGTTTTCCCAATAAATTTGGATTGGACGAAGAGTCAATTTCAATAACCCACAAAGTCTATCTAGGTGGCTCAATGAACGGCTTGCCAGCAACCCCACACTGTTGCGATTGTGCCAATGCAGGAGGTCACTTATTGTTTAATATTGTTGTAAAACTCGGTGCCTGTGATGAATAACAAACGGCTGTATACGGTTATAATAATTGTTTGTGCTTTCATCTTCGTTTCGTGTGAAAGAGACGCACGACAGCCACCCTATATTCATGGCAATGGACTTACCGACGCTGAAGGTAACGAATACGAAACAGTTATCATTGGTGATCAGGAATGGATGGCGGAGAACCTAAAAACAGATCTTTATTGTAATGGTGATTCAATACCCTATTCTGGTGATGATGTGCGTGTAAAAGTATATGACAATGATCCTGAAAATGAGGCTGTTTTTGGTAAATTGTATAATTTTCAAGCGGTTTTGGATAGTTCGGGTCTTTGCCCTTGTGGGTGGCATATTCCAACAGAATTGGAATATGCCGTTTTGATTGATTATTTGGGGGGATTGTATAAGGCAATGAAAAGGATGAAGGCATCAGGGAGTATAGAAAAATACAATGGGCTGTGGACTAATCCCGAAAGTGATTATGTTTTAGATGGAAGTAACGCTAGTGGGTTTAACGCTATTCCTGCGGGTATTGGATTCTATAATGGATATTTATATCAAGATTCGTTAGTGAGATTTTGGTCTTTACCAACCGAAGGGCTGGACGCAGTGGAATATAGTATTTATATTGGACTTCCGTATGTTGAGAAACATAGAAATACTTTATTACAAACAAAGCAATTCTTATATTATTCCATTCGTTGTATTAAAGATTTATAGCCAAATGAAAAAACTAATAATTGTCTTCCTGGTCTTTGGTGCTAATTTTGCGTTTTCGCAAAGCAATTTTCGCTATTTAATAGGCATTAGTTCATCTTTTGATTTGCTGCAACCTAAACAATATGATTCTAACTTCGCTTATTTTTCCTCTACATACGCAAATGGGTATGGCATTAATTTAGGATTAACGAATAAAGTAAATTACAAAAAAATGTTTTTGCGATTTGATTTTGCGTATAATTATGTGGTGCAGGAACAAACGTTTGTTTTTAGTAATACGGTTGATTTAAATATCAGTCAAACCATAAAGCACACCGTGCCGCATTGCTCATTTGATTGGTCAATTGGCCGTGATTTTGCGCTAAAAAGTGAAAACGTATTTCAAATTGAGTTAGGGTTTTCAACACCATTTTCAATGTCCATTGGTCCATATAAACTCTCTCTTCGAAAAACAGGTACATTCAGCTCAACCTATTCAGACGAAGAGCTGCATTGGAGCGGTGAAATGGCTAATAAAGAATATAATTACGAAATCAGTTATCAGAGACCTGCTTTAATTGCCCCTTTTATGAGAATTGGACTTCAAGTTCCATTGAAAAAAAATTATTTAACTTTCGGCTTAACAGCAAAGGTAAGACGACTGGTTTATGAAAACTTTATTGTGTTACGCAGTGATACCTACAGCGCAATTGCAAACAGTCGCTCGCAGTCCTCTTCAGTTGGTGTGTTTGTGAGTTATCAATTTGGAAGAAAGCTGGATAATTAAGCTTTGAATTTCAGAGAAAAGCCCATGTTTAACCAGGTATTTCTCCACCAAGGATTAGAGTGGCAGCTTTCAAAAGAAGAACAACTAAAAAAACTTAGCAATTAATAGTGACAGCAGGAACTGGCGAATTGTTTTTAGTTTTTTGATGGGCTTATTTTGAAACTATAACGGAAAGCCTGTTAACCCGCATTATTCATAAATTTTCGTGATGAAAAGCCAAACTAATTGTTACCCAATTTTGGGCGATAAAAATTTTGAGCATTTCCGAAGGTAGCAGCTAGTTTGGCTTTGGAATAGATAATTTGTGAATATTGCGGGTTTAGGTGGCCAAAAACTGAAACCCAAAAACAAAAGAGTCGTTGAGGAGTTTATCATCTAAGAAATAGTTAGGTTGAAACCAATAAACAGTGTATTTTTGTACCATTAAAATTATAAAATGGAAATTACAGTAGATCAAGTAAGGGAGGCGCTTAAAAAAGTGATTGAACCTGATTTGAAAAAAGATATTATTACGCTCGATTTAGTTTCGGATATTAAGGTTGAAGATAACAAAATTAGCTTTGAAGTAAAGGTGTTCAATCCTGCCATGCATGCAAAAAAACGCATGAATGAGGCGCTTGAATTTGCCTTGGAAAGGGCCTTTGGAAAGGATGTGGATGCAAATGTTTCGCTCGTTCCTCTTCCGAAAGAAAAAGAACCTGAAGTACGCGCCATTTTGTCGAATGTGAAGCATATTATTGCGGTGGCGAGTGGTAAAGGCGGGGTTGGTAAATCAACTGTTACTTCAAATTTGGCAGCTGGTTTGGCAAAAATGGGCTATAAAGTAGGCTTGGTGGATGCGGATATTTACGGTCCTTCTGTACCCACTATGTTTGACGTGGTTGGTGCGCGTCCGCAAGGAATTGAAAAGGATGGTAAAACCTTAATTCAACCGATTGAATCGTACGGTGTAAAATTATTGTCAATTGGTTTCTTTTCTGACCCCGATCAAGCGGTTGTGTGGAGAGGTCCAATGGCAACAAAGGCCTTAAATCAAATGTTTAAAGATGCCGATTGGGGAGAGCTTGATTTTATGATTGTTGATCTGCCTCCCGGAACGGGTGATGTGCATTTAACAATGGTGCAAAACGTGCCGTTGACAGGTGTAATTATAGTGAGTACACCCCAAGAAGTTGCGCTAGCAGATGCGCGAAAAGGAATTAATATGTTCCGAATGGATTCGTTAAAAGTGCCTGTGCTCGGAATTGTTGAGAATATGGCGTGGTTTACACCTGAAGAACTGCCTGAAAATAAATATTACATTTTTGGACAAGATGGAGCGAAAAATTTAGCGGAGCAAATGGATGTTCCTTTAATGGCTCAATTGCCGCTAATACAAAGCATTCGTGAAGCGGGTGATGTCGGTCGTCCTGCTGTTTTGCAAGATGATACCATCTCTTCGCGCATGTTTGACGAATTTGTGCGTAAATTTGTACAACGTATTGAAGAACAATAAAATGGATCAACTGGAAAAAATTGAAATTGCTTTACAATCTATTCGCCCTTTTTTGCAAAAGGATGGTGGTGATGTGGAGTTTGTAGAATTGACTGAAGATAATGTCGTGCGCGTGCGTCTTACAGGGGCTTGTGAAACGTGCTCCATGAGCGCTATGACATTGAAAGCGGGAATTGAAGAGTCAATTAAAAATGCAATTCCGCAAATTATCCGTGTCGAAGCAATCTAATTACTTTTTGAAGTTTAGTTGGTGATAAAAATCAGTCGCAAGACGTTTCATAATTGTTAATTTTGAACAATTTTAAAACGAAGGTGTTCCTTATTGAATTTTAGATTTAGAAATGATTGAAACAGATATTATTATAATTGGTGCCGGTCCCGTTGGATTGTTTACCGTTTTTGAAGCAGGGCTCTTGAAATTAAGATGCCATTTAATTGATTCTCTTCCGCAACCAGGCGGACAACTTACTGAGATTTACCCCAAAAAACCGATCTATGATATCCCCGGCTATCCGACTGTTGATGCGGGTGAATTGATCGAGAATTTGATGAAACAAATTGAACCGTTTAAACCTGAATTTACTTTGGGTGAATCTGCGGTGACAATTGATGAAACAGAGGATAATCAATACATAGTGACAACCAATAAAGGAACGCAACACAAAGCGCCTGTTGTTATGATTGCAGGTGGATTGGGTGTGTTTGAACCGCGTAAACCGCCTGTTGATAATCTTGAGGCGTTTGAAGATAAAGGGGTAGAGTATATTATTAAAGATCCTGCTTTTTACCAAGGTAAAAAAGTTGTGGTTGCCGGTGGTGGCGATTCGGCTTTGGATTGGTCGATTTATTTGGTTAAAAATAAGATTGTATCTGAACTTTCTTTGGTGCATAGACGAAATTCTTTCCGCGGTCATTTAGATTCGGTGCAGCAAGTGATGGACCTAGCGGCCGAAGGTAAATTAAATTTAATTACTGAAGCTGAAGTAGTTGGAATCGAAGGCGACGGTCATGTTCAAACGGTGACGATCGAGCACGAACGGGATGGGAAATTCACGAAAGAAGCGGATCATTTTGTGCCTTTATTTGGATTGAAGCCAAGTTTAGGTCCAATTGGCGATTGGGGATTAGAAATTGAAAAGAGTGCAATCGTTGTGGATACACGCGATTATTCTACAAATCGTCCGGGAATTTATGCGATTGGAGATGTGAATCATTATGAGGGCAAATTAAAATTAATTCTTTGTGGTTTCCACGAGGGAACAATTGCTGTTCAATCTGCCTTTGCGCGCATTCATCCGGATAAAAAGAATGTACTGAAATATACAACTGTTAATGGCGTGAACGGTTTTTAATAATCGATTCACCATTGAATTTAAAAGGCTTCTTCGGAGGCCTTTTTTTGTGAAGATTATTGCAAGAATTATTTTTAAACTAAATTTGCAAAAAAAATGCTTTAACTATGGAAGATAACATGATCACCATTCACATCATTGATAGAGATGGTGTAACACACGATTTGGAAGCTCCAACGGATATGAATATGAATGTGATGGAGGTTTGTAAAGCGTATGAATTACCAGTTGAAGGCCGTTGTGGCGGTATGGCCATGTGTGCGACTTGTCAATGTTATTTGGAGTCTGAAACTGAACTTCCTGAGCAGTCGGATGCGGAGATGGATATGTTGGATGAAGCTTTTTTTGTTAAACCAAATAGTCGCCTCGGTTGTCAATTGCATATTGCAGATGAATTAAATGGGATTGTCTTGCGTTTGGCCCCTGAAGGGAATTAATAACCTAAACACTGGTTATAATAGCTTTTCAGAAGGTTTGAAAAAAGTGATGTTTGCATAGCTAAACCTACAAAAATAGCAAGTTTTGCCCATTTATTTTGTGTGTTTGTACTAGCGAAAATTACACGATCCGTAACGAATAGCTAAGTAAATTGAGGGCGTATAAAGATAAAGACCACCTAAAAGTTATTAGTGGTTTACCCAGAAGCGATAAAAATACGCTCTTTGAAAAATGAGGAGATCCACGGTTCGTAACCAAGAAGGTGGACGTTTATATTCCTGTCACTTTACGGTCGTAATTGCAGGAGTTGCAATTCAAGCAATTATCATAATTTCCTCCTTCCCTTAATTTTTTATGATTTTGCATTAAATAAGAGGTTAAAATTAAAAGTTAATCAATTCTCCTTGTTCTCCCTTTTTATGTTAAATTTGGTAAGCACCATTAACCGCAATGCTGATGAATGATTTGTATTCAAAGGTTTACATTTATTTACAATTGGGTTTTAGGGGTGCTTTATTATATAAAAGAGATAAACGCCAGTGTGTTTTTTATTCGCCTGAATTATGGGGGATAAACGCTATGGTGTTTATTCGGATGTTGTAATTAATAATAACATAATAAACAAGGAAAGCATTTTTAATCAAAACAGA
>Ga0222668_1000512_pt1 | contig 23792 bp, 28 predicted proteins | sample AntAcemetagen728_FD_179823 | JGI IMG/M metagenome (GOLD analysis project Ga0222668, IMG submission 179823) | Saline water microbial communities from Ace Lake, Antarctica - #728 | ecosystem: Environmental > Aquatic > Non-marine Saline and Alkaline > Saline | place: Antarctica: Ace Lake... | reverse complement strand
CATCAACTGTTTGACAAACTGGCTGCACAAGGCAAGGCACTGATTATCGTGAGTAGTGATCTGGAAGAGTTGTTCGAGACCTGCGACCGGATCGGCGTGATGTCGGCGGGCCGACTCGTTTCGGAATACACGCGCGAGACATGGTCGTATGAAGCGATCATGCAGGACTGCTTTTCAGGATACTCACAACAAGAGAGACACACTGTTTCAGGATCAATCGCATGAACGACTCCCCTGCCCCTGTTTCCGAAACCACTCCTGTCGATGCACCGCGTTCATTGCGCGGGAATCTGATGGCTTCGCTGCTGCAATATGCGGGCCTCCTGGGAGTGCTGGTGCTGTTGATTCTGATCTTCAGTCTGATGAGCAATAATTTTTTATCGAGACAGACGCTGGTCACGATTGCCAATAATATTCCCGACTTGCTGGTGATCGCGGTGGGGATGACGCTGGTGCTGATCATCGGCGGTATTGATCTGTCGGTCGGCTCGCTGCTGGCTCTTTCGTCGGCGGTGATGGGGGTGTGCATGGTCAACTATGGCTGGCCGCTCTGGGCGGCGGTGCCCGTCTGTCTGGGCGTGGGCGCGTTCTGCGGCATGTTGAACGGCGTGATCAGTGTGAAGGCGGGCATTCCGTCGTTTATTGTCACGCTGGGCATGCTGGAAATGGCACGCGGCAGCGCGTATCTGATGACTGATTCGCAGACGAAATACATCGGCTCGTCGATTGAATGGATCGGCGTGCCGATCAAGGGCTTTGCGTTTTCGCCCGCATTTCTGCTGGCGCTGGTGATTGTCGTGGCGGGACAATATTTGCTGACGCGGACGGTCTTCGGTCGTTACTGCGTGGCGATCGGGACGAACGCGGAAGCCGTGCGGATGTCGGGTATCCGAACGGCGCCCTGCTCGATTACGGTGTTCACGATCAGCGGTTTGCTCTGCGGTCTGGCAGGCATCATGCAGACCTCGCGACTTTCTACAGCCGACCCGAACGCGGCCGTCGGGTTGGAACTGGCGGCCATCGCAGCCTGCGTGATCGGCGGCACAAGTCTGATGGGCGGCCGGGGTTCGGTGATCAATACGTTTTTCGGGGTATTGATCATCGCGGTGCTGCAAACGGGCCTGGCACAGATCGGGGCCACTGATCCGATCAAGCGTGTGATTACGGGGGCGGTGATTATTGTGGCGGTGTTACTCGACGCGGCACGGCAGCGGTGGAAACGGCGCGGGTGAGCTGGTTCTGAAGTTGTTATTTGCTACCACGAAAAATACGAAATGACACGAACAGTTGTGTTGTTTGGACTCTGATTCTCATCACTGTTGGCAAGCCAACAGTGCCACCCTTTTTTTGAAATAAGCGATGGTTTAAGTTGTTTGGATGCAGGTTTTTATCTCTGTTGGTGAGCCAACAGTGCTGCCCTTTTTTGTGAATTGAGCAATGGTTTAAGTTGTTTGGGCGTTGGTTTTCATCTCTGTTGGTGAGCTAACAGTGCTGCCCTTTTTTGAGAAATTAGCAATCGTTTATGTTATTTGGATGCTAGTTCTTATCACTGTTGGCAATCCAACAGTGCCATCGGTCTTACATCCTTGATTTAAATTGGAAACGCGTTTTGAATGAATATTTATCATTTTGCGAATCCTGCTTGAAGCTGAATTGTTGTTTGTTGCTTGACCGCACGGTGGTTATTATTCAAAATTGTTCTGGTGCCTTAGAGTTCCAGTAAGAATAGTCTGGCGAATAAATTATCGGACTCATCCAGCTTGTAGAATGATATTCTGCTTTGTTTACGATCCAGATTATTTTTTTGCAAATCCTCGTGGCATTGAAAAGGACCTTTGCAAGAAAGAAGACGATTTTGAAGTGAAGGTTCTGGTAGTCCCCCAAGGGCATTCGGTTTATATTATTAGACGATAATTGGGTGGCACTGTTGGCTTGCCAACAGTGATTGAGATTGGGGCAAATCGCCGATTGGACTCATGCAATAACTCTGCTTTTTGAATACTCATGTCAGGTTCTGAAGCATGTCGAGGAATCGAAAACAGATCAGGCATTATCATGAACCGGGTGACTGTCATGAGCTGACGTTTTCTTGTTATCAGAACAAACCTTTTTTAACTAACGCTGACTGGAATCAGTTGCTGTGCCAGTCAATTGATCGTGCTCTGGTTCGTTATGAATTTGGGTTAATTGCGTTTGTGATCATGCCGAACCATCTGCATCTGCTGGTTTATCCGAAACAGCAGGAGTGTCAAATCGATCGGTTTCTGTTTGCTATTAAACGTCCGTTTTCGTATCGGATCAAGGAACTGTTATTGCAGGCAGAAGATCCCCTGCTGGATGAACTGACGATCCAAGATCGGCCTGGAAGTACGGTGTTTCGATTCTGGCAGGAAGGGGCTGGGTATGATCGTAATCTCTCTTCACAGAAAGCAGTTGTGGCTTCCATTAACTATATTCATCTCAATCCTGTGAAAAAGGCACTGGTGGCTCAGTGTCGGGATTGGAAATGGTCGACTGCGCGCTGGTATGAGAGTGAGGGGGAAATTGTTGAGTCGGATTTGTCTGTGATTTCGGGTTTGCCCTGGGAGTTCTTTATGAAGGATCAAGGGTGAGATGGGATTGTATTGGGGACTGATTCTCATCACTGTTGGCGAGCCAACAGTGCCACCCTTTTTTGAGAAATAGGCAATGGTTAAAGTTGTTTGGAGACTGGTTCTTCTCACTTGTTGGACGAGCCAATAGTGCCACCTTGGGATGTGGAATATCATTACTATTCAAACTTGAACGAATACAGATCGGCGTCTTTGAGTTTGATCTTTAATTGGACAGGTTGGCCGGCTAGCTTGCTGACGTCGGTGCCCTGTTTCCAGTGGACGGGGCGGGCGATGGTGTCGCCGAAGAGTTCGATGCAGTCGGCTTCCGTGAAACCAGGGATCGGTTTTCCTGCGGGGGTTTGCAGCTCGACGGTGATGCCGCCGGCGGCGGAGGTGGAGAAGTTGAGTTTGAGCGCTTTGCCGGTGAACGTGATTGGTTTCGTGATAATCTCGCCCCCCTTCAGTGGTGCGTTGATTGAGACGAAGCCGTCGATGCGCATCGTGTAGCGTCTGAGTTGATTGCTTTTGCCGGTCCAGTAGCCTTCGGTTGCATACAGCGAGAGTTCGTTCGGGGCGCCTTCGGTTTCGGATTTGGTTTCGACCATCTGCCAGGCGATGTATTGATGGCCGTAGGCCCAGGTTCCTTGGCGTTCGATGCCGGGACGCAGGAAGGCTTCGGGCCAGCGTTTGAAGTTGACGCCGTCACGGCTCGTCATGAAGAGGCCTTCGGTAATCGCCATACCGTAACGATCGGAGATGGAAGAACGCATTTTGCGATGTTTGTACTCGGGCAGTGCTTCCATTGATTTCGACCAGCCGCGTTCGATGTAACGTGTGGGAAAGCCGACCAGGATGTGCGGGGCGCGGTAGTAGGGTTTGATTTGATTGGTGTAGAGCTGCTCGGGGGGCGCGTCGCCGTACTTGAGGTCTTGCGGTTTGCTCCAGGTTAAGAGATCGTCGGAGGTCGCGGTACGGATATCGCGCAGGCCGGCTGGTTTCCAGACTTTGTCCCCGGTGGTGCCTGCGGTGAAGTAACGCCAGTAGGCGCGGTATTTTTTGAGTGCGGGGTCCCAGAAGGCGAGGTTTTCCGAATCGAACGCGCCGTCGGTGATGACCGGTTTTTCTGAGAGCAGTGACCAGTGGATGCCGTCGGGTGATTTCAGAACCAGTAAGCCGTGCGGGCCGCGGGAACGGAGGATGGCTTTGTACTTCGCATCGGCGGGACAGTTGGGGTTTTCGTCTTTGAAGACGGCGGGATGCACGGGATCGGGTTTGGCCGTTTTCATCCAGTCGCGGTAGGCTTTGCCGATGACGATGTTGTTGTGTTTGTCACCGGAGCCGGGTGGAAACGAGAACAGACCGAGGTCGGGACGTTTCCAGTGAATGCCGTCGTCGCTCTCGGCGTAGCAGGTGAAGTTACTGTTGTTGGGGCCGAGCTTCTTTTCCTGAACGTCGAGGTGCCAGGCTTTGTAGTACATGCGATATTTGTCGCCGTCTTTGAAGATACTCTGATAGCCACAGCCACTCCCTTCCCAGGGCTTGTCGTAGGTGAAGACGATTTCGCGGGGAGTCGGATGATGCAGTTCGAAACGGGCTTCGTCGCTACGGGATTCGATGAGGGTGTCGTCGACCAGCAGTTCGAGTCGTGAGCCGATGTTGATCGGTGATTCCGCGGAGGTCATGTCTGGTGTGAGGAGGATCAGGGAAAGTGAGACGCAGAGACAGAGGGTTGTCAGTCGTAGCATGGTGTGACTCCTGATGTTGAGTGTTCGGTGAGATCGTTTATTCTAACCAGATTTTCTGTGGGAATGAAAGTCTTACGCAGTTTTTCACTGTTGGCGCGCCAGTCGTGTCACACGGATGACTGTTTTTTGCTACCACGAAAAGCACGAAATAACACGAACGGTGGAGTTGTTGGACGCTGGTTCTCATCACTGTTGGCAAGCCAACAGCGCCACGCGGTTGTTTATTGTGACAGCCAGCGACAGGCTGAAGTCGAACTGGATCGGTATGATTTTTCGTTGAGGTGTGAAGAAAAATACTCTGTGAAGTCGCTTTGAAGAATTGTTTCTGCTGACTAAGATAGGGTTGTGTTTATCTGGAAGTGGGGACGACCTCACCGCTCCTGGTTCAACGGGGACGGCCCCATCGAAGTGGAGGAAATCGATGGCGTGGCTGATTCTGATCCTGGCAGGATTGTTTGAAATAGGTTGGGCTGTGGGATTGAAGTATACGCAAGGCTTTACGCAAATCGGCCCTTCAATCTGGACGATCGGCAGCATGGCAGTCAGTTTAATGTTGCTGGGGGTGGCGATGAAATCTCTACCTCTAGGGACGGCCTACGCGGTCTGGGTAGGAGTGGGGACGGTTGGTACCGTGATTCTTGGAGTGGTACTATTTAAAGAACCGGTGAATGTGATCCGAGTGATCAGTGTGTTATTAATTCTGGCTGGGCTGGTCGGTCTTAAACTGGGAGGAACGTCTTCCGGTTGGAGTGGTCCCGCTTCGATAGTAATAGAGGAGGAGATCTCATGAGTCGTGCTTTGCTGGTGATTGATGTGCAGAATGAGTATTTCACGGGGGCGCTGCCGATTACTTATCCGGCGGGGCATCTGGAACAGATTCTGGTGGCCATGGATGCGGCGACAGCGAAACAGGTGCCTGTGATTGTGGTGCAGCATGCGTTTACCGATCCTGAAAAGCCGTTCTTTCAGAAAGGGACGCCGGGCTGGGAGTTGCATCCGGAAGTCGCACGTCGTCCGCATGATCTGCTGCTCGAAAAGACGCTGCCGGGCAGTTTCACTGGGACAGAGCTGGAAACATGGTTGCGGGAGCAGAATATTGATACGGTGACGATCGCCGGTTACATGACGCATATGTGTTGTGATACGACGGCCCGGCAGGCCGTGCATCGCGGGTTTACGGTTGAGTTTCTGAGTGATGCGACGGGCACACTGGCGTTGTCGAATTCAGCGGGTGAGGTGACGGCAGAAGAACTGCAGCGGGCGATTTTATGCGCGCAGCAGATGATGCTGAGTGAAGTGCTCAACGTGGAAACCTGGATCGAACGGTTGTGAGAGCGCGTTGACTTGATGAACGGCGTTTTAAAAAAATGTTTGGAAAAGTTTTGAACGATTCGACTGTTCAGTGTAAGATGCGTTTTCCCGTTTTTAGAAGTATCTTATATTGAGAAAGCAATCCAGCATGGTGCCCGTTGATAGTAAGCTTGTCGATACGAAATTAACGCAATTGAATCTTGTGTTGTCTCCTGAGATCAACTATCGGCTGGAAACGATGTTTCCCAAGCTTGATGGAATGTTTGCGAATCGGGGGATTAAGAAAAAGTTTCAACTGGTACAGCGGATCGAGCCTTTGCTGAAAGAAATGTTACTTGAAAAAGAGGAAGTCTTATTCGTTTCGAAGGGAATTCAATCTTCATTCGCCGAACAGTTTTTCATGGGCGCTCTGTGGGCGCAAACCATCAATCATACGGTGGTTGTGCTGACGAATTTGCGACTGCTTTGTATTCGCACGAACGGTAAGGGAGTCCCCAAGCGGACGTTCTGGTCAATTTACTACAGCCAGATCAAAGAACTAAAAAACACGATATTTGGGAATGCGAAAATTTGTCTGAAAGATGGCAAAAAACTGAACTATTCCGGTTTTCCCAAAATTGATCGTCAGACGATGCGGGACGTATTTCTGAATGCGTACAAGCAATTTGAAGAAAAGGGTTTCGATCCGACCGTTTCGCAATCGCGCGAAAATCTGTGTGGCCATTGTTTCGAAGTGGTCCCGAAGCACGATTACGAATGCGAAAGCTGTGGTGCTACTTTCTGGAAGCCCTCGGAAATTGGAATTCGGAGTTTCGTGTTTCCGTCCTGGGGTGACTTTGTCATGAAGCATTATCCCATTGCCTGCGCTGAGCTATTAGGCTTTATGATTTTACTCATGGCGATTGCGTTTGCTGTGTCTGACGGCGAGTATGTCTTTGCGATGTTCATGTTTCTCATTGCCAATGGTGGTGATTCAGCCATTACCGCCCAGATCGCCGCGAAGGGTTTGCATCTGAAAAAAGTGCCTGAGAACGCTTAGGCCGATTGCGATGTAGAACGGATCAGGCGGCAAATCCAGAAAACTCGTGTCAAACAAACGCATTTTAACCAGCAGGATATTCACTCGGGTTATGCGGGTTGTCAGGTTACGACCACTGCGGATGAGTTGTAAAGACTGTACGGACAATTGCTCGCTGAATCTGTGTGCCCCCCTGTTTTTCGAAGAAGCGCCAACGGTTGGCTTTCCAGATTTTCGATAGAGAGAATACGGATTGTTGTTTGGGTCTGATTTCTTGGATTAGTGATTTGGGAGTTTTGCTGATGACTGTGTTGCGATGTTGTGCCGCCTTGTTTTTGATCGGGGGCAGTCTGATCCTCCCGCAGAACACAGTGCTGGGACAGACGATTAATCATAAGCTGGAACCGTATCTGAAATCGGGGAATCTGCCGGCTGTGGCAGCCGCGGTGGTCGACCGGGGCGTGCTGATCGAATATGGTGCGGTCGGAACACGGAAGATGGGTGCGGATATCCCCGTCACCATTCATGACAAGTTTCATCTGGGATCCGATGGTAAAGCGATGACCGCGACCATCGCAGGGATGATGATTGAAGAAGGCAAGTTGAAGTGGGATTCGACGCTAGGCGATGTCTTTCCCGAATTGAAAAAAACGATGGCACCCGGCGTTGAAAAAGTGACGTTGGAGCAACTGCTCTCGCATACGAGCGGGATGCGTGCCGATGATGAAAACCTGATGAAGCTGTTGAAAGATAATTTTGATGTCGATGGTAATCTGAACGATCAGCGGTACCGGCTGTTGGAAGAATCGGTCAAGTTGCCTTTAGTGGCTGAGCCTTCGAAGGCGTGGGCGTATAACAACCGCGGGTATACGATTGCGGGTGCGATGATTGAACGCGTCAGCGGCAAATCGTGGGATGAGCTGATTGTGGAACGCATTTTTGAGCCGTTCGAATTGACGACCGCCGGTCTGGGAACTCAATCGACACTCGGAAAAATTGATGCACCACTGGGACATGTCGTCCAGAAAGATGGCAAGGTCAAATCATATATGGCGGGGCCGAATGCCGATAACTCGATGATCCTCGGACCAGCGGGGTGCGTGCATCTCTCGATTCTGGATTTAGCGACCTGGGCTGGCTGGAACGCCGGGAACGGGACGCGGATGCCTTGTAATATTGTGAAGCCGGAAATGGTGGAGAAAATTCATAGCCCTGTATTCACGATCAAAGGAGATAACCGTCCGGGAACGCCGCCCGAAGGAAAATACGCGCATGGCTGGGGCTGGGTGACCGTCGACTGGGCGCCGTATCCCCTGCTCTATCATGGCGGTTCGAACGGCAAGAACCTGGCGCAGATCTTTATCGATAAGAAAAAGGACATTGCGATTGTGGTCATGACCAATATCGGCGGACAGCAGGCTGATACGGCTCTGCGTTCGATTGCAAAAGAACTGTATGAGGATGTAGTCGCACAGTATTAAACAGTATCAAATCAGGCGGCTGACAATTGAGATTGGATCTGGACTCCGCTCTCTCATCAATTGATGGGGGAGCGGAGTCGTGTTATAAGGTGGGTGACTGTCGCGGGATTTATCACGATCACACTTCTGCCCGGAACTGACGCACCATGTTCAATCCCATGTATTCCGAACACGCCGACGAATATGCCGCAGCGATTCGAGACAACAGCTATAACGCGTTTTACGAACGCCCTTCCCTGCTGGCGTTACTGCCTGAACTCAAAGACAAAGCTGTGCTGGATCTGGGGTGCGGGCCAGGCGTATACTCTGAGTATCTGTTGAATCAGGGCGCACGCGTGACTGCCGTCGACCGCTCTCCGGAAATGGTGACGCTGGTCCAACAGAAGCTGGGTGATGCGGTCAATTGTTACGAGCAGGATCTGGCGCGGGGACTGCCTCAGGAAGCGGACGCGGCGTATGACCTGGCGATCTGCCCTTTGGCGATTCATTACCTGGAAGATTTCACTCCCCTGTTCCGCGATGTTAAACGCACTTTGAAGCCGGGCGGACTGTTTGTGTTTTCGACGCATCATCCGTTTGTCGATTACCCCTTCTCGCCGAGCGGCAATTATTTTCTGACCGAGAAAATCGTGGATGAATGGAATACGGTCGGGCGGCCAGTGCAGGTAGAATTCTATCGGCGTCCGCTGTCGGCGATTCTTCAACCTGTATTGGAAGCGGGAATGACGCTGGTGGAACTCTCAGAGGGAAAACCGGACCCGCGCCTGGAACAGAGTGACCCGGAAAGCTTTCAGAAGCTCTCGACGGAGCCGGGGTTTTTGTTTGTGAAGTGTCAGGTTCCTCTCGGCTGATCTTTCTACTGGTGCTGATTTTCAGGAATTAGAATGTATTTGTCGCCTGCCTGCTTTATAATTAACCGTTAAGGGAGAAGCAGTCTTCAGGCTCGATTGAAAATCAAAAAATATGATAAAGATTGAAGCCTCTGTTACGAACCAATATGTATAAGGTGAGTGAATTTCAGAGGAGACATAAAATGGATCCGGCAAAGATTGGTTTGATTGGTGCGGTCGGCGGCACTCTGTTGGGATTTCTAGGCGGCGTCTATGGAAGCTGGAACAGCCTCCAGCAAACGAATGGGCTGCGGGAATGGGCGTTTGTGGTGAAGATGACCATTCTCTACTGGATTGTGGTTCCTTTATTTGTGGTATCGATTTTTATACTGTCCGCTCCCTGGAACCAATACATCTGGCTGCCCTATGGGCTATGGCTGACTTATACGATTCGTAGTAGCGACCGGAAACAGCAGGCGCTTCGGGAGGCAGAAACGATGTCAGGCAATAAAGGACAAACTGATGCAGCAAATTGATCTAATTGTGATAGCCGGGATCGTGCTGTTTGTGTTGCTGATGCCCTGGCTGTTAATGGGATGTGTGAAGGACCTGTTTCGTCATGAAGGCAGCACCGGGTCTGGCGGCGGGGGCATCATCGGCGCGATGGCGGAAATGGACAGAATCGTGAACCCCGCGGGTCAGCATGTGCAGGAAGCGAAAGAAGTGGAGCGCGAAGAAGAAGGCATCGGCGGAGAGTAGGCGCTTTTAACCCTCGGACTGAAAGAAGTGTTGGGACATGAAAACTAAGGAACAGATTTATCTGGCTTTGTTGACTGTGCTGGCCGTTTCGCCCATTCCCGTCATTCCGTGGAGTGAACGGGCTTGGGTCTCGGAGTCGGCAGATTCCTCTTTTTCGTTTCTTTATCCGATTTACCAGGTGGGGTTTTTGGTTGCCGGGGCATTCGTATTATGGCGTGTGATCAAAACGCTGGACAGGCAACAGGGAAGACAGTCGTTGCTCTGGATGGTTCCGGTCCTGATTTGTTTTCTGAGCTGCATTGTCGGATTCCGTTTGAGCCGCGATAGCCGGATGCAAGGGATGGCTGAGTTTACCGAACGAAGTCAGACTTTGATTGCTGCGATCAAAGAGTTTGAACAGGATCAGGGACAGCCTCCCGAGTCGCTGGCAGATCTGGTGCCCGCTTACCTGCCTGCGGTTCCAGAGACGGGGATGCCGGCTTATCCGGAATACGAATATTCTGTGGGAGATGAAGCAAAGAAATGGTATGCCGATAATTCGTGGGTGCTGATTGTGAATACGCCTTTTGTTTGTCTGAACTGGGATCAGATGCTGTATTTTCCCCGGCAGAACTATGCTGAATTCAGATATCACGCCGGTCTGGAACCTGTAGATGACTGGGCTTACCTGCATGAGTGAGTGATTGTATTTGACTGATTTTGAGAATCTGGTTGTATTGCAATTTCAATAAATCAGTTGTTTCTGTGAGAAAATGACGGCGTGTACTATACGGTTGTGTTAATGGTGGTTATGTTACTGAATTCACGACAGCGATGAGCGAATGTTACCCTGGTTTGAATGCGAGTGAAGGCTTTCTTTCAGAAGGGAATCAGCGTTTGTCGAACACGATTTGCAACAAACTGACTCACCTGAATTTCAACAGAAGAAACAGCAGCATGGACCAGGACGAAGATCTAGCCCAACTGAAATGGATACTTATTGCAGGAATTGCCTTCCTGTTTTCAGCGTTCTTTGCATTTCAGGAACTGAAATATTTCGTCTGGGGGACGACTGCCGAAGCGACGGTGACCAATACGTTTGAAACCCGTGAGCGGCGGCGCAATCTATTGGCTGTGGAATACACGTTCACCGATAAAGAGGGGCAGCACCACAGCGAACGCGACGACGTTCCCAGTGACTGGCCGACGCCAGGGCCGAAGGTCACGATTCAATACATGCCGGGCGTGGAAGACTCTTCCCGGCTGGAAGGACATTCCAGAACAGGTGCGGTCTGGGTGTTTTTTGTCTGTTGCGGTTTGCTGGTTTTTGCCGGCTTTAAGCTGTACCAGATAGCCAGTGATGCCATCGATGGACCGCCACGGCGGCGGAAACGATAATCGCTGCGTCAGGTCTGAAGTCCTGCGAACGTTAACCGAACTGTTGTGTCTCACCTGGTGTCAATCACTGTCCGAAGTGGGGGGATTTCATGGAAATCGCATTGAACCTGCTAGTGCTGCGCTGCCGGAATCTGGAAACGTGTAAAACGTTTTACGAACAACTCAGTTTTTCGTTCCAGAGAGAACAGCATGGATCAGGGCCAGTTCACTATGCGGCGGAGCTGGAAGGGTTGGTGTTGGAACTGTATCCGCTGAAACAGGACACACCTCCTGATCAGACACGGCTGGGGTTTCGGCTGTCAGTGGAGGGATCTCTCGAAGAACTGTTAGCTCGCGCGAAGATCGACATCCTTTCCCGCTATGACTTCCAGCAACAACGGATTTTGGTCGTTCAGGATCCGGAGGGACGGAAAGTGGAGTTGAATTCGATTCAGATTGAGTCGTAAACAGAGTGTACTGATTTTCGTCGGAAAAAGTTTATCCGGTAGCCGCGGAATGGGGGCGAATGCTGTTGATTTCCTGCTGAGATTGATAACAGATAAAGCCTGTTACTTGGTGAATCATGTTAGTGGGGAATATTGTAATTCACACGCCGCCAAGACTCGTTAGAATGGAAGTGATGCGTGTCTCAAAGTCCTGTCTGGCGAATTTCATCGCTCCCCTATTGAACTGAAAACGAACGGCTCCTGATGCGAAAGCTTGCGATCGGCAGAATGTTTGGTTTGATGCTGACGGTGATTTCACTGTTAGGGGCCGTTATGTTTGGGGTCGCTGCCTACCGTTTTAATGTTACGGTTCACCGCTGGGATCTTGCCAGACCGATGGAGACGCCAATAGATCTCTCGCGGCCGGGGTCTGTGACAGTTCCCTTTGATCAAACCTGCTCAATTTCGCATGGGGAAGGTGTTTTTCTAAATTGTAAGATCAGAGACGAAGCGGGACAGGTTCCAGGTGAAGTGCTGAAAGGCTTGTCTGGTTCGCTGGTGATTACAGATTCCGCAGGAAATGAAATTGCGAATCGAGATCTTACAGAAATGAAGTTGCCTCCGCCTGGCCAGCCGATTGTATCGAGGTATTTGGTCAGTGGTGAAGTCATGCTGACAGAGATTTCCACATTCAAAACTGGAGCGTATACAGCAACTGTCACCATTGATCAGGGGGCACCTGCGCTTGCAGGTCATACACAAACGATTTATGCGAAATACCGATTGTGTGGCATGGAGCAGATGCCGGGGGTTGTGCTCGGTTTCTTTGCGTTTTGTGCTGGCTTGATTTGCTTGATCGCCGGGCTGGTGGTGATTCCCGGTTTCTTTCGATTTGGGATATGGAAGAATGAGACTTCAGAGGATGTCTCAACGGAAGCACCGCAGGATGAGACAGATCCTCCCTGGGAATGGTTTGTTTGAACTTGGAAAAGAACTACTTTAGCGGATTAAAATTAGTTGCTAGACTGTATCCAGTTTTACTGTAGCATCTCCAAGACCATTTGGACCGAGTATATTAGATTGAGACACGCTATGGTAAAATATGATGCGTTCTAGAATAAAATTAGAACATGTGTGGCATTCAACGCGTTCGATCAAGAAGATTCATCAACTATGAAGCTCCAGCAGGAAATCGCGAACTGGGATGGCAAGTCTGTCGATGCGATCCGCGCGGTCTATGATCGGTGCTGTCAGGAACCTGCATGTGCTACAATGTCTGTCATATCTGATGATCGAGAAACAGGACGTCCCGCAACTGGAAACGTTTTTACGTGAGTGTCTGGCGGGTGAGAATAAAATTGAGTTAAAAAGGTGCCATTCGTCGCTGCCCCCTTTATCTTCTCTCGGAAAAGACGACGAGTTTTCAACACTCCTTGAGACTCGAGGATTATTCTTGATAAAACGCACGCGGGGGCTTCAATTTTGAGTTGAGCTGAAAATCGAAAATTGATTCCGGTCCTTTGACTGTCGCTCCCTGGATGATCGCATCAGGTTTGAACAGGTTATAGACAGGCGGAATCTGTTCTTTCATCCCGACCCCACCTTGTTGGGAATCGGGAGGGATCGGAGACCCGTCCGGTAGCGTAATCTTCGAGAAGGTCACACCGTACTCCCCCGGAGGGCATCCCGGATTCGAATGATAGTCCGTCAAAGTAAACTTGCCTGCTTCATCAGTCAGGCCGAATCCGCCGTTCCCTTTGGTTCCGGCAGTCGGGTGAAATTCCACCATCGCGCCGACGAGCGGTTGACCATCCATCGCCACGGATCCCGAAACAGGGATCATTTCAGTGTCGGGACCGGAATTCGAACCGCCACAACCCGAAACAGAGACAAACAGGACGGCGAACGGTATCGCAAATCCTCGGTTCAATTGACGCATCGTATCTAAGCAAGCACTCATGTTGATCCACCAGAGCTGAAAGAAGCAGGATTGATTAAGAGAAGAAGAGCCCGCCGCTCAAGGGGTTTCTCATCCGTGAGCGGTGGAACATCTTGGCAAACAATTTCCCAGATCAGAACTCGCCAATCACCTGGCCGTCTTTGATACGGGAGAGACCGGTGCGGATAGTGGCATCGATGTTTTCGCTGAGAAAACGCACAGCCCCATCCGCGAGCAGGATCATACAACCTCCGACATGGGCACTTCCGGGCATACTGTAAGATCCCAAAACCCCAGGCCGTTCTGTCATCGGAGGAGTCCAGGAGCAACAGAGCCAGTAGTTGATTCCCCGGCTATGGGCCAGGTTGACGCCATTTCCCGCGTAGACGCTACATCCCCAGTAGTTACCGGTTCCATCCCGCACCTGACGGGTTGTTTCGCACACCATGACGGTATTACTGGTGCCATCTTTGATCTTTGAAATATCGGAATTGGAATTCTCCCCGAAGAGAGCTCTTGTGGTAATTCCTTCATTTCCCCACAACGCCCAGGGTCCTGTGCCTGAGCTGACACTAAACCCGTAGTTGGTCATGGCACTTCCCGCGACACCACAGCCGTAGTTGGGAGATACTGAATTGTAGGTCTGGTTGTTGTCATCGCTCGGACAATTGAAAACGGCAATGATCTTTTTAGTCAGTTCCATATTCGCGGTAATGTCCGCAGACGCCCCCATCACTGTTCCCGCACTGCTTGAAGACCACCCACTGAACGTACTGTCGCGTTGGGCGGCGCTGAAGTTGAACTGATTATAGAGAGCAGACTGTTCCAGGTAGGGGAGCAGCAGAGTCCAGCCTGTTTGATTCAGAATCGGATCTCCGGCCTGCTTCCAGACCATGGCATTGTTAGCACTTGAGTAGGGAAACTTGGTGTGAGCATCGTGATAATTGTGCAGCGCCAGACCAAGCTGCTTCATATTATTCTTGCAGGAGGAACGGCGGGCCGCTTCGCGCGCCTGCTGCACGGCAGGCAGCAGCAATGCGATTAAAATGGCAATAATCGCGATGACAACGAGTAGTTCTATCAGGGTAAAACCCTTCTTGCAGGATATGTTCCTCGACATCAAATAACTCCCCCTTTAAATTCATAGGATTAGAAATAAATTAACAAGATTAGAAAGTGTTGAAACTGATAGGTGTGATGGAATTCTTTTGCAATGATGAAATGAGAAGGACTCCCATAAAAGGTGATTTATATTGTAATTCACTTCTCACGTATGGGAGGGGAATATATAGATATTTTTAAATATTTATTAAAAAATGGTTAAGCCTCTGATTAGACATTCTATTCTCAAATGACCATGCACCCCCTGACATGAAAGGGAGTAGCCACCAAAAAAAATCTGGCTCCTGCCCCATCTTCTGAATTGCCGTTTCTATGAAAAAAAAAGGGGGCTTTTGGAATGGCAAAAGAAATTGATTTCCAATAAGTAACTCATGTTCTTGTCCTGATGTCGTAGTGGATGATATGAAGCAAGAGGTCTTCAGCAGGAGAGGGACAGCGCACCGTGTTCCCGCACACAGTTGAGCAAAGAACGTGCCGCCGGGAGTATCGAAAGGGTTGGTAAAAATCTCCAGCTCACCGGACACCGGACATCGAAATACAACCTGTTTACCACGCTTTACTTATGGGGACTACTATTTCGTCGTTTCAGAATTTTCGGACAGTAAGAAGTCAGACGATAGCTTCGTGAGTGCCATGATTTTTGAAGATTGCCAATTAATATCGCACCAGATATCACTAGAATCACACGATGCTGAACTCTCCGTTCCATCATTTCAGGAGAGAACCTGTGACAGAATCGATACAGCTGCCTGAGTGAGAACTTTACGGAAAGCATGAAAGGGGGCAGCGACTGTCTTGAAGTTTGTCAAGCAGATTGAAGATTTTGATTCCACGTCTGGTTGTTTATCATCATCGAATTCAGGACAGTAAGAAATTTTCGCGTGCAACGGATGTCACTCTCGAATAAGTTGACTTTGAAACACTTCGTAAAACGTAAAAGGGAATGGACAAAAAATGAGATCAATGTTTTTGATTTTTCTTTGTTGTAATTCATTTTTGCTTGCGGCAAACACAAAAGAAAATACTCCGCACGATGCGCTTAAATTAGGAATAAAACTGTTGAAGGCCGAGGACTATGAGGCTTTCTATCAAAAAATGTTTACAGCTGAAGTACATGAAATACCTGAAAGTAGAAGAAAAGGTCCTTACAAAAAAATTCTTAGCGAGAAAAAAGAAGTGCTTTTGAAACGCTTTCAGGTTGCGTTGAAGATACAGCCACAGTTAGGAACTTATGATAAGCAAAAAGCGGCTTACTTTCCTTTTGCACAACAGACAAAGAATAAAATGGGGTTTATCCTTTTAGTGGAAAATCAACATTATAAATTTGGATTATTGGAGACTGTGGGGCAAAGTGCACTGAATCATATGACTTTTGACTGAATGATCAATCATCATTCCGAGACTGTGTAATATAATGCTTTTAAAAGAGAACCTATGAATATCCAGCAGGAACTCGCGAACTGGGATGGGAAGTCAGTCGAGGCACTGCAGCCGATTTATGACTGTCACAGTCTGAAAGCCGAATTCGCTGCGGCTCTGGTTCCATTGTTGAAACAGCCTGATTTACAACGCGGTGCCAGTTGGCTGTGAAAACAGTACCTGGAAGAAGGAAGCGTGTTGTCGTCAGCCGAATTGAAGTTGGTATTTCAGTGTTTACCTGATCTGATAGAATGGGAAACGAAGCTGCATGTGCTACAATGTTTGTCTTATCTGACGGTCGGGAAACAGGACGTCCCCCCACTGGAAACGTTTTTACGTGAGTGTCTGGCGAGTGAGAATAAATTTGTGCGGGCGTGGGCCTATAATGGTTTCTATGAGCTGTCGCTACAGTATCCGCAGTTTCAAGTCGAGGTAGATCAACTGTTGCAACAGGCACTGGAGGACGAAGCGGCGTCGGTCAAAGCACGGGTACGGAATATATTGAAACAACGTCTTTAAAACCTTTGAGAGGTGAAGGAGAACAGGCATGGATCTAGAAACACTGACCTCGTTTTTTATGTGGTGTACCATTTTTGATGGGGGTCTGTTGTTTTTCTGGACCCTCTGCTTCCTGTTGATGCCAAATCTTGTTTATCAGTCACAGAAACGCTGGTTTCCTCTCCCGCGAGAAACCTTTGATGTGGTGATTTGTGTTTTTCTGGGAGTGTTCAAACTCCTGTTCCTGGTCTTTAATGTGGTGCCCTATCTGGCGTTGTTGATGATTGGATAAATGCGATTTCTTTTCGAAGTTCGCAGCATGCGAAAGTGTGAGATCAACGTATGAAAAAACAAACGGCGATCCGTATTTTCTTCTGTTTCGCCGGATGTTTTGCGTTTGTGCTCGTCGTCGGTTTGTGGCTCAAATCGTTCAATACACGTCACGGTTATTGGGAAGCGGAAATTGGCAATGCCGGCCCCGCTCTCGCGTTCACGATTCGACTTGCGCAATCTGAGTCTGATCATCAGAGCCGCCGGATTGTGTTCACAGGCATCGATGCCAGTGTTGTGAAACCAGGAATTTTCAAACTGCCCGATGAAGCAGCAGGTATGCAAGGAATCCGGATGGCCTTTCAAGATATCACAATCCGTCCTGGTCGCGTGACGCTGGAGTTAAAGGGGCACGAACTTGACATCATGCAGTCAGGCATTTCGATTGACGGCGAAAACTATGCGTGGGATCAACTTGAGCCGATCAAGATTCCCGACTGAATTCGTTTCGGAAAACAAGCAGCTTCAGTACTCTTGCAGCAGTCCCGATTTTTTCGAAAAAAAAACAAATGACGGGTCATCATTGGCTTTGTACGGACTATAATCTCGTAGAGATTGATGTGTTCTAAGTACGACGTCCTCCAAGTACTCAGCAATGCGATTGTGGCTGCTGAGACTGATTTTTGCACCGAATGAAAGCGGCGTGTGATATGTCTCCTTCCCAAAGTGAAGACGACTCTGAGACTGGGCTGATCCTGCTGACCGGGGCGACGGGATACGTCGGCGGGCGGTTACTGCAAGTGCTGGAACAGCGCGGGGCGCATTTGCGCTGTCTGGCGCGGCGGCCGGAGATTTTGAAACCGAAAGTGTCAGCGTCTACCGAGGTGGTCGCTGGCGACGTGCTGGATCGTGCGAGTCTGGGCCCGGTATTGAAGGGCGTAAAGGTAGCCTACTATCTGATTCATTCGATGGGGGCGAAAGGTTCGTTTGAAGAACATGATCGTCAGGCGGCATGCAATTTTGCTGAAGCGGCGCAGGAGGCCGGCGTTGAACGCATTATTTATCTTGGCGGTCTGGGAAATGAAGATGAGGCGCTTTCAGCGCACTTACGCAGTCGTCAGGAAGTGGGACAGATCTTAGGTTCGACGGGCGTGCCTGTGCTGGAGTTTCGCGCGTCAATTGTGATCGGTTCGGGCAGTCTCTCGTTTGAGATGATCCGTTCGCTGGTCGAGCGTCTGCCGATTATGATTACGCCAAAATGGGTGATGCGGTCCGCGCAGCCGATTGCCATTGAAGACTTGATTCGCTACCTCATCGCGGCGCTGGATCTGTTACATTATGAAAGTCGCGTGTATGAAATTGGCGGGGCCGATCAGGTCTCGTATGCCGAGATCATGCGCGTCTATGCGCGGTGTCGTGGTATGCGGATCCGGATGATTCCGTTGCCCGTGCTGACGCCTTATCTCTCAAGTCTCTGGCTGGGGCTGGTGACTCCCCTGTATGCGCGCATTGGTCGCAAGCTGATTGAAAGCATCGTGCATTCGACGGTGGTCCGCGATGCGCGTGCGCTCGAAGCGTTTGACATTCAGCCGATGGGCATTGAAGCCGCCATCAGTCGTGCCTTGGCGAACGAAGACAAAGCGTTCGCCGAGACACGCTGGTCGGACGCGGTCTCTTCTTCGGGAGTCCTGCCGGACAGGGCGGGAGTCCGCTTTGGGACGCGGCTCGTTGATTCGCGGTCGATACAGATCGCTCGACCTCCTGCCATCGCGTTTCAGCCGATTCAGCGAATTGGTGGCGACACCGGCTGGTATGCCTGCAACTGGTTATGGCATCTGCGCGGGGCGCTGGATCTGCTCGTGGGTGGTGTTGGCATGCGTCGCGGACGAGCGCATGCCGAGAATCTGTGGGTGGGCGATACGGTCGATTTCTGGCGCGTAGAAGCTTATGAACCGGATCATAGACTGCGACTGGTTGCTGAGATGAAATTGCCTGGTCGCGCCTGGCTGGAATTTGAAGTGACGGGAGATCAGGAATCGTCCACGATCACGCAGACTGCGATTTATGATCCGATTGGTCTGTTCGGTCGCCTGTACTGGTACGCGGTCTGTCCGCTGCATCACTTTGTGTTTTCCGGCATGCTGCGGAATATCGCCGCCGCAGCACAACGCGCTGAAGTACCGGCGGTCGAAGAAAAATCTGCCACTCCCTGATTCACCGGTAGACCCCCTGCTCTGTTTTTCGTTATAACAGGCTGAGTGCATCGTGTGTTTGATACGACCGGGATTTACTGCTGATGTGCCGTCTCCATTTCCAATCTGATCTCAGGAAGGATCACCGATGACGAACGTCTTACTGACGGGCTTTGAAGCGTATGGAAATACTCCCGTGAACCCGGCCGAATTGGTGGCGCGTACTCTGGATGGAACGATTGTTGGTGGCGCAGAAATCGTAGCCCGGATTGTACCGAACGTGTTTTTTGAATGCATTGATGTCGTGAGTGCGGCGCTCGCAGAGCTTGAGCCGCCATTGGTGGTGATGCTGGGAGAATACCCGGGCCGCGCGATGGTCACGGTGGAACGACTGGCGCAGAACTTAAATGATGCAACGCGCTACCAGTTGGCCGACAATGCGGGGGCGACGCCTCAGGGACAGTTGACGGCACCGGAGGGACCGGCGGCATATTATTCGACGCTGCCGTTACGTGCGATGGTTAAAGCAATGCGGGCTGGTGGAATTCCGGCTGATATCTCCGATGTGGCGGGAACCTTCGGTTGCAATCATCTGATGTATGGAATTTTGCATCACATCGCTCAAGAGCGGCCGCCGATACGTGCGGGCTGGATTCACCTGCCTGCTCTGCCGAGCGTGGCCGCGCTGGATGCGAATCTGGGGACGCCCAGTATGTCGGTCGAGACGTCAGCCGCCGGTGTCAGGATTGCGATTCAGGCGGCACTTGCGCATCCGCAGGATATCGATGAGCCCAGTCTTTCCCGTTTACAGATTTGACCTGCAATCGACCCAAAATGCGTTTTCGTCCCTGATTTTCCGTTCTCAGTGCGAATTTCAAATCTTTATGCTTAATCGCCCAGAATCGGTTGACGATTTGCCTTTTAAGTCGCTACTATCCTGATGTTGAGACTCAGTGTCAGCGTAGTCCCTGTGCTCAATATGTTGAAATGTTTATTTTCCGGAATAGCCCGCAAAGGTATTTTGGTTGCATGAGAGGCGTCGGGACGGATGCGAATTGAATTTTCGCTTCGGTCCCCTGCAGTCGCTTGAGCAACTTCTTCTATCAGTAGCCAGCCAATCGCTCCGGTGAGTTTTCACTCCCTTGGAGGGTGTGATTTCCATCACTTATCTGGTTTCTATTAGAAGGAGATACCAACCATGTTGTCTCGTACAACAACGCGTCTGGCTCGTTCCAGATCACACAAACGGTCCGCTTTTACACTGATTGAATTACTCGTTGTGATTGCGATCATCGCAATCCTGATCGCATTGCTCCTGCCGGCTGTCCAACAGGCCCGCGAAGCAGCCCGTCGTTCTCAGTGTAAGAATAATCTGAAACAGATTACTCTGGCGACACACATGTTTCACGACACGTTTCGGCAATTTCCCTATGCCGTTTCAGATTATGATGACACCGCTGATCTTTCTGATCCGGAAGACCTCCCCACTGCAACCTGGGTCACAGGACATATTCAAATATTGCCCTACCTGGAACAGGATTCGATTGCCAGTCGCTGGGATCCGGAACTGACGAGGAGCAGTACTGTAGATAATGATGGAGATGGATTTACCAATGCAATGCTGGTTCAGATGTTGGTACCCACCTTCCTGTGCCCTTCCATGCCTATGCCTTCAGAACCATTACCAGATAATCGGGCTCCCTGCAGCTATATCTTTTCGTCTGGAACTCCCAGCACAAAATATCTGCATTATTTTGAAAGCTATGGTGTCCCTGAACCAGCCTATGATGGGGCCATTATCCCACGCATCTTAAATCCCAAGAAACCGACCAGTCCCAGTTTTGAGAAAAAGACAAAAATGCGTGATATCACCGATGGTACGTCCAATACGTTCCTGTTGGGAGAAACCGATTTTTCACCAGATGGTATTCCGTCAGATACTCTCGGTAGTGTGTGGGCGTATGGTTATATTGGCTACACTTGGGGGACGACTTTCTCTCCCTTAAATCGTCATGATGGTTCAACGACCTACGGTGTCTTCCGCAGCCAGCATCCGGGAGGGGCCCACTTTGCAATGGTGGATGGTTCGGTTCATTTCTTCTCTGAAAATATGAATAACGATCTGTATCGGAATTTATCGACTCGATCCGGTGGAGAAATTGTTGAAGTCCCATAGACAACTTCACTTCTTTCAGTTGCACGCGACCGACTCAATACCCAAACGGTCGCGTGCCCATTTATAAGCGATATTCAGGAGTTCGAAATGTTTCGTGTTTTGTGTCTGTTAATCATATTTTTTCCAATACCGTTTTCCGGATGCGGTTCTTCGAGCTCTTCAGGTGTAGAGATTGGAAAACCATCAACGATTCCGGCACCCCCTCCTCTTTCTGTTGAGGAATGGAAAGCAATAACGAATCCTAATAAAAAATACGATATCGATACACTTGAACGTTTAAGAAACAGTGATCCCTCGCTGAAAAGCAAAAAAGCCTGGGGGAAATTTATGAAGGAAGTCGTGGGCCCAGGGATGAAAAAAGAGATGCCACTGAAAGAGCCAATCTAACCTCTGGGAAATTATACATCGCAGTGAAACCGACCCTTGAGAGCAGGCTCAGACGAGTCTGCTTTTTTTGATATCACCGTGTCAGAATTTTGAGAGCGTGTTTCCTCGTTTGAGTATGCTGCTAAACAATTGCAAGCTCGTCTACGAAATTGTTCCTCCGGACGCGAACTTGAAGCACGTGGCTTTGTCGATGACGTCGAAATCGCAGCAGAATTTGATGTCAGTGAGGATGTGCCGGTACTCGTCGACGATGCGTTTGTCGCAAAAGCCGGCTCCAATGTCGCAGATCCCACTGAAGTCGGTCAAGACGAGCGTTTTAAAGATGGCGGAAGCATCAGACGATCAAAAAAGTCTTCCTTGGCTGATTTTGTCTGGAACGCCTTTCATCAGATTCCGAATCTGTTTTCTGTCATCGCGTTTACATTCACGGAGCGCTTGTGGCTGATCATTCTGTCTGCCTGCCTGGAAGCAGGCGCTTTGGGACTGGGGTATGCGATGAGTAAAATCGATTAAGGTTTGATGAATCGATTAATGTGATCATAAACAAATCCCCAACAGTGCCTTCCGACGAAGTTCTTCGCGTTCGGTCTCGGCTTTGTAGCGACTGCCTTGAAAATCAAGCAGTAATTATTTTTTCATGCCATTTTCTGCCTTCTCTGATCATGACATTGAGCATGACCAACAGTTTCCACATGTCTGCCACGAGGGCGACCATTGGGGCTTCCCGCTTTCAACGAGTCTGATTGCGCTCCCAGCATGCAGAGTGGCTCTCCAGCGACCATTCTAAAAGTGTGTGGCTGACGTTGCCCTGGTTTTTCCTCACATTACCTGCCTGAAACCGTGGCTTGTATTGAATCGATCTGGATGGCATGCGATTTGCGAATGACCGTCTACAGGTTTTTACAATGAATGTCGGCTAAAAGAACTTGCAGTAATTTGCCTCCAGCGAACAACATTCTAATTGTATGGAACCAGCGTGAATTTTTAACGGAGACAAGAAAATGAGTTCCAATCTATCTTGTATCGAAGCTTGCCATAAGTGTGCAACGGCTTGTGAAATTTGTCTAGATGCGATGATCAATCTGGAAAGTCACAACGACTGTCCGCACTGCTGTCGTGAATGTATTGATATTTGTCTGTTGTGTGCCCAGGCAATGGCCCGCAACAGTGAATTCTCGAGTGAGATCTGCAGTCTATGTGAAGACATTTGCAACTGGTGTGCTGAACAATGTGACGCGCACGACCATTTTCATTGCCAGACTTGTGCGGAAGCCTGCCGTCAGTGTGCGCAGGTATGTCAGCAAATGGTCGCCTGAACCAGGCATTACGAACAGCCGTTTCAATAAATCATGGAGAGTAAGAAATATGAAAAATGAAAAGTTGAAGGATAAGAAAATTGCGTTTCTGGCCACCGATGGTTTCGAGCAGGTCGAACTGACGAAACCGTGGGAAGCAGTCAAGGAAGCCGGTGCCGAGTTGCATCTGGTTTCTTTAAAGTCAGGCGACATTCAAGGAGTACACCACGAAAAGCAGGGAGATACCTTTACTGTTGACAAGACGGTCGATGACGTCAGTGCAGCCGACTACACTGGACTGGTCCTGCCGGGCGGCGTGTTTAATCCAGACGCGCTGCGGATGAATGAAAGTGCCGTTAATTTTGTACGTGATTTCTTCATACAGGGTAAACCCGTTGCCGCGATTTGTCATGGTCCCTGGATGCTGATCGAAGCCGACGTCGTAGCCCTTCGCAAGGTGACCTCATGGCCGAGTCTCAAGACCGATTTGATTAACGCCGGTGCAACTTGGGTCGATGAGGAGTGCGTTTGTGACAACGGCCTTGTGACCAGTCGTAATCCGGATGACCTGCCCGCATTTTGTAAGAAGATGATCGAAGAGTTCGCCGAAGGAAAACACGCCAAACAGTCTGCCTGAGTTCATCTCATGTGAGTTCAGAGAAATATCGACCTAACTACGCCAGAGCGATCCCCGCAATCGGTTTAATCTCACATACCGGTTGCGGGGCGTTTTTTGGATGAGCTTTCAATAGTACCCCTGTTTCGAATCCAGTGGAGACTGCCCTTGTCTGGTTTGTTTTTTATGGGCGTTTCAGGCTTGTTTTATAGCGTTTTCTCACTGTCGGGCAAGCCCAATACTGTTCGGCTCACCGTTTGCTGACGCTCTCAAATAATAGATTCAATTGAGAATATGGCGTTTGAGGGCAGCGTTGATTGGATTATTTTTGTAACCAC
>Ga0222668_1000507_pt1 | contig 23955 bp, 19 predicted proteins | sample AntAcemetagen728_FD_179823 | JGI IMG/M metagenome (GOLD analysis project Ga0222668, IMG submission 179823) | Saline water microbial communities from Ace Lake, Antarctica - #728 | ecosystem: Environmental > Aquatic > Non-marine Saline and Alkaline > Saline | place: Antarctica: Ace Lake... | reverse complement strand
TTAGAGTCATTCATGGTGGTCTCCCCGTCGGCGTCAACCGACGATTAATGCTTGAAATTGCGAGGGCCGATTATCGTCCCTCGGGAGACCACCTTTCAAGTTTCAACAATTTTTGGGACACTTCCAAACCACGTTGAAGATCTTTACAAATAGCATTTCCTACTCTTTGATTTTGGAACGTGTGTTTAAGAAAATGGGAAATAATACTGAGATTAGACATGTTTAAATTTAAGGTGAATTTTACGATCACTTGTAAAAAAACAAGCATCTCTTTCAAAGTAAACTCTGTAAAACGGCATTGAGGATGTGGTGTCTCAACTGACAGCTGGCAAGGTGAAGTGCTTTGAGGTCCGCGGCAACATTGGGTTGCACGGATTCGTATTCGCGGCCAGTATAGAGTTTAGTCCTCGGCAGTCACGGGCGGATGTCACGGAGGCCGAACCATGCCTTAAACAGAAGCCGCGAAATCGGCGTTTTTGAAGTTGTCAATCTATCGTCGCCGCCCTGTTACGGATGTGATTATACTCGTCCGATCGTCATAACCGGCTGCAATTGGAGTCAAATCCAACATAAAAAAGTTGGACAAACTTCAGCGGCGAAGCAGAGTCTCCAACTCGCGTCGGTGTTAAAGACCAAAGTAGAAAGTTGGCGAGTCGCCGTACCTCAAACTCGTCGGGAGCCTGATTTGGATTCATGGCCTTGCCTTAATACCATCGTTTTCGCGAAATCGCATTCGTTGAATAGTACTTGAGGAACTATTTTAAAAGTAGATTGTGGATTTGCATCAGACTCTAGTCACTTTATTTTACGTTGATATTGGCAGATTCGCTGCCTCTTGATGCAGATAATCTACCGGCTCTGTTAACTATGGTCAACCCGTTCTGAGTCGATTTTAGCAAAATGTAAGACAGCTTCGTTTAATAAAGGTTCAGGAAAATGACCTGAAAATATTGATATCAGGCTATGTGGGCTATTTCACTGCCAAGCCTGCTTTTTCCTGTAATGCCTCCTTGCCGACTCGATGGCAGAAATCTCCAAATGATTCGTTTGGCTGACGTTCCTCTTTAAAATATTCAAGTAGGGGGGAGAGTCTACTGGTGATTTCATCCAAGGGAACCAGGTCGTCATAGATAAATGCCAATCGATTCCCGAGCGAATTGCCTCCGAGAAAGAGGGTATATTTGCCAACGGCTTTTCCGACGAGACCCACATCGGGGATATATGGTCGGGCACATCCATTGGGGCAGCCGGTCATGTTAACAGAGATTCGCTCGTCCTGAAGTCCCTGGCGAGCCAGCTCTTCTTCGAATTCAGTGATCAGGTCGGGCATGACTCGTTCCGATTCCGTGACCGCCAGACCACACATTGGCAGTGCAGGACAGGACATTGAGAAACGACGAATCAAAGTCAGCTCGTCAGCTTTTTTCATGCCATGATCTACCAGGATTTGATCAATCGCGTCTCGATCGGAAGGATCAATATCGCAGAAAATAACACTCTGTTTAGCCGTAATTCGGGATTCGAATTTGTACGTCTCGAGAATCTTTCGCAAACCGGATTTAATCCTGAGGTCACCGGCATCCTTAATGCGACCGTTTTCAATATTTACGCCCAGGAATAGTTTGCCATCTCCTTGTTCGTGCCAGCCCATGTGATCTTCAATTCCCGTTACCTCGACAGGACGAGGATCTGTGATCGGCGCGCCCACGTATTCGGACACCTTTTCCTGAAACTTCTCGATGCCCCAGTTATTGACCAGATATTTCATACGAGCTTGTTTGCGGTCTTCACGGTTTCCAAAATCGCGTTGGACTTTGACCACTGCTTCAGCGACGGCAAGCACCTGATCATTTTCAACGAAGCCAAGCGGTTTCGCGAGCGCGGCATAGGTCTTTTTATTGCTAGGAGTGACTCCCATACCGCCGCCGACGTAGAAGTTGTATCCAATGATTTCATCGTTTTCTACAATTCCTAACAGACCGATATCTTGTGTATAAATATCAACGCAATTGTCTTCAGGAAGTGCGATGCCGATTTTAAATTTTCGGGGCAGATAGACTTTACCGTAAATCGGTTCTTCTACCGGCTGGAATTCTGCTTCGTTTGTTTTATTACCATCTTCATCTGTAATCCATAAGTCAAAATACGATGTCGTTTTTGGCTTGAGATGTTCTGCAAGGGCATACGCCATATCCTGCATGGCATCGAAGATCGTATTGTTTTTATAGGGAGCAGGGCAGGCCATCACGTTTCGGTTTACATCTCCACAGGCAGCGAGAGTTGTCAGCTTAGTATCGTTGATCCCTTTGATGGCCGCTCTCAGGTTGCCTTTGATCACGCCATGCAGTTGAAATCCCTGGCGTGTTGTCAAGCGGACGGTTCCATCTCCAAGCTGATCTGATAGATCCAATTCAGCCAGGAATTGTTCTGAGGTTACTTTTCCTCCAGGAACTCTGGTTCGAATCATACAGCTATAGGCTTTTCCCTTGCGAGTGCCATCCGGGTTTTTGGCCTTTCTCAAATCACGGTCATCTTGCTGATAGGTTCCGTGATGTTTCAAAAGTTGTGTTGAATCACCGGTGAAATCATTACTGTCATTCTGTAATTCTTCAGCAATCGTTCCACGAAGTTGGCGGCTGCCTTCTTTAAGCACTTCCATTTTGGAGCGCTTGGGGCCTTCTTGAGGTGTCATACAATCAATCCTGGTTGATGTGGTGTAAAATGACTTCCAGATTCTGTCTTCACAGGAAGGGGGTCTGAATGTCTGCTGGGTAGGTTTCGCTTAAATATCATTAAATAGAATCAGGTTAAATAAGCGATGAATGGTAATTATGAAATGTGCCATTCAGGCTTAGGGTGCTTCTCTAAAATACAAACAGAACAACGTTTAAAAGGAACGTTGATCATATGTATCGGTGAAAAGCATTTATGAGTAAAGTACAAACGAGTTGGATTATCTTGAATAGTGGCTTTTCTCTGTCCCTCATAGCAGAGAATTTACCAGTTTGTAATTTATCACAAATGCGAAACATCAAAAAGCAAATCATTCTTCTGCTGGCAACTGGTTTTGGAATCGGTTTTGCCCCTCGCGCGCCCGGAACATTTGGCAGTTTACTCGGACCAGTTCTGGTCATGGGGTTGCTCTGGTGTAATCTGTCATTGCCAGTTTATCTTTTGGTCTCAGTCATTCTGTTTTTGGTTGGAGTGTATATTTGTGATCGGGGAGCGAAAATTCTCGGTTTAGACGATCCTGGTTGCATCGTATTTGATGAGATCTCTGCATTTACTGTGGTGATGTTACCTATTTTTGGTCGGCCCCTTGATCGTCAGTTTTTGTGGATTTCCCTCATTGCTTTCCTATGGTTCCGCTTGTTTGACATTTGGAAGCCTTGGCCGGTTCGTTTTTTTGATCGCATACACGGCGGATGGGGCATCATGGCGGATGATATTGCTGCGGCAATTTACGCAGCGATTTGCCTCTACATCACATTAACCGGGATTTCCCATTTGGGTTGAACTGAATTAAGCCCGATACTGCTCCAGGTAAATTTCGGCCTTCATCTTAACATCGCGCGCCCCCCGCGTCTATCATTTGGTGAATTTCTCGCCGCTGCGGATGTCCGGCGCTCGGTTGCGCCCCGTCAAACGGGCCTGAGGGGCCCGACAACCGATTTCGGCGCATAATTTCGTCACATAGGCCCCATTTTCCCCGGTCGAGTTGTTCAATTCACACATCCAGACATGCTCGGTGGTGGAATCGCCAACTGGCCGAAGTGGCGGTAACGCGGAACTTATTCGCCACGATCCTTGATCGCATTGCACGGCTGGCGATCCACCGCCGCTGGTCACACGGCACGAAGCGTGAGCTAAATCGATAACAAGGGTAGGCTATGGAGAAAAATAACCGCGCGCTAGACACGGGGGGGAGCGCGATATTAAAATGAGGAGCAATTTAGGCCTGGGACGGTTTCAGGCTCAACTCACTTCAACCCAAATGGGAAATCCCGGTGAATACAACGATATTAACTTTGTGTGATTCCGTAATCTTATCGAACTTGGGAGAATGATCATGAGCATGAACGTCACGCAGAAACTGATCAAGTCGCATCTGATGCACGGTGACATGAAGCCCGGCGAGGAGATTGGGATCCGCATTGACCAGACGCTCACCCAAGACGCCACCGGCACGCTGGTGATGCTGGAGCTGGAGGCGATGGGCCTGGACTGGGTGAAGACTGAGGTGAGCGTCCAGTACGTTGACCACAACATCATCCAGGAGGACTACAAGAACCCCGACGACCACCTTTTCCTGCGTAGCGCCTGCCAGCGATTCGGCGTGTGGTACTCGCGGCCTGGAAACGGGGTGAGTCATCCGTGCCACCAGGAAAATTTCGGCAAGCCGGGCAAGACGCTGCTTGGCTCTGACAGCCACACGCCGGCGGGCGGTGCGATAGGCATGCTCGCAATCGGCGCTGGCGGGCTGGAAGTGGCGCTGGCAATGGCGGGCGAACCGTTCTTTACGCGTATGCCTCTGATCTGGGGCGTGAAGCTCACTGGCAGCCTGCCGGACTGGGTGAGCGCCAAGGACGTGATCCTGGAGATGTTGCGCCGCCACGGCGTGGATGGCGGATTTGGCCGGATCGTCGAGTTCTACGGACCGGGGCTAGCCACGTTGAGCGCGATGGATCGGCACGTGATCGCCAACATGGGCGCCGAGCTTGGCGCGACCACCACTGTTTTCCCTTCCGATCAGGAGGTGCGCCGTTTCCTGCGCGCCTGGCAGCGAGAAGAGGATTGGGGCGAGCTGGTTGCAGATACGGGCGCGACCTACGACGTGCACGATGAGATCGATCTGGCGAGCCTCGTGCCGCTGATCGCCATGCCGTCCAGCCCGGGGAACGTGCGCCCGGTCAGCGAAGTCGCGGGCGAGCGGATCTACCAGACGTACATCGGCTCGTCGGCCAATCCCGGCTACCGCGACTTCGCCGTTTCCGCCATGATGGTGCAGGGTCGGCAAGTGAATGACCGCGTTTCGTTCGATGTTAACCCCACGTCCCGAGCGCAGCTCGAAACCTTGGTGCGTGACGGGCACGTAGCCCACCTGCTGCACGCCGGCGCGCGGCTGCACCAAGCTGGCTGCAACGGCTGCATCGGCATGGGCCAGGCGCCGGCCACAAATGAACTCTCTCTGCGCACGGTGCCGCGCAACTTCCCCGGCCGTTCCGGCACCCGCGAGGACAAGGTGTGTCTGGTCAGTCCGGAGACCGCCACGGCGTCAGCGCTCACCGGCGTGATCACCGACCCGCGTACACTTGGCATCCCCTATCCACGCATCGCGGACCCGGACCACCCGATTATCAACCGCGCGATGTTCATGCCGCCGTTGCCGCTTGAGGAGGCGCTGCACGTGGACCTCGTGAAGGGCCCGAACATCGTTTCGCTGCCGAACTTCGAGCCGCTGCCTGATGAGATCGAAGTGTCGGTTCTACTCAAGGTGGGGAGCGACGTTTCTACCGATGAGATCATGCCGCCAGGGTTGCGCGTGCTGCCGTTCCGGAGCAACATTCCCATGATCGCCGAGTTCTCCTTCGACAGGCTCGATCCCACCTACGCCGCGCGAGCCAAGCAGGTGCCCGGCCACGTTGTGGTGGGCGGGAGCAATTACGGACAAGGCTCGAGCCGCGAGCACGCTGCACTAGGCCCACAGTACCTCGGGCTGCGCGCGGTTCTAGCCAAGGGTTTTGCGCGGATCCACTCGCAAAACCTGATCAACTTCGGCGTGCTGCCGCTGACCTTCGTCGATCCTGCGGACTACGACGGCATCCAGGCCGGCGACGTGCTGCGCCTGACCGATCTGCGGCGTGTGCTGACAGAGGGGGGCGAACTGGTGGTCGAAAACGTCACGCGCCAGTACAAATTTCAGATGCGTCACTACATGTCGCCGCGACAAGTGCTGTTCTTGCTTCGCGGGGGGTTGATCAGCTGGATGAAAGAGCGCCTCTCCGCTTTACCCGAGTCTCGCGGCGCATGATGGGGTATTGGGCGCAATGCACAAGTTCGGTATTGCCGACATCGAACAGCTCGCGCTGCGCCTTGGCGGCGACGCCACCCACCGGTTTGACGATTGAGAGTCACGGCAGCGCTCAACGCTTACCCTGACTTTTAACGGCAACAGCACCAACTTTTATTATGGTGCTTTAGATTTTCGTGAAAGTCTCACCACATAATCCTGATAAATTCACGCGCCATTTCTTGGTGGAGCACATCAAGGAGTTAAAAATCAGCAATCGACCTGTCGGGGCAGGTGGATTTGCCTTATAACAACTCCTGGATTCTAAGTGATGCTGATCTAAAATAAAAGGATTTCAAATGCTTTGGCAGGCTACAATTGTTAGCGTGGCAGTGCATCCATTTGCACATTTAAACTGCTGATTCTACCCTTTGCTATTTGAGTTAAAAAACAGAGTCGACATAATAAAGAACCGGACTGATCATTGGATTTTCAGAATCCATTTTACACCATTGGGCCGTCTATGAGTTTCCTTCTGCAACCTTGGCAACTGTTCTTCATCATAATCGCTGGCTGGGTTAACAAGCATCAGCAAGAAGTAATCGAATATCTGCGGACTGAGAATCAGATTCTTAAAGAAAAGCTTGGTAAGAAACGGATTTTTCTCAATGACAACCAGCGTCGAAGGCTTCCTATGTTACTAACGCAGCTGACATTCGGCCCAGAATGGATCTCGCTAATGGAGAATAAAACCTAATTTTCAAAGATCTTATCGCGCGGCTGAATAAATTGACCATACGCGACGTCCGGTCGTACCTCTACGATGATGCGTTATGGAATGTTGCGGTGGCCGGTGACGTGATGGTCACCAACTTTATCTCGGTGTCACCCAACGACAATCTCAACACCGTACTGAAACGGTTCACCTCGTTGATTCTGGACGAGATCCCCGTGATAGACGTCGAACAGCCTGGCAATTTGATCGGAATGCTTCGCAGGAAAGAAACCATCGCTGCTTACAACCAACGACTGTTCCAGCTCAAGAAAGAGTCCAAGCAAGAGACGTAAGCCACACACGGAAAATGACTGTCCGAAAAAGTCGCCGCACACCGGAGCACGGAGCGTGAACGATTACATCGCTTTGTGTTGCCGGCTTCCTTTGATCTTGTGCTTCTGCATTTTACCGTACAATGTGGTTGGTTTGACATTCAATTCAGCGGCAGCGCCGTCTTTGCCGTAGACCTTTCCATGACACCGCGTCAGTGCGTTTAGGATCGCTTGGCGTTCGATTTCAGCCAAGGACTGTTTGCTGGGATTCGTTCGTTGGGATTCGACGTCGGATGGATTGGCTGGCGACCCATCTTCTGCTAGCCAAGAAGCGTCAATTCGCAGCGTGTCGCCCTGACTGACAATCATGGATCGCTCCACTATATTTTCGAGTTCACGAACGTTGCCGGGCCAATCATATTGCATTAGCGAGTCCATTGCTTGGCGTTCTATCTGCGTGATTGACTTGTGCATCCGTATCGAGAACCGGGCAATGAAGTAATTCAGCAACGCCGGGATATCCTCTCGTCGCTCGCGAAGGGGCGGGACGTGGATCGGGAATACGTGCAAACGATAGTACAGATCATCGCGAAAGTGACCGTCCTCGGCATATTTTTTTAGATCTCGATTGGTCGCGGCGATTACTCGCGTGTCTACTTCGATCGGGTCGCTACCGCCAACTCGTTCGATCAAACGTTCTTGCAGGACTCGTAACAACATCACTTGCGTTTCGGCCGGGACTTCCGAGATTTCGTCAAGAAAAATGCTGCCGCGATGCGAAAGCTCAAAACGACCGCGGCGGAGTTCCGTCGCGCCGGTGAATGCGCCCACTTCGTGGCCAAACAGTTCGCTGGTGATCAGGTTGGGAGCTAACGCAGCACAATTCACTTTGACAAGTAGATTTTCACGGCGAGCACTGGCGTCGTGAATCGCTCGCGCAACGAGCTCTTTTCCCGTGCCAGTTTCACCTAGGATCAGCACGGTAGAATCGGTCAATGCGACTTGCTCGATCGCGATTCGCAATTGCTGCATCGACCGGCTTTCGCCGACGATGTCACCTAAGGTATGTTCGGTATGAAGTTCATCTCGCAAATAGACGTTCTGTTGTTCGAGTTCACGTTTGAGCCGATCAATCTCGCCGTACGCCGCCGCATTATCCAAGGCGGACGAAAGTTGAACGCAGACCTCGTCTAACAGTTGTAAATCCCAATTGCCGGCACGGCCGTCGTGTCGCGATGCGATGCCCAACATGCCAACTTGCTGAGCACGCGACGTCAACGGCAAGTGGACGACGGAGGCGTAACCGGCTTCTTGAAGACGTTTGTATTCGGGGAAAGTGTGGGATTCTTCTAAGCAGTCCGCTACCAGAGACTGCCGATTTTTATGAACCCAATGGAACGCGGAGTCCACTTGCAGTTGCGACGAAAGCTCAACCCAATTCTTCTGCCCGTCGATAAACTCGATCGCGAAACCGAGCCGCGGTGATTCGGCGTCCGACCCGAGGATCAAGCTCACACGATCACAATTGAGCATCATCTGGATTTGTTCTGCAGCGTGCTCGAAGACCTCACGTCGGTCCAAGCTCGAGTTCACAATTTGCCCCATCTTCACGAGCGACCGATAGCGACTTTCGGAACGCCGAATTTGTTGGGTTTGTTTTTCGACTTCCTGCCGCAGCGTTTCCAGAAACCGATCCTTGTCGGCGTTCGCGTCGGCTAGTTTTTGGTTGGTTTGTTGGAGTTCGCTGATCAGTCGGCTGCGTTCGAGGCTGATCGCGATGTGACCGGCCAAACGCTTTAGCAATTCAGCGTGTGAGAGCGTGTAAGTGTGAGATTGACGGCTGGAGAAAAAGATGACGCCGATTGGTTTTCCGTCGGCCAAAAGCGGCAGCGTTAGGCTCGACCGCATACCTTCGCGATAGATCAGCGATGTCGATTGCGAATCCGGTTTTTCAGACAAATACGCTTGCAAGTCGTCAAGGATTCGCGGCTGCCCCGTTTTCAGCAACGGCGCGAGCGTCGAATTGTTGATGCGAGCGGCATAGCCGACTTTCAGCATGACGTCGCCGTCCGAATGACAGGAAATCAGACGCAACAGTTTGCCGGATTGCTCGAGCAATGCCACGGCAATCCGATTGTAGGGCACGACTCCGCGGAGTTGCTCATAGACGGAGCTCAATAGCTCGTCCAAGCCTTGCCCCATGTTGATCTGTTCGAGCATCCGCTCAACAAGTTGTTCGTACTTCTCTGGAGTATTTTTCATGGAAAGTGTTTTTCATGGAAGATTCATCGAAGTATCGTCACTCAGCGAAATTTCGACAGATGGTCACCTAAGATAGGTTTCGGGGCGAGAAACCATGTAAATCATAGCGTCATCGGCTCGGATCAGCAACCAGTCACCGGTCATTGCTCACTAAAATGACGCTATATCGTCATTTATTGAGGCGGCGGGGCGGGCGGATTGCAATTCCCTAAGCATTTGACAGTGAACTGCTTAGGACCGTCGGGTAAAAATAGTCTGTCGCACATTAAGTCCCTCAGCCAACTGATCCTTGACAACAAAAACTGGTGAAAGAACTGACGTGAGTCGGGGAACGTATGCCGTGAATGGTTGTTGGTTTTGACCTTTTAGGAGCGAACGCGCGTACGCTGGTGGTGAAGAGAGGCCTTGTGTTTCGAGATTATCTACGCCGCAATCCGCTCGTACGACTTGATCAGCCCGCCGAGATGTTCCTCACAGTGGATCTCACCGAGTTTGATCGTCTCGAATTCTGGCGGCGGCTCGACAGAGGAAGGCGGCAGATATTCTCGTGAGTTGTGCGCTCGATGTTTGTTGTAATAATCAACGAATTCCGAAACGAGATAATCAAGATGTGTCTTGCCGAAAGCGATGAAATGGTTCAAGGCTTCGTATTTTATTATCTGGACAAACCTTTCGACCCGGGTATTCAGATTCGGAGATCGGATCGGCAGCATCTTCGGATTGATGCCTTTGCTTTTTAGAAACTGCTTGTACTGGGCAGAGAACTTCGTGTCTCGATCATGGATCAGGTCGGTCGGCTTCTCATCCCGGTCGGCAACGTGGTTTACGAACACTTTAGCCTGTTTCGTGACCCATGCAGAGTCCAGATTTCGCGTTGAGGGTGTGGCTAAGACTTCACGCGTTTCAAGATGCATGAAAACCAATACATATAAGATGGAGAAAGTCTGCGCAGAACCCGTGGTGGCCGCTGAAAAATGATTCGCTCGGCAGTGATTCCCGGATTCCAGCACCAGAAGGACAACAAGAGTGGAGAAAAAACAATCACAGCGCGCTAGACACGGGGGGACGCGAGGTTAAGATAGGGAGCGATTTAGGCTTGGAGCGGTTCCAGGCACAACCCAAATGGGAAATCCCAGATAAAAAAACACCGTCTGATTCGGAAGCCAAATGAAATGATATCGCTGCCAGGCTCAACACATATTGACAGTCCGGACGTCATTCTGATCGGCAGCGGCATTATGTCCTCAACGCTTGGCACGATCCTCAAGCGACTGCAGCCAGACTTGAAAATCCAGCTCTACGAAGTGACCAACGAACTCGCTCAGGAGAGTTCGGACGGCTGGAACAACGCCGGGACCGGGCATGCGGGAATCTGCGAACTGAGTTACACGCCGCATCGCAACGCCGATGGATCGGTCGATGTGTCGAAGGCGATCGAGATTTATCAGCAGTTTGAACATTCAAAGCAATTCTGGGCCTTCGCCATCAGTGAAGGTATGGTCGATGGTCCGCGCGACTTCGTGAACCGAATTCCTCACATCAGCTTCGTTTACGGTCCGGAACAGGTTGACTTTCTCAAAGCCCGCTACGAGTCAATGTCGGCCCACCATTTCTTTCGAGAGATGGAGTTCTCAACGAATCGCGAGGTAATCAAACGTTGGGCTCCTTTGTTGATCGAAGGCCGCGATGACATGCCGGTCGCGGCGACCAGAATGGCAGCGGGTACCGACGTCAACTTCGGCGTGATTTCTCGGAAACTCGTTCATTGGCTGGCCCGACAACCCGGCTGTGGTGTCGCCACCGGGCACCGCGTCATCGATCTCGACAGAACGTCAGATGGCTGGAATGTCAAAGTGAAAGATATTTCCGGCAATCGCAGTTTCAACAACCGAACGCAGTTCGTGTTCATCGGAGCCGGCGGTGGCAGCCTGTCATTGCTGCAGAGATCGAAGATCGACGAGGTGAAAGGTTATGGCGGGTTTCCGATTGGCGGCCAGTGGCTCGTGTGTGACAACCCGGAAATTGTAGCCAGACATCAGGCCAAGGTTTATGGCCAGGCTCAGGCGGAAGCGCCGACAATGGCAGTGCCGCATCTCGACACGCGCATGCTCGACGGAAAGTCGTCGCTTCTGTTTGGACCGTTTGCTGCCTTTACAACAAAATTCCTGCAGCAATCTGGCAGCTACATCGACCTGCCTTCCTCAGTCACGATCGGCAACCTTGGGTCGCTGGCTAAGGTCGGGCTCTATAACTTGCCACTCGTGAAGTACTTGATCCGGCAAGGCACGCAGAGCATGACGGGGAGACTGAAAGTACTGCGGCACTTCTATCCCGACGCCCGCCCTGACGACTGGAAGCTGGTGAACGCTGGTATCCGCGTACAGGCCATCAAGAAGGAAGACGGAGAAGCTGGCATTGTTCACTACGGCACTGAGGTGGTTGCCGACGCTGCCAAGACTATCTCCGCCCTGCTAGGTGCGTCGCCCGGCGCATCCGTGTCTGTCTCTGTAATGATCGATGTCCTGATGAACTGCCTACCTCATCTGCTGGAGACTAAGGAAGGCATGTCCATGATGAAGCAGATGATTCCAACATGGGACGAAGACCTTACTACCGTCAACTCAGCGGAACGCTTTCGCCAAGTCAATCGCGATACAGACCAATTGCTGGGACTGAGAGAAACCGATCAAGGCAGATAGAACTGCCAGCAGTAATCAAGCGAAGGCTCCGGGTCATGAAACGTCATCCAAGCCTGCAACGCTTTTCACGAGAGCACGTCGGGTGCAAATAGACTGTCACACGTGAAGTCCCTCGCCCAATTGATCTTTGAAAATAAAATTGGTGAAAGAACTGACGTGAGTCGGGGCAGGTATGCCGTGAATGGTTGTAGGTTGTGATTTTTTAGGAGCGAACGCGCGTACCTCCGAGTCACCTTAGAGGACTCTAACTTTTGTAAGTTCCTTTGGTTTTACGACTTTCAGAATCAGCCCGCGTGTGAGTCGTTACGAAGATTGTTTTGTACGTCACGGTGAATGCTGTCAAGATTTATCCTGGTATTGAAAGCTGGACGAGATCCCCGTGATCGACGCCGAACAGCCTAGCAAATTGATCGGAATGCTTCACAGGAAAGAAACCATCGCTGCTTACAACCAACGACTGTTTCAACTCAAGAAAGAGTCCAAGCAAGAGACGTAAGCCACACACGGAAAATGACTATCCGAAAATGTCGCCGCACACCGGAGCACGGAGCGTGAGCGATTACATCGCTTTGTGTTGCCGGCTTCCTTTGATCTTGTGCTTCTGCATTTTACCGTACAATGTGGTTGGTTTGACATTCAATTCAGCGGCAGCGCCGTCTTTGCCGCGTCCGTCGGGTACAAATAGACTGTCGCACGTTAAGTCCCGCGCCCAATTGATCATTGAAAACAAAATCTGGTAAAAGAACTGACGTGGGTAGGGGCGCGAATGTGGTGAAGGACTGTAAATTGTGACTTTTTAGGAGCGAACGCGCGTACGCGGAGCGTGAAAAATGATTTGCGTTTCGATTTGATCTACGCCGCAATCCGCTCGTACGACTTGATCAGCCCTCCGAGATGTTCCTCGCAGTGGATCTCATCGAGAGGCCTCTTGCCGAAAGCGATGAACTGGTTCAAGGCTTCGTATTTTATTGTTTGAACAAACCTCTCGACCCGGGCATTCAGATTGGGAAATCGGATCGGCAGCATCTTCGGCTTGATGCCTTTGTTCTTCAGAAACTATTTGAACTCGGCAGAGAAATTCGTGTCTCGATCATGGATCAGGTAGGTCGGCTTCTCATCCCGGTCGGCAACGTGGTTCAGTGCTCTGCGGAACCTTCGCCGACTGCAGAACCGTAGAGTTTACGCAGTTCACCTTATATAATAGTGTCGCGCCTGCTGTTAACCTGCATCAGAAAAGTCGAAAGCTGTTGCTTACCTCCAAGCCACCGTAGAGGATTCGAACTTTTGTAAGTTACTTTGAATTCACGACTTCCGGAATCAGCCCGCGTACGAGTCGTTATGAAGAGTGTTTTGCACGTCACGAAATTCACGACTGTAGCGGTAACTCTTTCAGATTCAGAGAGAGGGATCCAAAGCATTGGAACGGGTCTGGCTATCTTGAGATTTGCGCAGAGCAATCTGCCATCGGGAACATCATTGGGGAAACTTCGTTTCGACTGAATGGAATGCCTTAACCTATTATGGTGGCATGTTTTCCTCTTCGACTTTGTTCAGCTTGTCCAATCGTCGTGCATGTCTGCCTCCTTCAAACTCTTCTTTCAACCAGAGTTCAATCATCCGATTGACGAGTCGATCGCCGAGCAGGTCGGCGGATAGGCAGAGCACATTGGAATCATTATGCAAGCGGCTCATTTGGGCGGTTATGTCGTCATGACAGGGGGTTGCCCGCACTCCCGAAAATTTATTCGCAACAATGCACATTCCCATACCGGTGCCGCAAATTAGAATACCACGATCTATGACATTCGTTCCGATGTCTTTTGCTACCTTCGCAGCATAGTCAGGGTAATCCACGCTTTCACCGTCATCGGGTCCATAATCAAGAGCTTCATGACCTAATTGGTCTGAGAGAGTGAGGATCTTAGCCTTGGTCGTAAACCCGCGGTGATCACTGGCGATTGCAATTTTCATCGAAACTCCTTTAGATTAACGGATAAAAATCAAATGGTAATCGTCTACAGCTTGAATTTTGATTGTAAGTATGCAGAACAGGCGATGAATCGTTTGAACATGATTGGCTACAAAACACATTCAATTACGATCCAGGAAAGATCGATTGGTGTGCTACCCAACTTCCTGTTGAGGTTGGCTATCATTAAATGAAGTCATTCGATATTAGTTGAGAGTCGAGATTCTTCTTTTCTCGGCCCGAGAAATGTGTTCTGAGACGGTAGATTTCTAAATGCATTTGCGAATAAAAAGGCAATAAATCACCATTCCTATACTGACTAATTGCAACGAGCATCAACACTCAATTCATTTTTTAAAGTCTTGACCCCTTCGATAGGTAAAATCAAAGTCTGTGCTATCTGCTTTAAGAAGAAGGTAGGAACTTGTCCTTCCAGATACACCTCTCTGTCTCGAACCGCAACTCGAATTTGAAATAAAGCGGCATACCCCGATTTTTGAATTACCCACCTGATCCGCGTCCTGAGTAGATAGTCCTGATTGGGTCTTGATTTCATTCCCGCTTCTGTTTGTAGTTGCACTTTCGACTCCTTTGCGATTAATTAAAGCAGAAAATAGATGGTGTGCCACAAGTGAACCATAAGGATACACCATCCAATTGCTATTGCCTCATGCTGTTTTAGAACTTTGGTTTTACTGTAATTTTATGCGATTGATTCAATTCTGATTTGGGCAATATCACCGTAAGTACTCCATTTTTACATTGAGCCTGAACTTCGCTGCTTTCCACTTCGCAGGGCAATGTGACCCTTCGGGGAAAACTGCCGTTCATTCGCTCAATACGATGATAAGCTCTGCCCTTTTCTTCTCTCTCTTCTTTTCGTTCTCCTGAAATCAATAAACCTTAAAAGCACGCCCAACCAGATTCTTCACAATGACATTCCGACCATCCAGGCCCATTTAATACGCCTTACCTACTGGCTCAATCAGTGAGCTCTCAATTTTTCCCACAGTTTCTATTGGAACTTCATTTCGTCGAATGGGAATCTCACGTGGACAGTCAATTCCCAATTTCACTTTACCATTCTGAACTTTGACGACTGTCAACACGATATCGTCGGCAATCCGAATTTGTTCATTTCTTTTTAGTGTTAAAACGAGCATTGGGAGTATTCCCTGAATTGAGTGTGCGAGTGATAAGATATTGAGAAGAAAAACGTGCTAAATATACGAGCCGCAAGTGAACCACAAAGGTGCACCATTCAATTGCTATTGCCTCATGCTGTTTTAGAACATTGGTTTTACTGTAATTTTATGCGATTGATTCAATTCTGATTTGGGCAATATCACCGTAAGTACTCCATTTTTACATTGGTCTTGAACTTCGCTGCTTTCTACTTCCCGGCAGGCGCTACGTTTTTTTGACCGGTGTTTACATTTCCTGGTAAGTAGATACCGGGGAGCGACTGCGCTTCTGTTGTCCAGATAAGACTGACATAATCAGAGTAAATTCTGCTGCTTCATGTTCCTGAAATGCATTATAGAATTCCTTGAATTTCTCTACTTGTCTAACATAAATGTTTTCATTAAATTTTGGGTACAGCATTTCTTCAGTTTTCTCTGCAATCGAACTGATTTGTAAATAAAGTTCGATGTGTTGGTCTCGGAGACGGTTCGCCTCGGCAGACAAGATTGGATCAAACTTGACAGGTTGCTCAAAGTACCCAAACGTATTCTCTAAAGTAAAGTGCATCGCAACTTGATCTCGTAAATTGTCCATGAGCTCGCTGAACCATTTGGGATTGAGAACATGGGGATCATTCACCAGCCAGAATGCACGTAATTTATCGAGCAGTCCATATAGTTGCAAATTGTCATCTTTAATTTCCTGCAGGAAGGCCGAATTGATCGTAATATCAGGAATTGCACGTATCATGATTTGTTATCATCCTTGTTCGTATAGAGAGTTTTAAAAATAGATCGTTTCGGACCAACACACACCCAAATGTGAACCGGATAGACATACCTGCCTTCCTTGCGCGAAAATATTTGCTTGATATTGCTTAACAGCCGTTGTAATGCATAGTAGGAATTTAAGCTGCCGCGAACGAAAACACATTCATACTCAACCTCGAAGGTAAGCTCCTGAAACAATATTTTGCAATTTTCTAATATCGCCTGCGGTACTAACTATCTGAAACGCTCTGGTTTAATTTTTAAGTTCTTGTTCTTTATAGGAAAGCAGCTCCTCTATGAGCACCATAGTGTTCCATCAGTATAGTTTTGCAATTATGATTATCAGCCTCAAGTAGTATGTTTGAGAGCGACTCACAATTTCTTGTAGTTATCTTTTCCTACCAGTTGTCAACTATGGTTGGGATAATGAGTCATTCAATTTCATCAATTAACAATGGCTCGATAAATTCAATGCGTGATCGATCAAACTGCTGCTTGCGTTCTACAGCACGGGCAACCGCACGACCGGCTCGGTCGGCAACTCGTGAAATACATCTCATGACCTCTGAGTCTTTATCTGTGATCACCACACTTTTGGCTTGGCGAAGAGAGACCGAAACACGACACGACTTATCTACACCGCCTCGCGGCCCGTTTTCATCTGAAACGACCAATGTGATTTTTACAATTGATGAATCGAATCGCGATAACGCAAATAATAGTCGGCGCGTACACAATTTCCGTAAATCACTGTTTAAAACCTTGTCACGATCAGTAATGGAAATAGACATAAATACTCCTACTCGACGAAAACAAAAAAACAAAGGTTTTTGCGATATAACACATCTTGATAACTATCTTAATATAGTCCTGAGCCATACGATTAGGCAAATAGAAATTAGTACGAATATGTATAGATAAAACAGAATCGAGGAATCCCATTTACGAGTGGCTTAATTACCATCATTTGCTCTACTTCTGGATGGTCGCTAAGGAAGGCGGCATCACACAAGCGTCAGAGGTTTTGCAATTGGCCCAACCGACGCTCAGCACGCAAATCCAAAAACTGGAGAAGTCGCTGGGCGTGAAACTCTTTGAGCGAAAACGACGCGCACTGGTTCTTACCGATACGGGGCAAATGGTGTTTCGTTATGCTGACGAGATTTTTAATCTTGGCCGCGAATTGACTGATACTTTACGTGGACGTGCATCCGATGATTCAATTCGCTTGCTGGTCGGCGTGCCTGATGTGTTACCCAAATTAATTGTTTATAATTTACTAAAGCCTGCGCTGGCATTAGAAAAACGAGTAAAACTGGTATGTCACGAGGGAAAGCTCAAGGATTTGCTAATCGATCTTGCACAATATCGGCTTGATCTCGTTCTGGCTGACTCACCACTGACACCCCAGGTGAATGTAAAGGCTTTCAATCACTTGCTCGGCGAATGTGGTATTACCATATTTGGAACTGCTGAACTGGCAAAGAAATACAAACGTGGATTTCCAGGTTCACTCAATGGTGCTCCGATGTTGCTGCCGACGCAAACCACTGCGCTGCGACGATCTCTGGAGCAATGGTTTGACGATCAAGAGATTCGTCCTGATATCATTCATGAGTTCGACGATAGTGCCATACTCAAAATATTCGGTCAGTTGGGCGAAGGTTTAATTGCTTTGTCCAGTGTCATTGAGAAAGATGTGTGCGAACAATACTCACTCAAAGTTGTGGGCCGCATTCCCGAATTAACAGAACGTTTCTATGCGATCTCAGTCGAACGACGCCTCAAGCATCCTGCGATCGTCGCGATCACAGAAAACGCCCGCGAAAACTTGTTTACTAAACAGTAATACAACAAACCGCTTACCGCCAATTTTAAGCTGTCCGGAACTTTTAGCAGTCGTTAAAAAACTAAAAACGCTATAAACACCTCTAACGAAAATACTGCCAACTCAACAAATCGAACAAATATGTCCGTCGAGTACAAATAGACCGTCGCACGTTAAGTCCCGCAGTCAATTGATCTTTGAAAATAAAATCTGGCGAAAGAACTGACGTGAGTCGGGGTACGTATGCCGTGAAGGACTGTTGGTTGTGACTTTTTAGGAGCGAACTCGCGTACGTTGAGCGTGAAAAAATGACTTGTGTTTCGATTTGATCTACGCCGCAATCCGCTCGTATGACTTGATCAGCCCTCCGAGATGTTCCTCGCAGTGGATCTCATCGAGCTTGATTGTCTCGTATTCCAGGGACGGCTCGACAGAGTAGGGCGGCAGATGTTCTCGTGAACTGTGCGCTCGATGTTTGTTGTAATAATCAACAAATTCCGAAAGGATAAGTCATGATTTAATTCCGCAGGAAAGGAGTCAGTGAAATTATCAAATAGAGAACAGCAGCAGAATTAGGTAGTCTGAATATTCCTGTTTCACATGTTTCTCAAACCTTCGCCTGAATACTCTCCAGAACGCCATCCCACAATCGCAGCCGCGCTTCCACAGCGGCCTGCGCTGCAGTGATTGCTTCTTCGATTTTCGTGGGGTCATTCTCACACAAACCATTCAAAAGTCGCAGCGAAAGCGGTGCATGGAAGTCGCCATCCAGTTCGACGTGCCGATTCAGATAGAAATGAAACACGGGAGCCTGCTGTTCGGTCACGCCGGTCTGTTCCAGAATCGAACGGAACATACCGGGAATAATGTGTTCGCGTCCCAGCGCAAACGCCGCGGCGATTTTGTGAGGTGCCCCGTCAGCAATGAACTCAAAGGTTTTGGTTGTGAACTGCCGCGACGGTTCCGGCATATCGGGAAACTGAAGTGCGGCTTCGATTCCCTGCTGATCGACGATCGTGATGAATTCTGTCAGGGTCTCCGTGCTGGCGCCCACTTCTGTCATCGCCGTCTGATATAGTTCGAAGTGGCTGGAAGATTCACCGTCGGCGGTTTCATCGCATTCTTCTTCCAGCACGATCTCATTAATAAACCGCCGCACGCTGGCATCACCGCGGGGCAGCCACGGTGCACCGGTCGGCGCGATCACTCCCTGCAGATACTTGACCAGCGACATGAAATCCCAGACCGAATAGACATGGTGCTCCATGAATCGCTGCAGGTCTTCCAGCGTAGCAATCGCTTCGTAGACCGGGTGCTCTTCCAGCTGGCTGGTAAAGGAGTCAATAATATCAGAAGTAATTTCCTGTGACATGGATGGACCATCCCTTGATTTTAGGACATTTATGAGCGAAATGGCGCTAGCCACCGGTAATTAAACCGACCGATTTCACACTACCGGCGGCTAGCGCCGTGCCGCTCACTTTGCACGTAATTCATCAAACATTGAATGATCGAAAATCAATTCAACTCGGGTAATTATAGTCCTCGCGGTCAGTTCTGGCAGTGGTCGGGAATCATTTTTCGGGAATCACTCACAGATCGCCATATTTCGAAGCGAGCAAGACGGTATAACCTTCCGGATCGTGGATCCAGATCTCCCGATGTTGCGCATTCGGATTGCCCAGAGGCCCTTCCAGAATTTCTACTGCCATGTCTTCGGCCCGCCAGACGGCATCTTCAAAATCATCGATTTCAAACCAGAGCAATGCCCCGTTTCCTTTGAACGCGTTCGGATCGCCGAGGAACGGATGTTCGTGTGTGTCCGTCGAGTACAAATAGTCTGTCGCACGTTAAGTCCCGCATCCAATTGATCTTTGAAAAGAAAATCTGGTGAAAGAACTGACGTGAGTCGGGGAACGTATGCCGTGAATGGTTGTTGGTTGTGACTTTTTAGGAGCGAACGCGCGTACGCTGATCGTGAAAAAGTAACTTGTGTTTCGATTTCAGAACACGTCCTAATCCAACTCGCTTCAGAGCACTCTCAAAGCGGAAAATCTTTTAGTTTGCTATTTTTGAGGAGAAGAAAATCTGTGACTTTTCGGTCACTTTGAGATAGCCGCGAATCTCACAGTATTGCACTCCTAGGAACGATCAGTTATCGTGATGATAATGCACGTTATTATAATGACTTACTTCACCTTAGTAAACTTTTAGGAACATGATTCACTGATTTTGAATCATCAGTGGGTCCGGGTAAAACAAAACGTCAAATCGCTCTTTTTTGTCAATATTCTAACTCGTTGTAACGCATCGCATGTGTCCCTTCCACAAGTCTTAAATACTCCGGTAGATCTCTCTAGACGAGTTCATTGCTCAACAGTCTTACTTATATTTGCCTTGTTCAGGTCAAGCACTACACGCGTCTTGCCCACATCCGAAACGAAGAATATTGACAAGTGAAGGTAAATGTTTAATTCCAATCTTCAGGAAAAATGAGTATGATCTCGTGGCCAGACAAAATGTTTATAGATGGAAAATGGGTCAACAGTCTGTCGGGCAGAACGTGGAGCGTAGTGAATCCTGCCACGGGAAAACCTTTAGCGGACATTGCTCTGGCTGATGCCAGTGATGTAGATCTCGCAGTCACCGCTGCACGTAGAGCTTTTGACGAGGGTGAATGGCCTCGTATGGACCCCCTACACCGTGGAAGACTACTGTTTCGGTTAGCTGAGCGGATTCGAAATTCGGCAGACGATCTAGCAATGACGGATACATTAAATATCGGCAAGCCAATTCGCGATACACTTGGATTTGACATTCCATGCGCGGCAGACATATTTGAAAGCTACGCCGGGCTACCGGATAAAATCGCCGGACAATCGTATGGAGGATTGCCGGACAATGTGACAATGCAGTTCCGTGAACCGATGGGGGTGATTGCCGCTATTGTTCCCTGGAACTATCCACTCACGAACGCTGCCATTAAACTGGCGCCGATTCTTGCCTGCGGAAATACGGTTGTTCTGAAACCTTCTGAAGTCTCGCCGTTGTCAGCTCTGATGCTCGCGAAAATGGCGGAAGAAGTTGGATTTCCTCCTGGTGTTATCAATGTGATCCATGGCACAGGGGCAGAAGCTGGTGTTGCTCTCGTCAAGCATCGTGGAGTCGATAAAATCACTTTCACTGGACGATTCCAAACCGGTGCTCAGATGCTGGAAGCAGCCAAAACCGACATGAAAGGAGTGCTGCTGGAACTCGGTGGCAAAACTCCTAGTGTTGTATTTCCAGATGCCCCCATGGAGTATGTAGTCAACGGAGTCATCACTGGAATATTCTGCCACCTGGGACAAATCTGCGTTGCCGGCTCACGATTACTGGTTCATGAGAGTCAACATGATGAACTCCTTGAACGAATTATCGCCAAATCCAAAAGTTTGCGCCAGGGAGACCCTACTGATCCGGACATGCACCTGGGATGCCTGGCAACTCCCTCGCATTGTGATTTTGTTCGTGAGCGAGTCAATCAGGCGAAACAGGAAGGTGCCAGATGCGTACTGTCAGGCCCCGTTCCTGAGGATCCCCTGGACTGTTTCTACCCACCGACGATTTTTGATAATGTCACTCCGGACATGACGATTGCCCAAGAAGAAGTATTCGGTCCGGTACTAAGTGTAATGACTTTTCGAACGGAAGACGAAGCGATTCGCATTGCCAACAATTCCGACTTTGGCTTAATGGCGAATATCTGGTCAACCGACGGCACTCGTGCCTTGCGGGTCGCACGCCAGCTCAAATCAGGTCGAATTTCGATCAACGGCGGCGGCTATCTGCGACCGAATGTCCCGATTTATGGTTACAAAAAGAGCGGGTTTGGAGCCGAACTGGGCTTTATCGAAGTTGCCCATGAATACTGCAACTCAAAATCAGTGATTTATTCTCTTGCAACAGAGAAATCTCCATGGCCTGAGTAAGCATATTTTGCAATAACTAGTTCGACTGTCCTATATTCTTTTTCGTTCCAAGTTTTTTGGTGGGAGTCTGTTATGTGCTTTCCAATGATACAGCCTTGCCCATTGATTGCGAAGTAATCGCTGTTCGGTTCGCCATCTGACTCTGCGAGGTGTATCGCATTCCAATTCGATACGAATTACCGAAGCGATGCCCAAGCGTACCTGATTCAACGTCATCGCGGGTGTCTTTTTTTTCCGACCGCCGAGTCTCGACGGTCAAAAACCAATTCGCTAACAAACACAAAGTTTGGTGATGTTGCCAGCCGATCCAGTTACGCACTTCATAATCAGCCAGACCTGCTTGGCCTTTTGCGCGTTGCAAACATTCTTCCACGCGATGCTCGGCTTTGGCCGCCCTGCAAAACTCGTCCAACGGTGTGGCAGCGTTCGCGTTACTCAAATAGTAATCCGTTTTCACAATCCTACGGTCACGATCTCGATAACGGATTACCACAATAATTTCCTCTGCTGTGGTTGGCCGACATCGCTTTCCAGTTTCTACTTGTCGTTTAATCGCTTCAACAATCAATGGACCTTGCTCTCCATCACGCGCATCAACGGTTGTCCAATCAGTCTCAGTTCGATCAGCAGTCCAACGATCCGCACGAACGGATCGACGTTTTGGAGGGCGACCATTTCCACACCACTGAGGTAGAGGAATTTCCAGATCTCGAATGGTAGTATTACTTGGTACTGCTAAGAGGTATTGTTCGCCACGATCTCGCAATGCCTTGCGAAATTCAGCCGGACGGCCCATTTCATCATCACCGGTGATCCATGTGTGAGGCAGATATTGTCCATGTTGATCGAGCATCTCCAGGCAAAGTTCCTGTCGTTTTTTATGACGCTGTTTTTCCTTGGGAACACCCGCATGCTTCATCCGTTTCTTATCTGAAGTCCACTCTTGAGGAAGATACAACTGCGTGTCCATCAATGCATGCCCTTGGGAAGAGATGTAAGCCATGTAAACACCGACTTGGCAGTTTTCGATTTTCCTAAGCCGTCCACACCACTGCCGAGCCACGCCAACGGACTGCTGTCCTGATTTTGCAAAGGCGGATGGATCAAAAACAATTACACCATCGAATTTACCCAGTGCAGAACCAATTTGTTTGGCGAGTTCTTCACGAAGTGGTGCATCTTTCCATTGTGATTCACCAAGAAAATGTTGGATGGCTTTGCGGTCTAAACCGAACAAATAAGCGATTGACTCGCCATTTTTGTGGTGCAAGTCGGAGCAGAAACCTCGAACGACTGTCGTCGCGTGGGTGACTTGTTCATGCCTGCGGTAACTTGCGAGATACGGTTTCATAAACCGCTCTAATCGTTTTGCAGAAGAAGAGAAGGTTCTATGAGAGACTTGGCATTCCAAGTCACGTTTACGCCGACTAAATTCGCGATCCATCGCATCATCCCCCAATGACTCAATATACGTACTGGAAACCGATACAACCGTTTGCAATAAAACACCTTGCAAACACAAGACCAATCTGGGACAGTCGAACTAGTGCCTGTCCCGAAAGTGGGTTCTTCGTGAACTATGCGCAGTGAGGCGGTGACTGTGGAGCGTGAAGATTGTCGGGATTTGGTCTGCGCTCGCCGTGGCCGAGCGATTTGGACGTTGTCTTGGACTTTTCTAGCGGCTCGGCGCGTACGTTCATTCGTGCTTTCTGTCTGTGGTGTCGATTGTGGCGGTGTCAGGCGGCTTCCACCCGGATTACTTACCCGTTCGCGTATTGGGAGTGGATGACTGGGCTTTACGGCGAGGACAACGTTATGGAACGATTTTGTGTGACTTGGAGAAACGTCAGGTTATTGATTTACTTCCGGATCGTACTTCAGGTTCTCTGGCAGACTGGCTGGTTTCCCATCCCGGTGTGGAAATCATCAGCCGTGACCGTGGGGGAGAATATGCCAAAGGAGCGGCTCAAGGAGCACCGCAGGCGATCCAGTTCGCAGACCGTTGGCATCTGCTAAAAAACGCCCGTGAAACGTTACAGAAGTCATTTATCGGCATCAGCAACAAGTTCGTGAAAGTGTCAAGCTGCTTGCTGAGCGAGCTTCTAAGTTATCTTCTAAAGGCACCCTCTGTAAATTGCTATTTATTTTCTTAGTTTACCGATTTCTATTCAGATTGTATAACTGGATCTTTCTAACTCCATTATTTTAGCTCAA
>Ga0222668_1000503_pt1 | contig 24089 bp, 19 predicted proteins | sample AntAcemetagen728_FD_179823 | JGI IMG/M metagenome (GOLD analysis project Ga0222668, IMG submission 179823) | Saline water microbial communities from Ace Lake, Antarctica - #728 | ecosystem: Environmental > Aquatic > Non-marine Saline and Alkaline > Saline | place: Antarctica: Ace Lake... | reverse complement strand
TGCGATAGCCCAAGACTGGCGGACTCCCGAAGAGTGAATTATGCGGCCAGTTGTTGAGCGTATATTCTCTCAAACTGGTCGGGACATTGATAGTTTAATGTTTGATGTAAACGTTTTGAATTGTAGAACGTTTCGATGTAGCGGAACACGCTCAGGCGTGCTTCTGTGAGATTGGCATACTCCTCATGTTTGGTCCACTCGTGTTTGAGTGACCAGAAAAATCGTTCCATCACGGCGTTATCGTAACAGCATCCGGTTCGGCTCATGGAGCACGTGATGCCGAGCGTCTTCAACGTCGTTTGATAGAGGTCGCTGGTGTACTGGCAGCCCCGATCGCTATGGTGCAGCAACCGCTGGGTCTCGGGCCGCCGGGATTCGATGGCGTTTTTCAGAGCGGTACTGACCAGAGGTGTAGCGAGACTGTCTGCCATGGACCAGCCGACAACTTTGCGGCTGAAGAGATCCAGGACGACAGCCAGATAAACCCAGCCATTTTGAGTTGGCAGGTAGGTGATGTCGGTGGCCCACTTTCGATTGGGAGCATCCGCGGAAAAGTCCTGATTCAAGAGATTCGCTGCGGGACGTTTATCCGGATCGACGACAGTCGTAGTCGGTTTAAACTTTTTGGAGACCTTGCTTTTCAAGCCGATTTCACGCATCGCCAAGGCGACCGTGTTGCGGCAAGCCGTTTCCAAATTGTTATCCGCCTGCATGACTTCAGCGATTTTATAACTGCCATAAATCTCGTTTGATTGCTCGTGAATTTCTTGCACCGTTTTTCGAATGCGTTCGCTACGCTGAGCCCGCGGACTGGGTACGGCTTTCAGCCATTTGTAAAAACCGCTTTTCGATACGCCGAGAACACGACACATGAGAATTACCGGAAACAAGTCGCGATGTTGTTTGATCCAAGCGTACTTCACTGCGACTCTTTCGCAAAGAACGCCGTTGCTTTTTTTAGCACTTCTCTTTCCATTTCGGCTTCGCGAAGCTTCTTCCGCAGCCGTCTGTTCTCTTCCTGAAGCTGTTGAAATGTGGCGTCTTCGCCGCACGCCTGGGGTTCGGGAGCATACTTCTCGTACCACCCTCGCAGGCTGCTGGCACTCACGCCAACGGCTTGTGCAGCACGGTTGAATGAATAACCTTCAACGGCAACAAGATTGACCGCATCCCGCTTGAATTCTTCCGTAAACGATCGCCGATGCTGTTTCCCAGGCACTTTGGACTCCTTGCTCATGATTTCCTCCTAAGAAGATTCTGAAGTATTCTTCAGGAGTCCGCCAGTCTTGGGCTATCGCAAGGTCCTTCTATTTCCGGTTCAATAAAAGAGATTGGACCATGGTGTACCCATTGGTATGATGTTAAAGAGCGTGGGTTTAGAAATCGATTAAGAACAATCTATGATTAGGGATTATGGCATGGCTCGATTTCGCTTCAAACAAAAGCAAACGTATCAGATCCATATATAAATGGACCTGACACCTTTATATCCTCCTTTGACTTCAAATTTACAAACGTCTAGGATAAACACTTGATGTCACTGGATGAATTACTAAATAATATTGAAGTACGCCCTTCCATGTATCTTGGCACACGATCTATTTCGTGCCTAAAGGCATTCATTGACGGTTGGATACTGGCAATGGGTAACAGGGCTGATGAAGCCAGATTCTTATATGACTTTCAGGAATGGTTACAGGAGAAGTACGACATCACGTCAACACAATCATGGGCAAAGATTATTTTGTTCTTTTCTCAAGATGAAACGGACGCCCTTGACAATTTTTTCCTTTTACTAAACGAATATCGGAAGAAATACGGGGGCTGACCGGCGTAGCCGTACGGTCAAAATATTCAGCCACCCGTTAAACTTTTTTGACAGTTTGGCTTTCTATTCAGTTGACGCTATCAATTCTTGACCCACTGTCATTGTATGTCACTAAGATCGAATAATTGATTTAAAAAGGGCCTAAAGGTCTTCCAATCGACGAATTCAAAAAATTGTGGGAGTATGCTGATGTCATCGATTTCGGCTTCTGATTACCGAATGGCGTGCACGAATTTAATCAACAACGCTGTACTTCGGCCTCGAATGTACTTTAAGACGCTATCTGAACTTGAGGCAATTATTAGAGGGCATCAGGCAGCATTTGAGCAATCCAAATCAATTGATCGCAGTGAGTCTTTCCATGAGTGTTTTTCTGAATGGTTACAACAAAACATGGATTCATCGGGGGCAGCCGGTTGGGCGTATGCCATCAAAGTACTGGTCGAACAAGCTGAAATAGATTCCGAGGTATTGTTTTGTAGTTTAGCGCCTAAGTTCTTAGAACAGTGGGAAGCTAATGATACGGCGAAATAAAATCACCATGAATCAGTGAATTACATCATGACAAAAGCAAACGTGTCAGATCCATATATTAATGGACCTGACTTCAATATGCTGATCAATAATCCCGTGTGCCACGGCCCGGCTTGTCCGGCCGTGCAAAACAATTCACGGTGGCGACACAACTTCCACCCGGTTTAGAACAGGTGGCCCAACAGGTCGATGGTCTGTGTTTCATCCCAGGGAATGTCACCAGAGATTCTCTTTGACATCATACAGTCGGTTAATCTCCGTTTAATCAACCCAATGCTTTGAGTAACATTAAAGGTGTCAGGTCCATTGATAAAATACACTGATGCAGAACATATCCAAGAATTTATCGCGTCAGGCAAGGTTGAATGCCTCGCTTCAGATATTTCTGAAGCTGCTGAGCGTCATTTGGAACTGTCATTCCCATTTCGAAAGTCGAGTACTATTATTGATTGGGACAGTCTTCCATCAAGTAAACTTCATTGGAACACTGTATCTGACGACGAAACTGCAGTGTGGGCTGCCTCTACGCTTGCTGGTCAATGCTCATATGCACTTTTACTATTCAGCCCAACTCAACCGTGCCTTTTAGGCACCTTCGATTTCATGATTCGCAACCTCGATGAGCTTGTGTGGAAAGCTCCTGGTAACCGTATTCTTTTTGGTGTCAACCGCAATGACTTTGGAGAAGTGAAGTTCAGTAACGGAATAATTGAATTCAATGGCAAAGGAGAGCTTTTCGCTTCTATAGGGCAGGAAAATGAAAACTGAAAGTAGTATGGTCCCTTGGGATCCCGAAAGTGAAATAAAATTACGTAACGATGAGCATTATGCATGTCTATTGTGATTGTATAAAAATAATTTTTGTCCAACTGTGGATTCTATATCAGCCTTTAAGGCTAGCAGCAAAACAAGAAGTATGATGATCATCTTCAGAGGTAGGGGATGTGTTGAACTAGTTCTTATTGAGCATGAAACGCGTGAAGTGTATTCAACATTTGTTTCGACAATAGGCCACGCATGTGATGCTGCCGTTTTATAGTTGGAACATTCCCCCTTTGAAGTTGTTACTAGTAATTTGCGTCCTTTTGAGGTTGTTAGAAAAGAGGGTCGTTGGATACCTAAATACGAGTGAAGCTACTCTTAGAGCAATGGGACGTTAGTGATACGCAGACAATCAAGGTGTCAGATCAAAATTTAATGGTCCTGACACCTTAATATGAGCTTAATCTGCTTGTGATCCAAATGATGTGAAACACAAAGAGGCCCGGCAACACAAAACCCAATTCGGTTCCGGACACCTTTAATGCCTCCACCTTTGATGCCTCCATAACATCATGATCCTGTAGCTAAATATGACCTTTTCTACGGAGCAGTCGCTGATACCTTTAGTCCCTTCATCGAAATCGATATTTCAATATAGAATGCGTATTAAGGTCTTGTCACAAAACAACTTGATTAGTATGTTAAAGTGTTCCTATGCATCCCTTCCAATACCGACTTCCAACATCAATCAAACTCCAGGGGTGAAAAAGTAATTTCCTAGCAGTCAGTAAACTAACCAAAAGCATTCCAGTTTTATCCCGGCGCTCGTGCCTGAATAACTCCGGCGTTCACAAATTGATGAAGAATTGTTCGGGAGAATCACAAAATCATGAAGAAATACTATTCGATTATTCTATTGGCGTGTTTGATCTCCGGTATCCAATCTCATGCGAATGCTGAGGAGGCTTCTCAGTCGCTGTTCAATGGTAGGAATTTGACAGGGTGGGTTGGAGATTTGGATAGCCACGAAGTCAGGGGTGGCTTGTTAGTCAGTCTTCCTGGCAAGGGGAGTCTTTTCACCAAGAAAAAATACGGCGACTTTGTTCTCGATTTTGAGTTCAAACTCTCAGAAGGCGCGAATCATGGAATAGCGATTCGCTCGCCCCGCACAGGAATAACTCCCAAGGACGGATTTGAGATCCAAATATTGGACGATAACGCAAAGCGTTACGCGAAGGTAAAACCAGCCGGTCGTCACGGATCCATCTTCAGTTATGTGGCGGCCAAACGTGGGCATCTTAAGCCCGTTGGGCAATGGAATAAACAGCAGATCCGCGCCGAAGGCAACGTGATAACCGTGACGCTCAATGGAGTGATCATTGTCAATAAGGCAGATGTGTCGAGGTACGGTCGTCAGACCAAGGGACATATCGGTCTTCTTGGTTGGGGTGATTCACAGGTCGCGTTTCGATCGATCAAGATCCAACCAATCAAGACCCAACCAATTCAGAGATCCTCCACACCAGCGAGAGCCTCCACACCAGCGATTTTCGATAAAGAAAGTGGGCTGCATGTGTATGGCCCCGTGCCTGGGCTAAAGCCATCTGACAAGTATCAGATAAAAGTCCGGCTTCTGGGCTCCAGGACTTGGCAGGATCCTTTTGCGTTTATCACAAGAAGTAAAGTGGGAACTCCCTTCGCTCCTCAGTTCTATCCGAAGAATGCCTACAGTTGGCATCTGGATCACTGGACTCATACCTACGTGAATTTCGAGATGAATAAGCCAGTCGAGGTCGCGATTAGCAAGGCCAATGGAACTGCTATTCGAAAGGCGGCAGCACACTCCGCACACAAGTACGGGTCCTGTAAGGTTCGAAACGGTATTGCCTATTTGATTATGGATGAACCTGGTTTGATTGCAGTAGATATCGACGGGCAGATGGACGATCAGCATACTGGTTCTGGATATAAAGGACCGCCGCTTCACGCTGTGACCATTTTTGGAAACCCATTTTTGAAAGATCGGCCCAGCGTGGGTGACTCGAGCGTGCATACCGTCAAACCGGGAGAGAAGCCACCCACCGAAGGGAGCTGGCGCACGTTGTATTTTCTGCCCGGTGTGCACGACATCGGTGTAGGGTTTCAGGTTCACGCTAACAAGAGCTACTACATTCCCGGTGATGCCATCATATACGGGACTTTTCACAACAGCGATGAACAGGATGGTCACCATATTCGGATTCATGGTCACGGCACCATATCAGGGGCCCGACTGGCGCATTTCAAATTTGCGAAGCAGCGTCCGGCAAGGCATAACTTGCACTATTCCGTTTTTATCGCCGGGGCTGATTATAATACGTTTGATGGCGTGACTGTTGTCGACCCAGCGGGACATGCGGTGACATTCATTGGGAAGTGGGTAGGCAAAGGGCCGTCTCGTATTCAATGGTCGAAAGTGATTTCCTGGCGGGGAAATGGTGATGGACTCAATGCAAATCAAAGAGGCATCATGGAAGACTGCTTTATACGTACTAACGATGATTGCGCCTATGTTATTGGCAATGCCATCCGTAGGGTGACGTTTTGGAATGATGTCAATGGTGCGGCTCTTGTTCTGCACTATATGAAGCAGCATGGAACAAAGCCCACAGTCGTGGAAGATTGTGATGTCATTTACTCAAGAGCGCTTTGGCCGAAGAACCCTGCTGGTTGCGTGTTTTCTCTTCGAGCGGAAGGGGGCGGGGCAAGCGGCCGGGGCGTGATCTTCCGCAACATCCGAGTGAGTGACCCACGTCCGACGAAAGCACCGTTCTTCATTGTGATGAAAGGTTCTGATCTTGGGATCGGCTCCATCAGAAAGCGGACACGACGGCCCGGTGACCTTTCAGGTATTCTGTTTCAAAACATTCATGTCGCGGCTAAGAGCGTTTACGGTCGCCCCGATATTTTGTGGGGAATGGAAGAGGGAGTGATAAGAGATCTCACTTTCGACAACGTCACAATCGGGGGCAAAAAAATCAGAAGCATCAATCACTTCAAGCACAACGAATATGTCAAGGATCTTGAGTTTAAGTAGCGGGAATCTACTTGAGGTAAAGATCATCGCCGCGTTTAGCATCGGGATAGTGGCGCTGAAATAGAATAAAGGTGCAGGTCCATTAATATGCTTGGTTAAGGACAGAAGGAACTACAATGGCGGAGGGACAATCAAAGTGTCAGGTCCAAATATTAATGGACCTGACTTCAAGATGCTGATCAATAATCCCGTGTGCCACGGTCCGGCTTGTCCGGCCGTGCAAAGCAATTCACGGTGGCGACACAACTTCCACCCGGTTTAGAACAGGTGGCCCAACAAGTCGATGGTCTGTGTTTCCTCCCAGGGTATATCACCAGAGATTCGCTTTGACATCATACAGTCCGTCAATCTCCGTTTGATCAACCCAATGCTTTGGCACTCGTCAATTCCGAACCAGACACAGTCGTTCTCAAACAATGTATATCCACTGGTTTGATATAGTTTGTGCTCATCGGCGAACAGCAGGCAAAAGTTGATGTCGTTGGCAACGGCTTTTTCCTCTACTGTTTTCAGTAATTCCGTAGCCACTCCCTGTCGTCGTGCTTCTGCTTTGACACAAAGGTCGACGATGCCAAAGATGGAAGCCAATTGATCACCAATCTTGATTGCACGATGCTCGAACCCCAAATGTCCGATGAGTTCTCCGTCAGAATATGCCAGGAGCCTTTCTTGAGACATCTGCTTAAAGAAAATTCTCTCTTCGAAATAGCCCGGAAAACAATCCTTGAGAAGTGAAAGAATTTCAGACCGCTGGCGATCGCTTAATTCATATTCTTTAATCGGAATCATTTTCAGTACGATCATGCTTCAACCCTGACATAATATCTAGCGATGTTCGTTGCTCAAGAAATGACTTTAACTTAGCAACCGTGATTGCGAAAGTGCCATTTTAAAACGGTCGAAAGAAAGTCTCTCGTCCATTTATCGCTGGATGTGACAGCTCACTTCGGCGGACATAAAAAGGTGTCAGCGAAATGGCCTTTACCCCACAACCGGCTGTCCCATTCGGTTCTGACACCGATTCTGAACGCATTTCGCATATTTTTGTTGATTTTGAGGTTTGCCTGACTAAAATAGGGGGCATAGGTAAAGTTTGCCGTTGATTGAAACAGGATGTTTGCGACCTGACGGGCCTGAAGCAAAATTATTCCAGTTCAATTGAGGTGATTCAAATGTTTGTTCTGGCTGCCGTAAGTTGTGTCTGTTTAATCTGTTTTGCACTGCTCAATGTGTATTGGGGGCAGCACTGCGCTCGCTTATATCAGACCCAGCAACAGCAACCGACGGATTCTGACTATACGCCGCCCGCAACCGTCATTTTATCGCTCCGGGGCAATGATCCGTTTCTGACGCGTTGCCTCGACGGATTGTTAAATCAGGATTACCCGCAATACAATGTGAAAATCATTGTCGACCATATCAGTGATCCGGCTTTGAGTTTCGTAAATCGATACTTACAAATACACACGCATCCACACTGCCAGGTCAGCATCCGCAAACATCACACGGGAGCCTGTGGTTTGAAAAACGCCTCCCTCGTTCAGGCCATGAATGAATTGGATGAAGCCGTTGAGGTCGTCGCCTGGCTTGATGCTGACGTGGTGCCTCATCAGAGTTGGCTTAGAGAATTAGTCGCACCACTTCAGGATTCAAAAGTAGGTGTGACCTCGGGAATTCGCTGGTATGCGCCCCCCGATATAAACGCAGGCACCATGGCCCGACATGCCTGGAATGCAGCCGCTGTGATCCAGATGCTGTCATTGAAAATTGCCTGGGGAGGATCCATTGCCCTCAGCCGACCGGTTTTTCAAAATCCACATCTGAAACATTCCTTTTCAACCATGATGTGGGAGGATACCGGCCTGAAATCGATTGCTGCCCAATTGAATAAGGATTTAGTCTTCGTCCCCGCAGCCACAATGATCAACGCAGAGTCGATCTCCTTCCCGGCCTGCTTCCGATTTATTACGCGGCAACTGCTCAACGCCCGCCTTTACCATCCACAGTGGTGGTTCATCGCAGCCTTAGGAATCACCACAGCGATTGCACAGACCATGCTCCTCATCCTCGCACCGATTTTTCTGATGCAGGGAAGTCTGCTCTGGGCAGGAATTGCGACTGGCATCCTGGTTTCCAGCAGCCTCTGTGTGGGAGCCGTCATCTACCGCATCAGCTTGTTGATTCAACGACAAATTCGCTCTCGTGGAGAGGACCTCCCTCGCCAGCCTCTCATCACATTCGGCTATCTATGGATCACACTCTACATTTTTAGTGCCGCCATTTTAGCGGCCATCAGAACCAACTACATCGATTGGCGCGGCGTAAGCTACTACGTTCCTTCCCCATTCAAGGTTCAGATCATTCATTACGAGCCATATCAAAAACCACACGAAGTCTCAGCGCAACTGGAACTCGAAAATATTTCGCTATAAGATATAGGGCTGTAAGATATTTCGCTGTAAAATCTGAGGCTGCAAGAAATGGCTCGGTTCCCGCCTGCGCAGCACGATTGCTACAGTCACAGAAACCATCAAACGGCAAACTTCGTACCACGTAAGAGCCGCTTCAAAAACCTGGCCGGTTACCCATTAATTAAAGGCATGATCAGATTCGCGGCCGTTCTGAGCGCCAGCAGGATTGAAGAAATCAGGCCGATGAAACCCAGGACTTTCATCCAGGTGGGAATCGCGTTTTCGCCTTTCATGTCAGACCGCGTAGCCAGCCAGAGCATGGCGATCGCCAGCATGGGAATCCCCAGCACCGTCAGCGATTGTGCGAAAATAATCAGTCCCACCGGTTTGACTCCCATGGACTTCGTGTAAATGGCAACGCCCATTCCCACCATCAAAGCAAATACCGTGAACAGTTTCGGCCACTTCTGATCGATGTAACCGCCCAGCCCGAAACCGTCTGCCAGAATCGAGCCGCCAATCATCGCGTTGACCAGAAACGAGCTGAAGGCGCCCGCAAAAATTCCCAGCGAGAAAATGATCATCGCCGATTTCCCAAACGCAGGCTCCAGACTTTTCGCGACGTCAGTCACGGAACTCAAGGTGGTAATATCCGGATTCTGATAGAGCACCTTGGCAGCCGTGATCAGCACCATCATCGTAATCAGCCCCAACAGACTGATGCCGAGTGTCGAGTCGATCAGACCCTGCTTCAGATTTTGTCGCGTCCAACCTTTTTGCCGCACCAGGTACGATTGATAAAAGGCACCGGCCACCGAGAAAGTCGTTGCATACAAGGCGACAACCGGCGTCATCAGATCCTTGACGCTTTTGGTTTCATCCCATTCAGGCAGTGAAGGAATAAAACCGGAAATTGCAGCCACCCAGTCCGGCTTAACCTGAAACAGATTGATGGCAAACGCGATCATCATGATCCCCACCAACAGCTTCATCAGTTTTTCAATCAGACCATACAGATGTTTGAATCCGTATAACGCCAGAACAATAAAGGCATTCATCCCGATGATAATGCCTAATGCGACATTACTGCCCTCATCGATAAACGGCTCCACCGCCGCCAGCACACCCAGGTTATTACTGAATTGAAAACAGGCGGCGATTAAAAACAGAATGATGCCCGTCGCCGCAGCAATCGGTCGCCCGGCGCGCTTCGCCAGTTCCTCACAGATCGTCCCTTCCAGTTGAATCCCCAACCGGGCCGACAACGCCGTCATCGCAATCATCATGATCACGGCGATCACCAAAACCCAGGTCATTTGATAGGCATAGGTGTGACCGATTTTTGAAGCCGACAGAATACTGCCCGGCCCCAATACTACCGAAGCGGTAATAATCGCGGGACCGAGGCTACTGAGAATTCGCTTGAAGAAATTGGAAGGCGGTTGATTGTTCATAATGACCTGTGGTATTTTCTAAATATAAGAAAGTAATAGGCTGCATCTTAACAAACAGGACCCTCAAAATAAGGGTTCACCGGCAGATTTTTATTCAAAACGGTCGTAAATCACGACTTCTTCGAGCGGCAACTGGCCCGCTCGTTCGTTGGCAGGGCGGGCGGCTTTGCCTACGACCACAAACATGGAAATCAGATAATCGTCGGGCAGGTTGATCAGTTCACCCACCTTGTCGAAGTCAAAACCGTCCATCGGGCAGGTATCGTAGCCCATCTCCTTGGCAACCAGCATCAAAGTCTGAGCCGCCATGCCACAAGAACGCAGGGCTTCGTCTCGCTCGATTTGTTCGTTGTCTTTATAATAGGACAAAATCATCGGCACCAATGCCTGCTGCACCGGCTCGGGTGCGTTCTGCCAATAGCGGCCCGGATCTTTTTCCCAGGCCTTCAAATCCGCACAAATCACAACCAGCAGCGAAGCGTCGGTCACCTGCGCCTGATTCCAGGAGGCTTCCCGGATTTTCTGTCGTGTCTCAGGATCTTTGACCACCACAAACCGCCAATGCTGAATATTAAACGCGGTCGGGGAGAGCAGGGTGTAGGAAAGCAGTTTTTGAATTTCCTCCGCGGTCATCCTGTGATCGAGATCATAGCTTTTGATCGAACGTCTTTCCTCGATTGCCTTTAAGATATCCATTATAATTCGCTTCTCTTTATGTCTCGGTAACCTGATAAATCTGAAAACCGCATACTATCATAGGCAGAAAAAGCAGCGAATAATACTCTCTGCCGCTGAGGTCTAGCGGGAAATCCATTGAATTGCTGAATTTTCCGCGGCACGAATGCACAATCTTTCCAGAACCTACATTGTCGCTGTCTAAAATTCCCCATATAGTAGGATGTGTGGGCTACCGGACACCAAACACGGATGATACTTTTTTTCCTGCACACTTTTTTCCTGCACAACGGAATCGAAACAGGATCTGATATGCCCCAGCCAGACACAACAAAACAAACCACCCACCAGAAAACCTCTTCCAAAGACTCTAAGAACCAGCGGAGTTCCACGGGCCGCGTGCTCTTTGTGCTGTTCATCGGCCTGTGCGTACTGGTCTGGTTCGCGCCGCTGATCATTGCCCGCACTGCACTCAAAAATTCGATCATGCCGTTGATTCTCAAACGCTACCCCGGCGAAATCAAAACGGGCGCAGTTTCATTAAGCTGGTCTTCGCCGGTGGTTTTTCAAAATATCGCTCTACAGGATTTTGAAGGGCGAGACATCGTCCGCATTGACCAAATCAAAACGCAGAAAACGCTCTGGGAACTTGCCAAAGACCGCAAGCACGTCGGCGATGTCAACATTGACGGCATCACCTCGTTGACTTACGTCGACGATCAAGGCTTAGCCAATCGCGAATTTCTGACAGCCCTTCTGAACAAAGGAACGAAAGAAAACCCCGCAGGCGATCCAGGAGAAGAAGAGACCGCTCCCAAAGGCGGTCTCCAGCAGGCATTGACGCTGCATCTGTCCGACCTCAATTTGAGTGTCGTCAATGCGGCCGCCGAAGAAACCCCGTATCTCACCGGCATGGATATCACCGTCACCCGCCCCGCACAACGCACCGAGCCGATTCTGGTGAAAGGAAACTGGAAGCAGCCGCAGGTTGAAAACGCTGAGCCGACGAATCCCGCCGAGATGGCATTTGCGGTCAGCCTCGTCAATTCCAATCAGCCAGACGCTTCACGTTCGGGCACGTTAAAATTCAAAACGCAATTCTTCGATCTAAAGCAATTAACGCCGCTCCTTAGTGCAATTTCACCGGGCGCTTATCTCGAAGGCATTTCGAATTCGGAACTGGAAGTTAAATGGTCGGGCACCAAAGAGTCGCCGCGCTTTGCCATCAAAGGCAATTGGGAAGCGACTCCGTTCATCTTCGGTGCACCGGAGTGGATCGGCACTGACGAAATCGAAACGGAATCCGCCACAGGAAATATCGACGCGCTGGCGGCGAACGGTGTCTTACATTTCAAAGAAGCCCGCGCGCATTCTCAGTTGGGCAACCTGACACTGCAAGGCAGCCTGAACTGGGACGACCTGCAAAACGAAAGCAAACGCGAAAAGCTGGCTGCTGTCATCAATTCGCGCGTCAAACTCACCGGCAATCTGGATCTGGCGGAAGCAGCACAGCAACTGCCGGAAACCATTCATTTAAAACCGGGCATGCAAATCACCTCAGGTACGGTCGACTTTCAGGTTTCGAACCACGACCCCAATCAACCAGACAAAACCGCCGAGACGGTGTGGCTCGTCGGGTTAAAGGCGTCCGATCTGACCGGACGCAACCAGGGACGCGAAATTCGCTGGCAGCAACCGGTCTCATTATTGATGCAGATCGTGAAGGAACCGGAGTCTTATGAAATCCAGTCTTTGAAATGTGAATCCGACTTTCTAAAACTGTCCGGCACCGGCAATGCCAATCACCTGACGATTAATCTGAATGCGAATCTTGATCAGCTTTCCAACCACCTCGAAGAATTTCTGGATTTACAGTCGGTCGCATTGAAAGGCAAGATGAACGGCCAAGTCGACTTTCAAATCAACAAGCAAAAATGGGAGACGCTGTCTTACCTGAACTTCGAAAACCTGCAACTGGCATTTCCCGACCGACGTGGCTGGCAGGAACCCTCGCTGAAACTGACCGTCGATGGCGCCGGTAAAACCGACGCGGAACAGATTCACGTCGAGAGTTTCATCGTCACCCTCATAGCCGCCGACGATGCGTTTCAGGCCAAACTGGAACAGCCAACCACCGTCAATAAAAAACGGGACGGCACCGCGAAACAGAAATTACTGCCGTTCAAAATTCAATTGAAAGGCAAACTCGCTTCCTGGGCCGACCGGCTGCGACCGCTCTCAAAACAGGATCTGCAACTGGGCGGCGAAGTTCAATTCGCGTCTTCGGTTTCGGTCAGCGATCAATTCATCGTCCACGAAGACACCAGCATCGATCTGACGAACGCGCGCATCCAGACCCCCACACTCTGGTTTGATGAACCTCGGGCCGAAATCAAAACCGCCGGCAGTTGGGATCGATTACAGAAAACGCTGAAAGCATCGCAGTTTTCCTATCGCGGCACCGCGATCGCAGTCAACGGCGAGAAACTGGAAATCCAACTCCCCAACGACGAAGTCAGCACGCCTTCCTTCATCGGATCCCTGTCCGCCAAATATGATTTATACAGCGTCACCCGCTGGTTCCAGAATCCCGCAGAGACGCCCGCTCAAAAATTTTATGGCACGGTCTCAGGTCAGGCGAACGTCATCGTTACGGAAGACACCCGCATGGCGAACTGGCGAACTACCATCACTGATTTTGCAATCGAAGCACCGATCAGAGAAAATTCCAATCCACAAAAGCAAGCGGTCGCCAGTCAGCGGAATCCGGGCTGGGCCATCAGTTGGCAGGAACCGGAAGTCCGCATCGAAGGCGATACGCTGCAGGATCTGAAATCTGATACGCTGACATTGAACCAGATGTCAATTCATTCAGAAATGCTTGATCTGAGTGCGAAAGGTGAGATCCGCGAATTGTCCACCAGCAAACAAGTGCGTCTAACGGGTGAAGTCACCTACGATTGGGAAAATCTCACGCCGCTGTTACGCAGCCGACTCGGAGCCGATGTCGAAATCGTGGGACGGGAAACACGACCGTTCACATTAGACGGACCTTTGGGAAGTGGCCAGACAGATCGATTGCAGGAAGTCGTGCTCAACGTGCGGCCGGAACCGTTACTCCCCGATACGCGACCGCTGTTTACGCCCACTGATCGATATAAATCTCTGAAAGGAGAAGCAGGCTTCGGCTGGGAAAAAGCCGACATTCGTGGTTTGACGAGTGGAAAAACAAATATCGAAGCGCGCATCAAAGATGGACAAATTCATTTTACCCCTCTCGACATGCAGGTCAGCGGCGGCCGATTGACGCTGGCCCCCATTGTGCGTCTGGATGTCAAGCCGGCGGCCCTGGTCTTCGAACGCGGCGCAGTGATTCAGGATTTCCAGTTCACGCCTGAAATGACCCGCAACTCGCTCCGCTTCGTCGCCCCGATGATTGCCAACAGCACGAACATTCAGGGACAATTCTCGCTGAATCAGGAGTTCGCCATCATCCCACTCAACGATCCCAAACAGGGAGAAGCCAAAGGTACGCTCACGATCAAGTCGGCTCGCGTGAAACCCGGGCCCGTGTTTGACGCGCTGTCCGATAAAATCAATCAGGTTCTCGCAGTGGTAAATATTAACCGCTCCAGCAGATTGATCAGTTCCGATTCGATATTCATGCAGGTCGAAAATCAAGCCGTGCATTATCACATGATCGAAGGTCGCGTCTATCATTCGCCGTTCGAAGTGAATATGAAAGGCATCACCGTCCGCACGACCGGTTCGGTTGGCCTGGATGAATCGCTCGACATGATCGCCGAGGTTGGCTTCACAAATATGCTTTCGGAAGAGAAAGATCAGCCGTTCCTGAAAACACTCATCAGCCGCCCCCTGCGATTGCCCATCGGCGGTACCTTGAAAAAACCGAAGATCGATATGAGCCAGGTTGGCAACTATGCCAAACAGATGGGAGTCAACGCACTCGATGCCGTTTTAGGCAAAGACTTCGGACAACAGCTGCAAGGCCTGTTTCCAGAACGCACGCCGGAAGAAATGGAGCAAATCCAGAAAGAACGCGAGGCACGCAAAAAAGAACGGGATCAACGCCGCGAGCAAAAAAAACAGGATCGGCTCAAACGCAAACAGGGCCTGTAAAAAACATAGATCCTGAGCGGTACGCCGCGTACCGCCGTTAAAAAACAACTCCCCAAAAACACAACGGCGGCTAGCACCGTACCGCTCACACATCGTTGAGAATGAGGTGAATGGCGTGCAGCTTCTGCCCTGTGTGAGCGTCTGCTGGATTGATCACTTACCCCCCCCCAGGTTTCCTGCTCGCTGTGCTCGGCCCGAATAGCATTTGGACTTACCCCTGTGTGGTGTTTTTTGTGTAGGGGAGGACGTGTTTGATTCACTGTTGGCAAGCCAACAGTGCCACACAGGAACGTTATCTAGAAGAAAATTTTCTACCACGAAAGTCACGAAAACGCACGAAAGAAATTAGGTGGGGTGGCCCCGAATGTAATTCGGGGTTGTCGCAGACAACAGGAAACTGTCAGAGAACGCGTCAGAACTCAGAAGAACAAAACGAATCAGATAATGGAAGCGGCTGTCCCACATGCGCGCCATGGAAACGACTGAGTTTGGTTGATTCTGAATACATCACCAACTTCCGTGTGCCACCGCTCGGCTTGTCCGACGGTGCTGCTGCGAACGGCGTGAAGCCCCCTGCCCTGTGTGAGTGTATGCTGGATTGATCACTTACCCCCCAGGTTTCCTGCTCGCTCCGCTCCGCCCGAATTGCATTCGGGCTTACCCATTTGTGTTGTTTAATGAGTGAGATGTGCGTTTTCCCAATTCACTGTTGGCAAGCCAACAGTGGCACACGCTAGCGTGATCTATTTCCTGTTTTTACTACCACGAAAATAGATCACGGGATCGGGTGGCCCCGAATGTAATTCGGGGTTGTCGCAGACAACAGGAAACTGTTAGAGAGCAGTCAGAATTCAGAAGAACAAAACGCATCAGATAATGGAAGCGGCTGTCCTACATGCGCGCCATGGAAACGACTGAGTCCGGTTGATTCTGAACACATCACCAACTCGCGTGTGCCACCGCTCGGCTTGCCCGACGGTGCTGCTGCGAACGGCGTGAAGCTCCCTGCCCTGTGTGAGCGTATGCTGGATTGATCACTTACCCCCCAGGTTTCCTGCTCGCTCCGCTCCGCCCGAATTGCATTCGGGCTTACCCATTTGTGGTGTTTTTTGTGTAGGGGGTGCGTTTTCTCATCACTGTTGGCAAGCCAACAGTGGCACACGCTAGCGTGATCTATTTCCTGTTTTTACTACCGCGTAAATAGATCACGGGACCGGGTGGCCCCGAATGTAATTCGGGGTTGTCGCAGACAACAGGAAACTGTCAGAGAACGCGTCAGAACTCAGAAGAACAAAACGATGGGAATCGAGCAGTTTTTCGACTGCTGCTTCCAGAGGACAACGCTGCTCGTATAGACGGCATTCGAACGTGTCGGATACAGCTGGTCGGCCTGACTCAGATCAACCTGTTCTTGAATTTGTGCGAACGCTTTATCAAATTCCTGATCGAGCTTAGGATCGACGGGAACCGTTTGTTTTGCATACATGCCAAAATGACTCCTTGCTAAAGAAGTTTTAGGTCATGCGCAAATGTCATGCCGGTCTGGGGCGATCATTCACTTTTATATTAAGCAAGTGCCGTACCGCTCACACATTCAATCACAGCCTATCATTCACCGCGTTACGGAATCGGTCCCCAGACTTTGATCATTAGCGCGAACATGGTCGGATCGTGGGCTTTGAGTTCGGCGCGAACGAAAGGATAGAAATCGTTCACGCCGAAATAGGCTTCGGTCGATTCCGCAAAATATTCTTTGTGGTTGCTTAATCCGTAGTGCCGTACTTCTTGTCCCGTATAGACCAGCACCTTTTCGTAGATGCCTTTTTCTTTTGCTGCATTGTACGACGCAATAATGTCGGCTTGATCGAAGCTCAAAACCTGATCGTGATACGCATGCGCCAGTTCGTGCAGGACGACATACGGATGCTGGGCCCACATTTTTCGATCCAGTAATTGTTGTGCAATCGGAATATGCACGTGCTTGGCCAGACGCGGATCATGTCCGTGTGCAATCAACCAGCCTTTGTCGGGATGGTACTGCATATTACCGAGTTTCGCATTCTTCAGTTCAACCCAGATCCGCAGCTTCTGCAGTTCAACAACGCGTTCTTCCGAGACAATATACTTGACCCGCTGCAGGTGGTTCGCCAAGGCTGCTAATGCTTTCCTGCCTGCCTCCGCATGTGCTTCTGAGAGCAGCAACGGATCGACGGCCACGGTCCAACCTTCGATTTGTTGTTCAACGGGATCATAAAACTGAGGAGTTTCTTCCGCCTGCAGGCGGCGGGAAGATGAGACGGCCACAGACAACAGAATCGCCAATACAAACAGTGAGTTCACCCAGTCCCATTTTAGCCACTGATTCAACATTTTGATCCTCTCTTATTGAGCAAAGGTGTCATGCAAGCTTTCAATGTTAATGACTCGGGCTGAAAATAGGAACGACGAATACAGACCTGGCTGGGGCGCAGTGAGACATCTCCTCTGGCATTTGTGAATAGATCGTATAGAATAGCAGGGAAGCGATCACTTCTCACATTGTTTGATCCAGTTCGATGACTCATGAATACGGAATCAAAATCAGCTTGGAAACGTTGGCTGCCGTGGCTGGTCCCCCTGCCACGCGGGATGTTTGATAAACCACAAACCGGAAAACAAATGCTCGTTTTTTATCTTTGGCGAGTGCTCGCACTGTATGCGATCTTACTGATACTGTTGATGCTCGTGCAACGCTGGCTCATCTACCAACCCACGCGGGTCCCCTCGTTGTCCGTCGATCAGGCGAACACTCCTTACGGGGTGGTGCATGAAATTTCCGCTGAAACGGAAGACGGCTTGCATCTGAAAGGCTGGCATTTCCTCGCCGGTCAGATTGCCTGTACCGATCAAGGAGCCTGCGATCAGGAATTGGCCAAAGGGCGTCCGGTTGTCATTTTATTACATGGTAACGGCGGTAATCGTCTGCATCGCATCGAAACCTGTCGGCTGCTGGCCAGCATCAATCTGCATGTGTTCGCTTTCGACTATCGCGGCTACGCTGAAAACCCAGGCAGCCCCAGTCAGACCGGTTTACTCAACGATGCCCGCGCGTTTTGGAAGTACGCCGTCCGAAATCGCAAGATCGACCCACAACGAATAATTCTGATGGGCGAATCTCTGGGCGGAGGCGTTGCCACCTTACTTGCCAGCGATCTCTGTCAGCAGAAAACGCCGCCGGCGGGCTTGGTTCTCAGGTCCACATTCAGTTCGATGGTCGATGCCGCCTCGTTTCATTATCCCTGGGTGCCCGTTTCATGGTTACTGTGGGACCAGTATCCCAGCCAGAAAGTCATTGCGAACGTAAAGTGTCCTTTGTTACTGATTCATGGAACCGAAGATCAGATCGTCCCCTATTCGCTGGGGAAAAAATTATTCGACGCCGCTGCTCCCCATTCCACGACAGGCATTCCCAAACAAATGGTGTCCATCAAACAGGGAACCCATAACGGTTTGATTTACGAAGCCCGCGGAACTCTGACCACCGCCTACGATCAATTCGCAAAACAGATCATAGCGCAGACCGTCGTGCAATAATATGAGCGGCATCGCAAATCACGCGGCCATTCTCTGGTGCACTGTTTGATTTCGATTAAAACCGCTTACTCCGAAAACTGCTGGGGGTTTCTCCGGACAGTTTGCGAAAGGTGCGTGTGAAATAGGCGGGCGAAGAAAAGCCCAATTTGCGGCTCACCTGGTCAATCGTCAGCGAAGGCTCGCTCAACATTCGCTTGGCTTGCCAGATTTTAATTTCATTGAAATAAGCCATGATGCCGCAACCATAGGTTTTACGGAACGCGGTTTTGGCAAGCGTTGGACTCACGCGAACTTGACGCGCCACTTCAGGAATTGTCAATCGGTCATTCACGCGGTTGATCAGCAATCGCCGAATTTTCTGGGCAACGTCATCTTGTATTTTACCGTTGACGGTAGGTGCGAAATGATTGAGGATCAGCGACAGAAACACCAGCAGTCGACTGGTGACATCGATCATTCGATGCGGATGATCTGCGATCAGTTGATCAGCCATTCCCCAGAATGCGTGCTGCAGATCTGGATTTCCAGCAGGCTTCACACACTGTACGCCTTTGATCAGAGTTTCTAACTCGCGACAGGCCTCGGAAATTCCCGATTGTTCAGGCCACTTGCCCAGTCGATCCAGGTCGATCAGGAATGCAATGGTCGTTGCCGTATGTAGCCCCTCGTTCGACCAGTGATGATCGACCCCAGGACCAATCATACAAAAGTCTCCGGAATCTAACTCATGACTTCCCTCGGGTGTTAGCATCGTCAGCGGTCCCTGCAGACAGCCATGCATGGCGATGACAGAGTGATTATGTTTCTGAGTCGTTGTGTTCGGCGGAAAATGTCCGGAAGTAAACCGGGCGAACGGACCTGGTGTCGGATGATAATACGCAAGATAGCTCCAGCTTTGCTTGAGCGAAGCCAATCGCTTGGGGCGCATAGAGGGAAGATAATAAGACAGATCGGTTTTATCTGCTTCGATATTGATCTCACGCTGTATGAGATGCTTCGATGTTGTTTGATTTTTTACGACGCATTGTTGCCCGATTTCGAAAATCTGATTTTTGCTCTCACGAACGCTTTCGATGAGGCCGGAAGTTTTGCCACCAGCTCCACCAGTAAAAATATCTGCAAGTCGATAAAATCGTAATTCATTCTTTGTGAGTGACTCATAAAGAATGACCTGGTATGCGGTGGAACCAAGCTGAAAACCGCGTTTCCATTATAGACATCTTTGAGATTCCAGATACAGAGAATCAATTTGTAAACCGATTTTTGAATCATCGAAAACGGAATTCCCGAAAAGAACTTCCTGGTCCTGTGTATTTGGAGAATGTCCGATAGTGAAAACTTTAGGTCTGATAAGACATTTTTAATTCACAATCTGTCTGTAGATTGGAAATACGCAGACAAATATTTTTTACGATCCGATTCTGGTAAAGGAGACTTAGCAAGCCCCTGAAAAGAATCGGCATCGAAAACAGACCTATCAAACCATTGACCTTTTTTACTTCGCGTGAGTATCAGAGAGGTTCAAGGACTAGACGCAAAACACGTTTTCCAGCTTTGCGCTCTGCTATGACGTGAAAATTCATTTTTTTTAAATTCCGATTTGATTTATAAATTTTAGAAAAAGGATGAGGTCACGTGAAACGAAAAGCATTTACATTAATTGAATTGTTGGTAGTGATTGCCATCATCGCCATTCTAATCGCTTTGCTGCTTCCCGCTGTGCAACAGGCGCGAGAGGCTGCCCGCCGCAGGACCTGTAAAAATAATCTCAAACAGCTGGGCCTGGCCTTTCATAACTATCATGATGTCTTCGGCACCTTTCCGATTGGCGCCCAATCTCCCATCTATCAGGCAAACTGGCGCGTCTCGATTCTACCTTATCTCGATCAGGCTCCCCTATACAACAAATTGACTCAGACTCCCGCTAACGGTCGTGGTTACAATACCTACAACGGCTGGACCGGCGATGGCGGATATGGCACTGGTGCCGACTCCAATGAAGTCTTGAATAACGCCATTGTTCCTTTATACAAATGCCCGTCCAGCCCTTTGAGCGCGTTTTTTGTCGGTACCGCAAATGGCATTTCTCCCGGTCAGGACAGAGGGGATGTTGGCATGACGATGGACTATGTCGGCATCGGCGGTGCTTACATAGCTGCGGCTCCCTTCAATGCCTCGGCAGTCGACAACACCTACTATGGAGCCATGGCTCAGAACGGGTTGCTGCAGATCAGTCATTCGAAGAAAATACGCGACTGCACCGATGGGACTTCTAATACCCTCATGGTGGGCGAAGATTCCGGCACAATCGCCGGCGTGGACTACCGCAAGAATCTATCGGGCGGCTGGTCCGGTCACCGCGGCGTTTCGACCAGCGGCGGATCGGGTTACGGAGGCGGCGGTGTTGTGACGATCCGCTATTCCCCCAATCCGAAAACCAAACCCGCCTACACCGGAGCTGGCTTTAATAATGGACCACTGACGTCGTTTCATACAGGTGGCGTGCATGTCCTGCTGGGTGATGGAGCCGCTCGTTTTATCTCAGACAACATCGACTTCAATACACTCCTCGCGCTGGGTGCACTCAACGACGGCAAAGTGCTTGGCGAATTTTGACGCTCTTTGCAGTAACTTCAGCACACACCTGTCGCGACGTTCACAGGTGTGTGTCACCTTAAATTAGGGAATACCCCTTATGGCGATGACATTGTTATACCACACCCGGCGGCAATGGCTCCAACTGGGACTCTCAGTTTGCCTGATCTCCCTGCTGGCAGGCTGTGGCGGTGCCCAGGCGGAATCGAAACCGATGGGTACCGTAACCGGTTCAATGACGCTCAAGGGAAAACCGCTTAACAACTGCCGCGCGAATTTCATTTCCGAGCAGGTGGGCGCCGGCGCCGGAGGAGATCTGCAACCGGATGGTTCCTTTACCTTGGATGGCCCCATTCCCGCCGGTCACTACAAGATCTTTATCACGATGCCCGAAATATTCACCCCCGCCCAGGCGCAGTCCAAAACCGGCCTGTCGAGTGTTCCGAAAAAATACCACAGCCAATCTACGACCGATTTAAATACGGATATCAAGGAGGGAGTGAACAACGTGCGCTTCGACGTGAAGTAATCTCGATACTGCCGGTCACGATCAAAGTTTCATTACCCCCGTTTTTTTTCGAAAGAACAGGTGTTGCAACGTCACTGGCTTGGTTAAACTAAATAGAAGCTCCTCTTGTGGCCTCCCGTTTTAATTGATATTCCGATTCCTCACTTATCAACCTGACTCAGAAAACCTGACACCATGAATCATATGATCTCCCCCGCGCGCCCCCGTTATTCCCACACCGCGATTCGACTCGCTGGCACACTGCTGCTGGTCTCATTCATCAGTCTGACGTCACCCCTGATCGCTGCTGCAGGCGAGCTCCGCGCCGGCGCCGCCAAGGTGGATATCTCAAATCGCAATGTACCTGTGAATGATCCCCTGTTTGCGAAAGCCCTGGTCATCACGGACGGCGCGCAGACCGGCGTCATCGTGACCGTCGATGCGGTTGCCATCGGCGAGATCGGATCGATCACCAACGAATACCTGGGCAACGTCCGGTCGCAGATTGAGACCGATCTGAAAATCCCGCCGAAGAACATCATGATCAACGCCAGTCACTGTCATGGTAGCGTCTGCAATGACGTGGAACAGCGAACGATCCAGGCGATTAAAGCGGCTGCGAAAAAGCTGGTCCCCGTGAATGTCGGCGTGGGCACCGGACATGAAGACCGCGTGATGGAAAACCGCCGACTGTTCCTGAAGAACGGTAAAGAAGCAGACGTGCGACACGCCTATGCATTGCCGCCCGACGAAGAAGTCGCGGGGATCGGCCCCATCGATCCAGAGATCGGCATCCTGAAACTCGAAAAAAAGAACGGCGAAACGCTGGCGATTGTCTATAACTTTGCCGTCCATCCGATTCAAGGCGTTCCCAGTAAAGGCAGTACTGCCGACATGAGTGGCTTCGCATCGCAGGTCATCGAAGACAATCTGAGTGATGGCACAATTGCTTTGTTCGTGCAGGGTTGTGGTGGTGATATCAACCCGGCGCAGTACAAAGACGTTGACAATCCCCGCGACGCCGAGACGCTGGGCAACCTGCTGGGATTGAGCACGCTGAAAGCGATCAAAAAAATCAAATGCACCGACGCAGGTGACTTGAAAGTCATGAACGAAACGTTGGCGGTGCCTCGTTCCAACAATGAAACCCGGATCGAATCCCTTAAAAAAGAGCAGGAAAATCTGGTAAATTCACTGCAGGGAACCAGTTTGAACCTGAAGACCTTTCTGCCGCTCATCGTGAAATACAAACTTTACGATAAACATCCTTCGTACTATTCCCATCGTTACCTGCTGGAACAGAAACTGAGCCGCGATGGCTTAGAGAAGCTCGACGCAGAGAATCGTGCGAACATGGAACGCTACATCAACAACGTCTACAAGATGGAGCAAATGACGCGGAACAAAGCGAACCTCAGGCTCCTGACAAAACATCAGACCCGTAACCAGGCCGCCGGGAAGACACTCGACGTTGAAGTGTTCGGCATCAAGGTCGGCGACTTCCGCATGATTACGTTCCCCGCGGAACTGACGGTTAATATCGGCTTGAACATCAAGAAGAAATCGCCGTTCGAAAACACGTTCGTCGCCGGCTACACCAACGGCTACAACTACTACGCCCCCACCGCCGACCAGCTCAAAAACGTCGGCGGCGCCCAGGAAGACAGCGACTGCATGCTGGCTCCCGAATGGCAAGCGATCTTCGAAACCAAAGCCCAGGAGATGATCCAAGCGCTGAAGTGAATAGTCTCAAAACATGAGCGCCGGGTGGTCCCGAATGGAATTCGGGATTGCCGCCGGCGACAGGAAACCAGCAGAGCAAGGTTTCGACTCTTTTGAGATAAGGCAACGCCTGGAGTCGCAGGGGCAACCCTCTGTGGTTGCCCGCGGTATCGGATTGTTTGCGTGTTGATTTTCAATCGTTGCGTTCAACCGCTGCCCTCCGCCTGCGAAAACAATGTGAATGCAACCAGGCGGGCGGACACATGGGTCGCGCCCCTACGAATTGCTCTCGACGTGAGAGGGCAGGTTCGAATGTTTTTCCTGTCAACTTCCTGCTCGCTGCGCTCGGCCCGAATTATATTCGGGCCTACCCGATCTTTGAAATGTTTTGCTATGAAATACCGCTTTTGCATGAATGATTTCCGAAACGCAATCGACCAATCCGAAAACGGCACACGGAAACTCGATAGCCAAGCTCTTTAAAATCTGCTCGATTGGTTTGGCACCGTGGTCGGCGAGCGGAATCGGGCGCGACCCACTGGTATCAGAATCTGAAAATCTGGGCCTGTCTGGCGCTGGCGATTCAGATTGTGATTCAGATTGTGATTCAGATTGTGATTCATAGTGTGATTCATAGTGTGATTCATAGTGTGATTCATAGTGTGTTTCATAGTGTGTTTCATAGTGTGTTTTGATGTTGTAACTGCACTGTCGGACAAGCCGCAATACTGTTCGGCTCACCGTTTGCTGACGCTCTCAAATAATAGATTCAATTGAGAATATGGCGTTTGAGGGCAGCGTTGATTGGATT
>Ga0222668_1000500_pt1 | contig 24221 bp, 17 predicted proteins | sample AntAcemetagen728_FD_179823 | JGI IMG/M metagenome (GOLD analysis project Ga0222668, IMG submission 179823) | Saline water microbial communities from Ace Lake, Antarctica - #728 | ecosystem: Environmental > Aquatic > Non-marine Saline and Alkaline > Saline | place: Antarctica: Ace Lake... | reverse complement strand
TGGTCTCCCCGTCGGCGTCAACCGACGATTAAAACTTGAAATTGCGAGGGCCGATTATCGTCCCTCGGGAGACCACCTTTCAAGTTTCAACAATTATTGGGACACTTCCCTGTATTGAGACAGTTTCTGAAAAAATCGTAAAGATAACCAGTTTTTTTGTCACAAATCTATTTAGCCGTTACACCTATTTAGGTGTGAGCTAGCAGTTAAAACCTTACCGTTAGATTTAGTGGTGGGCTGTTTAGCAGGCAAGCACACACTGAGTTTTAATCTCGCATGTGTTATATGTTTTTGTACCCATACATAAAGCTTGATGCAAGCTAAAATGATTGTGTTTCACCAGAGGGGGTATTAAGAAATCGAGGTGTATCGTAATTTCGCCCCGGAAATAACCATAAATCGAGCTTTTATAGAATATTTCGCGACCACTCCCTGAAATTTGAGCTTGAAAGTTTCGAATAAAGTATTAGATACCTGTTTTCTGGGATTCAATGTTTTTCGGAGAGGCTTTTTGTCTCTGCCACTCGAACCCAGGCGATTAGAGTTTCGTCAGGAAGCAAAGTCCATCGCTGGGAATACGCGGTTTGTCAATTTAGGTTTCCGTTACTGATGGGGTAAATTTCATGAGAAGTAATTCCTTGTGTTTACTGCTGATGACGGTTCTTTCCATTGCCGTTACTCTCTCCCTAAAAAAAAATCATCCGACGACAAGAGTCGATCCTGTTTCAGGTGAAGTCTGGAATATCACGTTTGATCAAAATGGTCGTTTGCATGGTCTCTGTGTCAGGCTTGATCGAAATGGAAACCTGCTGGAAGAAATCGAGTGCATACATGGGGTTCACATCAGCTGTCGAAAATTTGCATCCAACGGAAAACTGCTGATCGAGCTGGGTGAAGATGATAACTATCATTTAGTCCAGATCTTTCCCTGAGCAGTCAATATCTGATTTTGCAGCCTATGCTGCTGCCGTGTGAGATGTTTAACCATGCAGGCCTGTATCGAGAGACTGCGCTCGGCAAACCTGTCGAAACGAATGGCGATCGTCGATTCTGGTGCCCCCTTCTCGATGGTCCTGTTGTCAACGCCATCGAGTTGATCGAAAAATATGTGGTAAGCAAGTGGTCCGAACAGGTCTTTATCCGTCACGCTTTTCGTTTGTGGAGAGGCCGCAACGAAACACTCAATGATGTTGAAATGATCCGGCATTCGCTTTAAAGATCAGGTCAATTACCCTGCTCGAATATACCGTCGAAATTCGATAGGAGTCTGGCCAACATGTTTTCTAAAGGCAAAACAGAGTTGTCCAGGACTACAGAAACCGGAGGAGCTGGCTATCTGTTCGACTGTTTTGTCGGTGGAAATCAATAACTGTTTAACCCGTTCGATTTTGATACGGCGAATTTCGTCTGCGGGAGTACAGTTCAACAGTTGTCTGAATCGCTGTTCGAGGGATCGTCGGGAAATGGTGACGGCCTGCAGGATGTCGTTGACCTGGATACCAGTATGAGCCTGTTCCCGAATGAAGCGGAGGGCATCGACAAACAGGGGATCGTCGATGGCCAGCATTTCGGAAGACTGCCGTTCGATTACATGCAGAGGAGGCAGAGCATGTACCTTCGATTTCAATTTTTTTCCCTTCAGCAGCGACTCCAGGATTCGGACGCTCGTCTTACCAATCTGCTCGCTGGCCAAGACGATGCTGGAGAGTGGCGGAGCCGAGATATTACAGAGTAACTCATCTGTATCCGCCACCAGAATCGCGATTTCTTCTGGCACTCGAAAACCAACTGCGCTACAGACCTCCGTTAGCAAAACTCCGGAATGCGGGTCAGCAGCGAAGATCGCCAGCGGGCGGGGGGCCTGCTGTAACCATTGGAGGGTGCGTTCCTGAATCGAATATTTGTCGCGTACTGTTGTGTTACTCCGAAAGGTATCACATGCGAATCCCGCAGTCTGTACGACATCCTGAAAGTGATCTCCCCGCGATTGAGAATACCTCTGGCTGGGAGGACCATAGTAGGCAAAGTGGCTGAACCTCCGCTCGCGAAAATGGGAGAACGCCATCTCGGCCCGTTTAATGTCATTCGTTTTGACGCGGTACCAGTCTGGATATTCTTTCTCCCAAGAGGAAACATTGATCGTGGGCAGGTCCAGGCCTTTGACGTGATCGGCTGTTTTATCATCTCGGATGGCGGCGATGATGCCATCTCCCTGCCAGTTACGGGGAACGCGCAGACGCCATTGTCGATCACGGGGGGCGATCCACAAACTCCAGGGCAGGACATTGCGGACCGCTGATGCGATGCCCTGGATCACACTGCGTCCCCATGTGTCATCCGGGTCGATCAGCAAGGCGATCTGTTTGTTATCAGGGATCATCAGAGACGGGGAACGGGGGCGGGGAGGCATAGGATGGAACCTGGAGCTGCTTAATAAGCGTAATAAGGTTGTGCGCATTTTCGATATTAGTTTGCGCATTATCGGATTGTTTGACAAGTCACCGGCAGTAGAGTGGTAACCGTGGGTAAGCATGCCTCACTTACAGATGTCTTTTGCAGGCAGATCTCTTTTGCAGGCGCTTCGCAGCAGCGATCGCCGCTCACAGATCATTCCCTGAGAATCCTTCCTATTACCGTTAGTTCTTTAAGGTTATCAATATTCGATTCTAGTTTGCTTCCAGCTAAGGAGCTGTCATGTACCGATACAGATCACGCAGGAATGGGTTTACGCTCATTGAATTACTCGTTGTTATTGCCATTATCGCCATACTGATTGCACTACTTTTGCCAGCTGTACAGCAGGCGCGGGAAGCAGCTAGAAGAAGTCAGTGTAAAAATAATCTGAAGCAGATCGGTCTGGCATTGCACAATTACCATGATACCCACCGGGCATTTTCTCCGGGAGCCGTCAGTCTGGTTTCCAACACGACAAGTTCTAACTGGTGCACGAGCAGTTCTTCTAATCGGGGGCGTGCCCCCTGGATGGTGCTGATCCTTCCTTTTCTGGATCAGGCTCCTTTGTATCAGGATTTCGAATGCGATGAGGACTTCACGACCTGGGAAACCTCTGCCTCAGGCTATGGCGGGAGCGCCAGTAATTCAGCAGCCTGGAAGCACCCGATGGTCGCTTATAAGTGTCCGTCTGATCCAGTCGCTGGTGCAGAACAGTCGGCGGCAAGTTACCGAGGTGTGCAGGGAGGCTATCGGTCTGCTACCGGTTATTGTGGAACTTCATCACGCCGGTTTTATACGAACGGTATTCTATATGTGAATTCAAAGATCAGTTTTCGGGATCTCGTCGACGGTTCCTCCAATGTTCTGCTGGTGGGTGAGAGTCATTACAACACCACCAGAACGAATACGAGCAATGGATCTTATGTCGGCTGGGCATCGTCTCCGAATGTAGGTACTGGAAGTCGGCATGCGATCAATCTGGCTGCCGCTGACGGTGGAATCAATGCGGCTCCTGTGGACCCGAATACGGGAGATCCTCGAGATTATCAATCGCATCACTTTGGCAGTTTTCACACGGGCGGCTGTCATTTTCTGATGGCTGATGGATCCGTTCATTTTATTAGCGAAAATGTTGATATCACGATGTTCCGCAGTCTGGGAATTCGCAATGATGGTCTGCCCATTGGTGGGTTCTCGCTATAGGACATCCGGTTTAGAACACGGTATCAAATAAAACGGAAATCATGAGTTCCCAGCCGTAGCAAAGGGGTCTGGAAAGTGATGAAATCCATGAAAAAGTATGAGGAAATGATTGTGGAAGTACTAAAATGCACACTGGCAATCATGCTGGGCGGTTTGGTTGGTTGTTCGTCCGGTTCGAACGAGCTGGATCGTTATGCACTCAGTGGTGATGTGACTTTTCAGGGAGAGCCGGTTCGCAATGGTACGATTACGCTAGAACCTGATTCCGCGAAAGGAAATACAGGCCCTGCTTCGGTTGCCACGATTAAAGACGGGAAGTATCAAATCGAACAAATCCGCGGTATTGTGGGAGGTGCTTACGTGGCGAGGCTGACGGGATATGGCGATACTGTAAAGAACTCAGGCCCCGATCCCGATTTCGGTCCACCGCTGTTCGACGAATATGAAGTGCGGGTTGAGCTCCCTGCTGAAAACGCGGCCCATTCATTTGAAATTACTCCGGAGGAAAACTAGTGGCTTTTACTTTGAAGATATGTTTGAGCTTACCGGTCTTGATTTGCCTGTTAACCACAGGGCACGGATTCAGTGCAGAACGGGTCGATTATGTGATCGAAAACGGAACGATCCATGATGGTACCGGCAAAGTGATCGAACGGGGATATGTGGCGGTGCGTAACGGAAAAATCGATGCCTTAGGCTCTGGTAATGGTCCGACATGTGAGTACCGTATTGATGCAACAGGTCTCGTCATCTGTCCGGGATTCATCGACCTGCATACACACAGCGATCGTGGCATCGTCGATCCCAAAGCGCGGGGTGCTGTGAACTACTTACTGCAGGGATGTACGACCTCGGTTACCGGAAACTGTGGTATGGGGCCGATTGACGTTCAGAAATTCTATGACAACGTTGACAAAGCAGGCGCCGGGACGAATGTGGCCCACCTGTTACCGCAAGGCGAACTGCGATCACAGGTGGTTGGTAAGGTCAATCGGAAGGCGAACAAAGAGGAACTGCAGGAAATGCAACGCCTGGCTGTTAAGGCGATGCAAGACGGCGCATGGGGGATGTCCACCGGGCTGATCTACACCCCCAGCACTTATGCCGACACAGAAGAACTTACCGCGCTTGCGAAAGTGATCGGCGCCAAAGGGGGCATTTATGCCAGCCACATCCGTGGAGAGGAAGAGGGACTGGTCAGTTCCATCCAGGAAGCGATTCGTATTGGAGCGGACGCAGAGGTTCCAGTGCATGTTTCGCATCTGAAAGTGAAGGGGACGCCGAACTGGGGAACGCTTCGACTGGCGATTGAACTGATTAAGAAAGCCCGGAACGAAGGGCAGCGGGTGACAGCGGATCAATACCCTTATATTGCGGCTAGTACTTCGCTGGCGGCCACGATTTTTCCGCCCTGGTCAATGTCTGGTGGTGTCGATCAACTGGTCAAACGGCTGGATGAGCAGGAGGTCGGCGTAAAAGTTCGTGCGGCGGTCGGAAAAAGCCTGAGCATCAAAGAGGATGGTAAGCAGATTGTGATTGCCCAGTACAGTCCTCGTCCTGACTGGGTCGGAAAACATCTGCGCGAGATTGCAAAATCCGAACAGAAAACACCACTGCAAATTGCCGAAGAGATTATGCGAAATGGGGGAGCGCAGATTGTGAACTTCGCCATGAATGAAGAAGAGGTTCGGAACGCGATGACGAATCCCTGGGTAGCCACTGCTTCGGATGGCGGGGTAATGGTACCAGATGCAACGCGTCCCCATCCACGTAATTATGGCGCTTTCCCGCGTAAGATCGGCCACTATGCCATTCGTGAAAAGGTGATCCCCTTGAATCAGGCCATTCGTAGTGCCACAGGTCTGCCGGCAGATATTCTGGGACTGACTGATCGTGGCTATTTAAAACCGGGGCAGGCAGCAGATATCGTCGTTTTCGATCCTAATACAATCATTGATACGGCTACTTTCGAAAAACCGCATCAGTATGCAGATGGCATGCAGTACGTCTTCGTCAATGGAGTGGCGGCCGTTTATGAAGGAACACCCACCGGTGCGCTTGCCGGTAACGCCCTGCGGAAAAAATCTGCCCCCTGAACAGGGAGCAACAAACTGGCGTAACTCACGTTTTCGGTTTTTCTATCTCATTTCACACTGGTTTAAACTATGAATACTGCTGCACTCGATTCTTTAAAATCGGCTGGGCCTGGATTGGACACAATCAGCAAATATCGACGCATCGCTATTGCTGTGGGACATGATGCTGCTTTGTTTAACTCAAAGACTGCCATGAGCCTGTTACGGTACCGCGGTGAGCACTGTCTGGCTGTGATCGACCCGGCGCATTACGGAAAAACAACTCAGGAGCTCTACGGCATCGGCGGGGCCACTCCTGTCGTTGGAGCTCTGTCTGATGTTGATTCGCCGGATGCACTTTTTATTGGCATCTCACCTCCCGGAGGTAAAATGCCGGAAGATTTGAGTCTCATTATCTCCGAAGGGGTCGAACGCGGTTTAGATGTCGTGTCCGGACTGCATGAGTTTCTCGTTGAAAATGAAGAGTTCTGTCAGCAGGCGGAACGCAGTGGTAGTTTGCTGATTGACGTTCGCAGGAACCAGCATCGTAAAACGGCCGTTTGCGCTGATTTTCGTCCCGGCTGCCTGCGGATTCATGCTGTCGGTCAAGATTGCAGCGTTGGTAAGATGGTCACCATGCTCGAACTCGAACGAGGTCTGCAGAAACGCCAGGTAGATGTGAAGTTTCTGGCAACCGGTCAAACTGGCATTATGATTGTCGGAAATGGAGTGCCTGTTGACTGTGTCGTGTCTGACTTCGTGAACGGGGCAGTCGAAGAACTGGTGCTTCAGAATGAAGAACATGAAATATTGCTCATTGAAGGGCAGGGCAGTATTACTCATCCCGCATTCTCTGCAGTTACGCTGGGACTACTCCATGGATGTGCTCCGCAGGGGCTGATTTTCTGTTATGAAGCAGCTCGACCTCATGTCAAAGGATTGCCTCATGTTCCGCTGAAGACGCTGGAACGCTACCGGGAACTGTACGAACAACTGGCTTCTGAACGGTGTCCGACGGAAGTAGTAGGGGTTGCCATGAATGGTCGTAATATTACTGCAGCGCAGGCGGAGCTTGAGAAGCAGCAGGTTCAGGAACTTCTGGGATTACCCGTCTGCGATGTTTATCGCGATGGTCCCGATATTCTGGTTGACGCTGTTCTGGGTCTGAAAGAGAGGTTGTCGGCGTGAAACTTGTCTGGCAACGGGTTGAACTTCCACTCAAGGATCCGTTCACAATCGCGCGCGGAACGCTGCGCCATCAGCAGTGTCTGATCGTGAGTCTGTCTCATGGTGAAATGACCGGCTACGGCGAAGTTACCTGCAATTCTTATTATGGTCACACCTACGAATCGCTGGAAGATTCATTGTGCCAAGTGAGAGAATGGATCGCGGAGATGGACCTGCCTCACCCTTGTGATCTGTTTGATGGCTGTAGTGAAGTCATCCCTCACGACAAGTTCGCACTCTCAGCAATTGACGGTGCCGCCTATGACTTGTATGGAAAGATGCATGGAATTCCGACAACCAAGATCCTCGAACTCCCTGCTGTCGGACAGACACAATCCAGTTATACCTTGGGAATCGATTCGATTGAGGAAATGGTGCGCAAGTACCGTGAACAACCAGACTGGCCTGTTTATAAAATCAAACTGGGAACACCGCATGATCTCGAGATCGTACAGGCTTTGCGCCAGGAGACTGACGCAACGATTCGCGTCGATGCCAATTGTGCCTGGACGCCGGAGCAGGCTATCAAAAATTCTCGCGTACTGGCGGAACTGGGGATTGAGTTTATTGAGCAACCGTTACCCGCTGATGCGCCACAGGAAGCACACCGGCTGGTCTTTCTCAACAGCGTACTCCCTGTGATTGCTGATGAGAGTTGTCGGACCGAACCAGACGTGGAAAAGTGCCATGGTTTGTTTCATGGAATTAATGTCAAGCTGTGCAAGTGCGGCGGACTGACTCCTGCCAGTCGCATGTTAAAACAAGCCCGCGAACGAGGAATGAAAACAATGGTCGGGTGCATGATTGAATCCACGGTCGGCATCTCGGCGGCAGCGCAATTGCAGCCATTACTGGATTATGCCGATTTCGATGGTGCCACCCTGCTTGCCGAAGACGCAGCACGAGGAGTCAACATCCGAAATGGCAGAGTCGATTTCAGTTCGGTATCGGGTAGCGGGATTGAACTATTAATATGACTGTTTCAAAATCAAATTCAACTGAAAGTAAATCAACCGACTTCCTGGGAAGTCAATTTTCCCATTCAAAGTACAGCAGTATAATCGCGACTCCCTCTGCGCTTCCTGTTCAGAGGGAGCCCTGCCAACCAGTTTCCTGTTTCTGACGCGTGGTTTCAGGTATCGTGAACCGTTAAAAAGTAAGCTAGATTCATCACTGAATGACTGACCTGGAGAGAAAATGAACATTCACCTGAAGAGACTGATATTCCTCATCTGTATAAGTATCCTGCTCGTTGTAGGAAGCAAGTCCCCGGTCCATGCCGCAGACTTATTTGTTGGAGCGGCTACGACGAATATTACACCGCAATTACCGGTTTCGTTGACAGGCCATATGCGAACCAGGATTGCCAAAAAAGTAGAGAGTGAAATCAATGCGACAGTGCTGGTGCTGGAATCGCGTCAGGCTGGAAAAACAGAAGATTATGCGATCATGGTCTCGTGCGATCTCATTTGTATTCGCGGTGGGATTCTCGAAGCGGTACGTGAGAAAGTGACGCCTCTTCTGAAAGAGGTGGATGTCAAAAAGATCATTCTCAATGCAACGCACACGCATACGGCCCCTACTTTAATCGAAGGACGTTACGATCTTCCTGAAAAAGGAATTACTCATCCAAAGGAGTTTGTTGAGTTTGCAGCGAATCAGATTGTCAACGCCATTGTCGAAGCCTGGAATTCTCGCGAAAAGGGAAGTGCGGGCTGGGGATTAGGGCATGCTGTGATCGCGCAGAATCGTCGCGCGTTATATGCCAACGGGAGTGCCAAAATGTATGGGAGTACTTCCGTCGACAGCTTTCGTGGAATAGAAGGTTATGAAGATCATGCTCTGGAAGCTCTATTTTTCTGGAACGAAAAGAATGAATTGATTGCAACTGCCATCAATATTGCCTGCCCGGCACAGGCCGTCGAAGGCAGTCGAGGGGTCAACGCGGACTTCTGGCATCCAGTGCGTGAGCAGTTACGCGCGAAATATGGCGAGAAGCTGCATGTGCTAGGCTGGGCCGGTGCTGCAGGTGACCAGGTGCCACGTGTGATGTACCGTAAAAAAGCAGAAGAACGGATGCGAAAGTTGAACGGGTTGAGTTTACTCGACTCGCTGGCAAATCGAATTGTCGCCGGTTGGGAAGAAGCCTATGCGGGTGCAAAACAGGAGAAGCATGCGACGCCTGTTTTCGAGCATCGGGTTAAGACGATCGCTTTGCCGAAACAGAAAGTGAGTGACGACGATTATGCTCGCATTCAGAAGGAAATCGAAAGGTATGCGAAGAAACCCTCGGAGTTCAGACGCGTAAAATGGAAACAGACGGTTCTGGATCGATACAAAGAACAGCAGGCCGGGACAGAAGAACCATACCAGATGGAACTGCATACGATTCGCCTGGGAGATATCGCGATTGGAACCAACGAATTTGAATTGTTCAATGATTTTGGAACTCAGATGAAATCGCGGAGTCCGGCTTTACAGACTTTTGTGATCCAACTGTGTGGACCAGGCACTTACGTTCCTACAAACCGGGCCGTAAAAGGCGGAAGCTATAGTGCCATCATCGAGAGTAATACCGTGGGGCCCGCGGGCGGACAGGTATTGACTGAAAAGACCATTGAATCAATCACACAGCTTTTTTCAAAACCAAAACAAGCGGTGAGTCGAAAGCCTGAAGCCAGACAAAAAACGGTTGCTGTCGCGAACACAAAAAGTACGGATCAGGTCGCTGATTCCAAAGGCTGGAGTCCGCTGTTTAACGGCAATAATCTGGACGATGTGGATATTGTTTTAGCCACAAAGACACCCACCGAAGATCCTGATCGGTTCGTGCAGGTCAAAGACGGTGTGTTCCATATCTATCGTGACACTCCCGCAGGTAAGAAGTCTCCCTTTGGGTATTTTGCGACAAAAGACGAGTATTCTCATTTTCATCTGCGACTCGAATACAAGTGGGGAACAAAGAAGTTTGCCCCACGAACAAAAAACGTTCGCGATGCCGGGATTTTGTATCACATCTTCGATAAGCACAAAGTCTGGCCGAGCAGTATTGAGTGTCAGATTCAGGAAAAGGATACCGGCGACCTGTTTCTGGTCTACGGTACCGGCGCTACGATCAATGTGAGTCAGAAGGGAAAATCTCCGCAATACGTGGATCCGGTTGCAGGCGGTCGTTCCATCGTCCTGGGTAAAAAGACCGGCGTTTCGCGGGTGATCAAAAGTGAGACCGTCGAAAAAGAAGGCTGGAATACCGTTGAAGTCATTGTTCGTGGCTCCGAGAGTGCCGAGCATATTGTGAATGGAAAGCTGGTAAATCGGTATACCAATTTGAAGAAATTCAATTCAGAAACAAAAAAATGGGAACCGGTGAGCCGGGGTAAGCTGGCGTTTCAGGTGGAAGGTGCAGAAATTCTGTATCGTAATATTGAGATCAAGGTTTTGGATCCTGCCGACAAAGCAAAGACTGTTACCAAAGTCGGTGCTGCCGCAACGCCGACTCCGGATGCTCTCCCGATGACTCCGGAAGCATCGCTTGCGGCAACGCATGTTCGTCCGGGTTATGAACTGCAACTGGTCGCCGCGGAGCCACTGGTAAAAGACCCTGTTGCGATTGCCTGGGGAGCTGATGGCCGACTCTGGGTCGCGGAAATGGCCGACTATCCATACGGCATGGATGGGAAAGGAAAACCGGGGGGACGAATTCGCTGTTTACGTGATACGAACGGTGATGGAAAGTACGATCAGTCTACGTTGTTTCTGGACAACATCTCGTTCCCGAATGGTGTCATGCCCTGGCGTGATGGAATTCTGGTGACGGCTGCTCCTGAAATATTCTATGCGGAAGATACAAACGGGGATGGCGTGGCCGATAAACGTGACGTCATCTTTTCCGGGTTCCTGGAAGGGAATCAGCAGTTGCGCGTGAATGGCTTGCGATGGGGTTTAGACAACTGGATCTATTGCGCCAGTGGCGCCCATCATGGAGGCTATGGAGCAGACCGTAAGATCAAATCTGCGAAAACAGGTAAGCTGCTCGCCATCGGATCGCGCGATTTTCGGTTTGATCCCGAAACGGGTCAACTGGATCCCCAGTCAGGACCTTCACAGTTTGGCCGTAATCGGGATGACTGGGGAAACTGGTTTGGCGAGCAGAACAGTCACCCGCTTTGGCATTTTGTATTGGATGACCGCTATCTCAGGCGGAATCCCCATATCGCTTCACCCGATCCACGCAAGCAACTTGTGGTGCCTCGTAATCCGAGGGTCTATCCCGCAACAGATCCTCAGAAACGCTTTCACAGCTTTGAACATTCCGGTCGTTATACGTCGGCCTGTTCCGCAATGATTTATCGAGATGACCTGCTTTTTCCCCGCGCTGACCAGCAACATGCTTTTACCTGCGAGCCATTTCATAATCTCGTCCAGCACAACATTCTGAAAGAGCAGGGAGTGAGTTTTGTTTCACACCGGGACCCGGCGGAGAAGCCTTATGACTTTTTTGCTTCCGAAGATCGCTGGACGCGCCCTGTCATGGCACGAACCGGGCCGGACGGCGCGTTGTGGGTCGTGGATATGTACCGCTATATGATCGAACATCCCGACTGGCTCACACCGAAAGGGCGTGAGGAGTTGAAACCTTTCTATCGTCATGGTGATGATCGAGGCCGAATTTACCGTGTGGTAAAAAAAGGAGCGTCGGTCCGTCAGGTTCCCGATTTTACTCAGATGAGTACGCTTGAATTGGTCGCGGCGCTAAACAGTCCAAATGGGATCCAGCGCGATCTGGCTTCTCAGACACTCCAATGGCGAAATGACGCTGCAGCCGTAAATCCTCTGCGAGAACTGGTCAAGCAAGGCAAAACTCCATTGGCGCGTTTGCAGGCACTCTGCACTCTGGATGGGATGTCCCAGCTGACAGTGGATATTTTGCAGGCCGGGCTGACAGATCAGAATCCAGGCGTGAGACGACATGCGATTCGGCTCAGCGAAACTATCGCCAAAAAATATCCGGAATTAATCACCCAGGCTGTGAAACTGACTAATGATGCCGATGCCAAAACGAGGCTGCAGCTGGCGTACTCACTGGGAGAGTGGGATGCCAAGGCCAGTGCGCGGACAATCGCACAGATGCTGCTGGAAAATCCAAATGATGCCTACCTTTCGGCTGCCGTTTTAAGCTCTTTGAATCAACAGAATATCGCCGGGGTCATGGATGCGGTTCTAACCCAGAATCAGAGCCCCGCTGCTCAAAAAATTATTGGAGAATTACTCACTTTATCTGTGGCGATGCGACAGGGCTCGGTGACACTCAATGGGCTGAAGAAGATTGCCGGGCTGGATGCTCACGAACATTTTGCCTGGCAGTGTCGGAGTATTGCCGGCGTACTGGATGCATTGAAATCACAAAAGTCTTCTCTCTCTGAGCTTGTGGATCAGAAGACAGAGCAGAGGCAAAAACTGCTCAGTCAGATTGCATCCCTTAAGAAAAAGGCGCGGGAAATCGCTTTCGATTCAGATATGAAGCAGGCAGATCGGATTGCCGCAATTAGTTTACTGGGGCGTGATGCCGAGACCAGAGAACAGGAGATTCAGGAACTGGGAGCACTAATCTCTCCTCAGGTTTCGTCTTCCATTCAATCGGCTGCGGTGAAGCATCTTGGCACTTTTTCAGAAGACGCTGTCAGCGAAGTACTACTTGTTGGCTGGGACAGTCATGGTCCCCGATTACGATCAGAAATATTAAGTCTGCTGATTTCGCGTCCCAACTGGACTTCGCAATTACTGGATACCATCGAGTCTGGTCAAATGGGAGCTGCGGAAATCAATGCCAGCGTGCGACAAACGCTGGCTGGTTCGCGGGATGCGAAGATCAAAGACCGTGTGAAGAAACTACTGGTCAATTCAGGAAGTGCTGATCGCCAAGCTGTCGTCAAGTCACATCAGAATGTGCTTGCCATGCAAGGCGTTCCCGGGCGCGGTATCCTCCTGTTTAAAAAACATTGTGCCACCTGTCATAAGCTGGATAACGTGGGGGTCGACATCGGCCCCAATCTGCGTTCCCTGACAGATCGCAAACCAGCCAGTATGCTCACTTCCATTCTCGACCCGAGCGCCTCAGTCGATGGAAAGTATGTGACCTATATCGCGGTGACAGAGGACGGACTGACGTTCACAGGCATGATGGGGTCCGAAACGGGCAACAGCATTACCTTGATCGCACAAGCTGAAAAAAAGAAAACGATTTTACGAGGACAGCTGGAAGAAATTCGCAGTACCGGGAAATCGTTAATGCCCGATGGTCTGGAAAAGGAATTGACCGCGCAGGATCTGGCTGACTTGATTGCGTATATTACCAAACCGTAACGGCTATTTATAAACATATTTAAACGATCCTTGATTTATCAATGGAAAGGAGTTTTGTCCATGCACCTTGCAGTATATTAAATATAAATGTTTGCCTATGGGTTTCAGGAAGGTTTGCACGTTTCTGGTCTTCATTTTTAGGGAGTATTACCATGCATGTAGATTCAAGTCGTCGATCAGCGGGTTTTACGTTGATTGAATTACTTGTCGTGATTGCAATTATTGCGATTCTTATCGCTCTGCTTTTGCCGGCTGTCCAGCAGGCACGCGAGGCGGCTCGTCGCTCTTCCTGTAAAAATAACCTGAAGCAGATTGGCCTCGCGCTTCACAACTACCATGATGCCCACCGAGTTTTTCCTCCCGGTCATATCCTGGGCAGCGGACTTAGCGACATGGTTACCTTGCAGGGAATGCTCTGGCCTTATCTGGAGCAGGCAGCGCTCGCCAAACAAATTCTCCCCTCTTCGAACTGGGGTGGGTGTGGCAATTCAGTACAGACTCAATTGCTGGGAACCAGTCTCCCCATTTTTCAATGCCCCTCTGATGCGGGTTCTCCTGACTTCGGCCATGCCTGTCGCAGCCGGAGCAGCTATGTTTCCAATGCGGGGATCGGAGGATTGAAAAAAGAAATCTCGCCCTCCCATACGCCGGGAATCTTCTATCAGAACAGTAAAACATCGTTTAGTTCTCTGAGTGATGGTACATCCAATACGATAGGAATGTCCGAAATTATTCGCGTGGATTCCAGTCAGGCCGGTGCATATCGCGGGGTTTGGAGTTATCCCGAGGGGAGTCATTATCAGCATGATCGCACACCCAACACACCGATTGCTGATGATCTTCGAACTTCCATGTGCAATGTCAGCGATCCGCAGGACCCACTGGCTCCCTGTATTGGAACCTATGCAGATCATGCCAGTCGTAACATTATTATCTCTGCCCGGAGCCGCCATATCGGAGGCGTCCACAGCACGCTTATGGATGGCAGCGTGCGGTTTGTAAGTTCCAATGTCGATCTGACTATCTGGCGTTCGTTAGGGACCAGTAATGGCGGTGAGGTCATTGGCGAATATTAAACTCGGCTGGAGAGACGACCTGCCTGCGATGGCAGGTCGTCTACCACCATCACAGGGGAAGATTAGACAGGGAAAGATCAACCGGAAAAGATCAGCAAGGACTCATTGATGAATTACATATTGCGTTATTGTTACAGAGACTGCGGAATGAATTTCCCACTTTTGGTTTGTCTATGCATGATGTCAGGCTGTGGCGGATCTGATGGACTGGATCGTTTGCACGTCAAAGGAACGGTTACTGTGAATGGTGCTCTCCTGAAAAGCGGAAGAATTTCATTTCTGCCAATGGAAGGGACCTCAGGACCGGCTACCGGAACCGTGATTGAAAATGGTCGGTTTGAAATTCCGCTGGTACAAGGCCCGTTGCAAGGTAAGCATCGGGTCGAGATCATGGCCGTGCGTCCGACAGGTCAAAAAATCCGTGAAGGTTCTGGCAGTGAAAATCCGGATGCCCTCGTAGAAGAAGTTGAGCAGTTCATTTCCCCGAAGTATAATCAGAAAAGTGAATTGACTGCGGAATTGGATGAGTCCAATGCACAGAGTGTTGAATTCAATCTAAAACAGCCTCAATAAGAAGGCGTAAATGCCGTGCGTTGATGACTGCCTCAGTTCTGTCGGTTGACGGGTTTGGATGTCTTCTGTTTCTTGATCGATGGGAATGCGAGAAGGGGGGGCGGTCACTTGTTCTTAACTGATCTTCGAAATCCTTCAACGTTGTCCGAAGACGCCACGATTGTCATTGGGATTAGATGTTTGCGGTCAGGCAATTAGATCTTTGATGATTTCTGTGTGATAGAGGTCGGTTAACCGTTCGTCCCGGCCGTTGTGGTTGTAGGTAAGAATTTCATGATCCATGCCTAACAGGTGGAGAATCGTTGCGTGCAAATTTGCGGTTTGCGTGCGATTTTCGATGGCCCGATAACCGAAATCGTCGGTGGCACCGTAGGACTGCCCCCCCTTGATCCCGCCACCCGCCATCCAGATGCTGAAACCATATGGGTGGTGATCGCGTCCAAATGCGATCTGTTTGCTGCTTTGCTGAGCACCCGGGGTACGACCAAACTCCCCGCCCCAGAGAATCAGTGTCGAGTCGAGCAGGCCGCGTCTTTTGAGGTCTGTAAGCAATCCGCCGATCGGCAGGTCCGTGCGTTCACAGCAGGCTTTTGTCCCTGTGTTGTTATTTGAATGCGTGTCCCACGGTTGGCCTGCCATGAAGAGTGAAACGAAACGGACACCGCGTTCGACCAGCCGTCGCGCCATCAAACACCGCGTGCCGTAGGACTTTGTTGTCGGATTGTCGAGTCCGTATAGTTTTTGCGTTTCCTGTGTTTCCTGTGCGAGGTTGAGGGCATCGGTTGCGGCGAGTTGCATGCGGCCCGCCATTTCAAACGTGTTGATACGGGCGTCGAGTTCCAGCGCGCCGGTACGTTCGGCCAGATGCATCTGGTTGAGTTGTTTGAGTAAGCCTAAGCGGCCTTCAGTGAGCGCCTGCGTGCGGGGTTTGGATGGTTCCAGGTGAAGAACAGGACTCCCTTGTTCTCGGAAAACGGTTCCCTGATATTGGGGCGGCAGCCAACCGCTTGACCAGTTTCGGACGCCATCCACGGATTGGCCTTTCGGGTCGGGAAGGGCTACAAATGAGGGAAGGTTTTGGTTTTCCGATCCGAGTCCGTACGTTACCCAGGATCCCAGAGTCGGTCGTCCCGCGACAGTCAGTCCCGTCTGCGCCATCCAGATCGCCTGTTCGTGATTGCGGTGTTCGGTGAACATCGAACGCACCACTGCGATTTCGTCGGCATGCTGCGAGACGAAGGGCTGGATCTCGGAGAACTCAAGCCCGCTCTTGCCGCACTTTTTGAACTGGAAGGGACTGCCCATCAGATTTTTAGTTTTCTTTTCGTCGTCGGCAACTTCTTCGGGAGGCGGGGTGTCATGAAACTTATTGAGTATCGGTTTGGGGTCTAACAGATCAACGTGGCTCGGCCCGCCGTGCATGTAAAGCTGTATCACCGCTTTTGCTTTGGGGATGCTGTGAGGCGCGTGAACCGTCGAACGCGAGGCGGCAGCCGCTTCACCGAGCATTGTGGCCAGCGCAAGCCCGCCGAACCCATTTCCCAGCCGTTGCAGGGCATCGCGGCGTGATACGAGATGATACTGGTTCATGGAAGTCTCCGAAATGAAATGATCAGTCAATGTAGGCGAACTCGTTCGCGCTCAGCAGCATATGACACAGGTCGGACAGTGCTAGTTGTTTTGACTCGGCGATGATTTCCGGCTTCTGTTGATCTTTACTGTTGTGAGTGGCGAGATGTTTTGCCGTTTGTTCGTCAAGAAATTGTGCGAATAGTTTTTGTTCGTCAGCTGTAATGGGTCGTGAAAAGGCGGCCAGGACTGCGCGGCTTGCGGGGTTCGCAGGTTGTTCCGTTTTCACTCGTTTTGCAAACGCATTCGCTGCACGGACCATGGGATCACTGTTAAGCAGTGTCAATGCCTGTGTCGAGACGGTGGACGTGCTGCGATTTGTGCAATTGACGGTCATTTCCGGTTGATCAAACGCGCGGAGCATTGTTTGAGGATTCAACCGTAGAATTTGAATGTAAATCGATCGTCGATCCGGTGCAGACTTTACGGGGACAACAACCTCACCGCTCTTTAACCGCTGGACGGCAATGGGCGCACCGAACATCGTAGAATTCAACAACCCTGATGTAGCCAGTACTGCGTCGCGGAGCGGTTCGGCCTGGAGTCGCTGCATATTCTGCCGCCAGAGGAGTCTGTTTTCCGGATCGATGGCGGTGCCTGCCTGACGGATTGTGGTACTTACGCGCGACCGCTGGCGCCAGGTGCTGGACGTGAGGATCAGCCGGTGCAGATGTTTGATACTCCAGCCGCTTTGGACGAACTCAGTTGCCAGCCAGTCGAGCAATTCAGGATGGCTGGGGGGGGAACCGGAAACCCCAAAGTCCTCCGGCGTAGAGACGATGCCGGTTCCGAAGTGATGCAGCCAGATTCGATTCACCATGACGCGAGCAGTCAGCGGGTGCCCCGGTTGCGTTAACCAGCGTGCAAAGGCAAGGCGGCGTCCACTCGTGAGGGTCTCTTTGGGCGGCACTGTCCAGGAAAATGGTTTAGGTGTATTGATCGTCGTAATCACGCCAGGTTTGACATTGGGTCCGGGAGTTTGTGGGTCTCCACGTAATAAGACGGGGGTGGTGACACTCCCCGGTAGATCGTACAGGGCGCGAATTTCGTCTAAATGTATACGGCGTTTTTCTGCGGCGGCGATCTGATCATTCAACGCTTTTCCTTTGGTCACGTACTCCGGAAAGTTCGCCTTAAAGACGTGATCGAGTTCCTTCGCAGCTGGACGAAGTTGTTTTTCAAATTTCATAAACAGATATTTTTGAATCTCAGTGCGACTGTCTTTTGCAGTGGAAAATGCGGTTTTGACGTCATCCCGAATTTGCTCGGGCAATGCGGCAAGCCGCTTTGCAAAAATCTGGTCTGCTAATTCCTGTTTGTATTTCTCAAAGCCGGCTTTCAGTTGCTTGACGTTCTTGTCTACCTCGGCATTGATTTTATCAGCAGCCTGCGTTTGCTTTTTTGTTGCGACTTTCAGCCGACGGTTCATCTGTGGAACCCAGTCTGTCGGCCGAAACGCGCCTGCGAAGACGGCTTGCATGCGATAGTAATCGACCTGCGGAACCGGATCGAATTTATGACTGTGACAGCGGGCACACTGGACAGTCAGTCCCATCGTCGATGAGCAGACGATTTGTAAGGTGTCGAACATTGTGGGATAGAAATATTGTCCCGCCGCGTTCTTGATTGAGGAAAAGTCCGGGCGACTGGCGTCCGCGGCCGTCCGTAGAAAACCGGTGGCTGTGATCCCTTCGACGACTTCCTCTGGTAGAGTCTCCAGCGTGTTGTAGGCAGTCCAATAGTCGGTCAGTTCATCGCCGGCAATCTGCTCTTGTAGAAAACGGTCGTAGGGTTTGTCTTTATTGAATGCGCGAATTACATAATCGCGATAGCGATAAGACAACGGCAGCGGAAGGTCGGAAGAGAGAATGCCCGCCGAGTCTGTATAGCCGGCGACGTCGAGCCAATGCCGCCCCCATTGCTCGCCGTAATGCGGGCTTGCCAGCAATCGATCGATCAATTGCGCGTAAGCATCGGGGCGCTGATCGTTAAGAAATTGTTTGATCTCTTCAGGCGAAGGAGGCAAACCGATCAAATCGAATGACGCGCGTCGCAGCAGCGTCAGACGATCAGCTTCAGCTTCAAGAACGAGTTTTTTCTCTTCCAATTTTCTGAGAATAAACGCGTCGATTGGATTCGAGACCCGAGCCTGTGTTAATACTACAGGCGTTTTAGGACGCACCGGTGGATTGAAGGACCACAGTTCGACGCCCGTGACGTCTTCCGTGCGATCAACGGTCGTCGCGGGGTTGATGCCTTTGGCACCATTGTTGATCCATGTCCGAATGATTCTCTTTTCTTCAGCGGTCAGTTTTTGCCCGGCGGCGGGCATCTCACCAGAAGTGACCTTCTCATAAATCAGACTGGACTCGGCCGCGGAAATGCGAATGGCAGCTCCCGAGTCGCCGCCCACCAACAGCGCCGAAGGCTGGGACAAATTTAACCCGCCTTTCGGTTCGACGCCTGCGTGGCAGCGAAAGCACTTCGCCCGAAATATCGGGAGGATGTCTTTTTCATAAGTCAGTGCGACCTGCTTCGCTTTCGTTGCTTCTTTGGCGACGCTTTCAGAATGATATTCAATCACACTTACGCAGATGATGAGACTGAGGACAAAGGGAAGTTGAATTCCTGAGAGTCGTCCAGGGTGTCTCATCGAATGTTCTCCGAAATGGTCTGTCAGTAGGAAAAGACAACGACGGTAAGGCAATCCGGCAATGAAAAAACGCATCAACAAAACAATATATCAGAGAGGCCACGATCTCACAACGGAAAAGAGAGCCAATCTTAACTGTGTCAATCAGCTTACGCGGAATGTTAATGGAATCCAGCCGTTCCGGAACCAACACGGTTGCGAAAGATCGATTCTTTTGCCTTTAAAGGTGCTGCGTTACGGGGCCGTGAATGATCAAGTTATGGATGGACTCACGCCAGGCGACTGGTGGAGAGCAGGCGATGATAGCGTCTATGTCGTCTTTTATGCCTGTGATCCAAAGTTACCCGGTGATCACAAAACAGATGTGAATGACGGCCTGCTAAATTATAGCTTCAAACGTCAGCAGCATTTGAGATTATGATATCATTTCTTATCCAATGCAAATAGAATAATAATACAATTTGATACCTTTGATTATTCAGATATTTTCAAATAACTTCTAGAAATGGACTCACCATGAATAAGTTTCAATTAACCCGACGTCAAATGCTGCATTCTTCTTTGGTAGCCGCAGGTGCTACCGCATTGTCTGCCACTTCTAACAGTGCCAATGCCGATCAACCCAAAGTGAAATTGCAACAGGAGGACGTGATTCTGTTTCAAGGGGATTCCATTACCGACGCGCGACGATCACGAAAATCAGAAGGTCAGGCGAACAACTCACTCGGCCTGGGATATGGCTATCCTCTGTTAATTGCCAGTAATCTGCTGGAAGCGCACCCCAAACTGGGATTGAATATTTATAATCGGGGAATCAGCGGTAACAAAGTTCCGGATTTGCAAAAGCGATGGCAAAAAGACTGTCTGGATCTGAAGCCAGCCGTACTCAGTATTTTGATCGGCGTTAATGATATGTGGCACAAAATGAGTGGCCGGTATAACGGAACTGTGAAAGATTATCAGACAGGATTTACGGCGCTTCTGCAAGAAACGAAATCAGCGTTGCCTGACACCAAAATTGTCATTTGCGAGCCGTTTGCATTACGCTGTGGTGCGATTAAACCGAATTGGTTTCCAGAATTCGATCAACGGCGTGCAGCTGCTAAAGAAGTCGCACAAGCTGCGGGCGCTATGTGGGTCCCCTTCCAGACAATGTTTGATGAAGCAATCGCCGCAGGTACGAAACCAGAATACTGGGCTGCAGACGGTGTCCATCCCACTCTCGCAGGACACGCATTAATGGGACAAACCTGGCGCGAAATAGTGATCTAGCCCTGATGGTCAATGAATTCAGTTGACAGAAAAAGTAGAATGATCAAAGGAGGGAGAGGGGGATTTGTGTGACTCGCAAAAACGAATTGTGGATCGCGATTTGACTATTTGTGAATCATTTCAAACAAACTTGAACCGATCAGATATTAAGTCGATTGCGTTGCCACCAGTCCGGAAGCATCGCTCATTGACAGACCCGGAGGAATAATTATTCGCCGTGGCGAGCAGATGTCAGAAAATGGTGGATGGGCAGCAATGTGTTTTTCTGGATGCCCCACAGGAATCAGATGCCATCGAATTAGTGATTCCAGGCTCTGAGAGTAATGACGACAGCAGTGTATTCTTTCGGTAATGATCATGGTAATGGTCATGGCAATGTCATGAGTTCCTTCTGCAACGCGGTTGTTGTCTGATAGCGTTTTTGGGGGTCATCGGATAGACAGCGTTTTACTATTCTGGAAACTGGTGCCAATTCATCTTCCACACTGCAAAGTGGGAACGGTTTCTGCGGCAGCGTCCCGGTGACCAGCGTCCACAAGAGTACGCCCAGGCTATAAATATCCGTAGTAGGAGTTGGCAGACTTCGATTACGAATAATCTCCGGAGCGATGTAGCCCGCTGTACCACCAATACTATTTCCCATCGTTGTTGCACCACCGGCGATCAGGAAAGCGAAGCCGAAATCCGTCACAAGCACATGGCCATTTTTATTCTGCAAGACGTTTCCCGGTTTGAGGTCGCAGTGAATGATCCCGTTGTCGTGAGCGTGGCCGATGGCGCCAGCCACGCTTTTCACAATGTCAAGCGAATCTTGTATCGGAAATGGTCGTAATTCCAGTTGAGACTGAAGGTCTACGCCATCAACATAATCCATCACCATAAAGTAGCCTCCACCCGGGAATCGTCCCAGGCCTTCGACGCGTACAATATTGGTGTGACGCAATCTGGTAAGGACCTGTGCCTCTTTTACGAACTGCGAAACCGCTCGCTCATCGGACTGACGTATTTTGTGTAGTGCTTTTATTGCCACCTTCTTTCGCGTGCCTTTCACTCTGGCCCGAAATACTTTTCCCATGCCACCTGAGCCCAACAGTTGCTCCAAAACATAATCCGAATAGAGCAGGGGGGCGTCATGTTCCACCATTAACGTTCGGGAGTTAACATCGGTGGTGTCACGATGCAACAGTCGTTGCTCAATCTTTCGCTTCGCACTCGCCAGTAATCTGCGGACCGTTCTCTCTGATTTTTCGACGGATCTGCTGATCTCGATGTTGTCTTGACCCTGGAGGCTTGCTGTAAGGATAAGTCGTTCTTCTGGTGGAAGGTCTTGGATCACCAGACGCAATTCTTCAACGATCGCGACGACTTCCTCTGCCGAGGGTTCCGGGGCTATTGCCGCCGCGGTGGCCAAGTCTGTGGGGTCTTCGTGGTCGATGCTTCTCTTTGCCGCTATGTGCTTTTCAATTTGCCCATAGAGCTTGTGAAGCGTGATGCTTGCCAGCAGCCGCCACAGGTCACCTGTTTTGTTTAGCTGGTACTCATCCCCTTTGGCGTGCACAAAAAAACTGCGATATGCCGACTGAACGATGTCCTCGGCATCGACTCGACGGCGGAGTTTCGATCCGATGCGGCTACCAGCCAGCGCGATCAGCCTTGCGACATAGCGGTCAAAAATGGCATTCGCGGCTTCGCTCTGGCCATCCTGATACATCTGCAGTAGCTCTTGTGAATTCAAGTTTGACACTTTCGTATACGATTCTGGACCACCGTCAGAGTTGATTTTTGGCAACCATTCGGGGAATTCTCGAATCTTTTCAAGATTCTTTGGCCAATCTTACCTGCAAATCGGATGTACTCCCAGAGAAGAGACTCCTATCCGCTTCTGTATGTTCGTATTACGTTTTAGAAAGGACCCAAAATGGCCTACGTCGTGACAGCCCCATGCTCCGGCTGCAAATACACAGACTGTGTAACAGTCTGTCCTGTCGATTGCTTTCGCGAAGGCGAGGATATGCTCTATATCGATCCCGAAGTCTGCATCGACTGCCAGCAGTGTGTGGCTGAATGTCCGGTTGAAGCAATCTTCCATGAAGATGAGGTGCCCGAGCAGTGGAATGAGTACATCGAATTCAATGCGGAAATGGCGTTGAAATGCCCGGAGATCACCGAGAAGAAGCAGCCACTAGTCGATGACGGCTAAAATATCATGCACAAGATACGGCGCGGTCTATTCTCGAAATCTTGAGTGTGGCGGTCACATTGACCGGCCACACTTACACTTCGGGCAGACATGCAAGCGAACTTCGTAGTCACTGCAAATATCATAGAGCCGTTGCGCCTCGATGGAATTCTCTGCACCCGTGATCCCAAACTCACCGGGTCAGCTCGAGATCATCGATCCAGATCTCAGCATCGGTATCTCCCTGGCTGACGAAACCAATCCAGTCGAGCGTTTTCCATTCGGGATGGCTGCACGGCAGATTTTCAAAATGCTGTGGTTTCTGTCCCGGGAGAGTGACGGTCAGATTCCACTTGCCCGCTTTCTCGCCGAGAGGTGCGGAGATTTCCAGCTTCACCCATTGGTTGAGCGGGAAATCGATTCGTTCCTGACGGTTCGCTGCACGGAGCTTGCCTTTTTCGATCCAGAGTGTAGGACCAATCCGATAAGGGTTGGAATGATCGCGCCACTCATGTTGGAAGACGGCACCGGAACTCAGCTTGAGTGCAAACTCACAGCGACTGACCCCCTCAGTATGGTGCGGCGACACGACGAACATTGGAAAATAGCGTTGCTTCTGCCCCGGAGTGTCAAGGAGTCTCAGAGCCCGAGATCCGGACGGGGGTCCCTCGGCTTCCTTAACCTCGACACCGCCAAGTTTCTCGTCCCGGCTGACTGAAGTACTCGGCGGCAAGGCTCCTGCTTCAAAGTCTTCAACGAACGACAGCAAAGGCGTCGGCGGTGGATCTTTCATTTCCGGTAAAACCAGTTTGCGCGCCTTGGCGATCCAATCTGGATCTCCATAGAGTCCGGCCAGTTCGTAGTCAAACGGTTTGAATCCGATTTTGAAGGCTGGTGAATCTTTCGCGAGATGAAAATTGTCGTTGGCCGGATCGATAAAATGCGGATTGGCGATGATCGAGCCCTGGTCTTTCCCGGCAGCCTTCCATTCCGCGAATGTCATTCCCTGGAAATCGATGGGCTTACCGTCGGTTCGCCAATACAGATTGTGATCCAGTTTCACGTTCTTGTCCTTCCAATTCCCGTGAAACAGTTCGCCGGAATCGAAGACAACCAGGTTGCGTTCGAATGTGAAGGATAAGTGCTTTTCGATTCGGCTGCGTTTCACCTGGTACTCGCGCGAGAAGGCGAAGATATTGTTTCGGATCATATTCTCTCGACCGTAGTGCTGGTGATATCCGCCCGATCGAGTGCGGTAGACGAGGTTGTTTTCCATCAGGATATCAGTGCTGCCTTCATCGTTGTAGAGCCCCCAACCGCCGTAGCTCCAGGAGAGAACATCGTGAATCACGTTATTGCTGACTGTCGTGCCCGGCGAAGGACCTAAAGTGTAAACGCCTCCCATGTCGCTGAGCCAGCCCCAGCCGAGGTGATGGATGTGGTTAAATTCGATCTGGTTGCGAACAGCGAGGCTATCACTATACCCCCAGCGCCAACCAACCGAGATCCCCGTATAA